>Ga0247815_10001327_pt1 | contig 19035 bp, 13 predicted proteins | sample UWRJL194509B1_FD_181014 | JGI IMG/M metagenome (GOLD analysis project Ga0247815, IMG submission 181014) | Plant litter microbial communities from Arlington Agricultural Research Station in Wisconsin, United States - UWRJ-L194-509B-1 | ecosystem: Environmental > Terrestrial > Plant litter >...
GTGCGCGAGCCGCTGAACACCTTCCTCATGAGCGTGGGCCGGCAGAAGTTCGTGGTGCCGCTGTACACCGCGCTGCTGAAGAACCCCGCCGACAAGGAATGGGCCACGGCGCTGTACGCCAAGGCGCGCTCGCACTATCACCCGGTAACACAGGCCTCGGTCGACAAGCAATTCAAGAAACGATGATCTTCCCGCGTACTTTTGTGGCGGCCGCGCTGGCGCTGGCCTTCCTCGGCAACGCTGCCGCCGCGCCGGTCACCGCGCCGGTCGCCGTCATTTCACCGCCGTCGGTCGTCCCGGCCTTCAACCTGGACTCGGACGTCGCGCTCGCGCTCAAGACCTTCGACGTGCCGGGCATGGCGATCGCCATCGTCAAGGACGGCAAGGTGGTCCTCGCCAAGGGCTACGGCGTGCGCAGGCTGGGCGAACCGGCGCCGGTCGACGGCAAGACCTTGTTCGAAGTCGCCTCCAACTCCAAGGCCTTCACCGCCGCCGCGCTGGCGATGCTGGTCGACGAGGGCAAGCTGGCCTGGGACGACCCGGTCACCAAGCACCTGCCGGGCTTCCGCATGTACGACGCCTACGTGACCGGCGAGATGACGGTGCGCGACCTGCTGACGCACCGCAGTGGCCTCGGTCTCGGCGCCGGCGATTTGCTGTGGTGGCCGAGCACCGATTTCAGCACCGACGAAATCATCGCCCGCCTGCGCCACATCAAGCCCGCCACCAGCTTCCGCAGCAGCTACGCCTACGACAACCTGCTCTACATCGTCGCCGGCAAGATCATCGCCGAGAAGACCGGCAAGCCTTGGGGCGACGCGATCCGCGAGCGCATCTTCGCGCCGCTGGGCATGAACGGCACCAGGACCAGCGTCGCCGAGATGCTGGCCAGCGCCGACCACGCCGCGCCGCACAGCAAAATCGACGGCAGGATCTCGGTGGTCAAGCCGATCCCGGTGCCGAACGCGGTCGGCGCGGTCGGCGTCAACACCAGCGCCGAGGACATCGCGCGCTGGATGAAGGTGCTGCTCGATAACGGCAGGATGGACAACGGCGAACAGCTGATCAGCACCGGACAGATGGCCGAACTGTGGAGCGAGCAGACGCCGATCCGCATCCGCGAACCCAAGCCGTCGCTTGCCGCGACCAAGCCGAACTTCAGCGCCTACGGCCTGGGCTTCCAGCTGCGCGACTACAAGGGCCGCAAGCTCGCCATGCACAGCGGCGCGCTGGTGGGGTTCTACTCGACGGTGCTGATGGTGCCGGAGGAGAAGCTCGGCATCGCCATCCTGACCAACGCCGAGAACAGCCCGGCGATGGCGGCGCTGTACTGGCGCATTCTGGACCAGTACCTGAGCGTGCCGCCGCGCGACTGGATCAAGCTATATGCGGAGCAGGAGGCGGCGTCGCGCAAGGCGGAGCTGGAGCGGCAGGGCAGGGAGGTGGCCGCGCGCGCCGCCGCTTCCACGCCGTCGCTGCCGCTGGCGTCCTACGACGGCGCTTACGAGGACCCGTGGTACGGCAAGGTGACGATCCAGGCGGAGGGCGACAAGCGCATCATGCGCTTCACGCGCACGCCGGATCTGACGGGGGAGCTGGAGCACTTCCAGCACGACACCTTCATCGTCCGCTGGAGGGAGCGCAACTTCAACGCCGACGCCTACGTCAGCTTCGCGCTCAATCCCGACGGCAGCATCGAGCGCATGAAGATGGCGCCGATCTCCACCGAAACGGACTTCAGCTACGACTTCCGCGATTTGACCTTTACGCCTGTGAAAGCGACGAACCCATGAAAAAGATAGGCTTCCTCTCCTTCGGCCACTGGACCAACTCCACGCAATCGCGCGCGAGGTCGGCGTCCGATGTTCTGCTGCAGTCCATCGACTTGGCGGTCGCCGCCGAGGAACTGGGCGCGGACGGCGCATACTTCCGCGTCCACCATTTCGCCCAGCAGCTGGCATCGCCGTTCCCGCTGCTCGCGGCGGTCGGCGCCAGGACCAGCAAGATCGAAATCGGTACCGGCGTGATCGACATGCGTTACGAGAACCCGCTGTACATGGCGGAAAGCGCCGGCGCGGCCGATCTGATCTCCGGCGGTCGGCTGCAGCTGGGCATCAGCCGCGGCTCGGGAGAGCAGGTGGAGGAAGGCTGGCGCTACTTCGGCTACGCGCCGCTCGAAGGCGAAACTCATGCCGACATGGCGCGTCGCCACACGGAAGTCTTTTATGAGGTATTGCGGGGCGAAGGTTTCGCGAAACCGAATCCAAGGCCGATGTTCCCCAATCCGCCGGGCCAGCTTCGGGTGGAGCCGCATTCGGCGACGCTGCGCGACCGCATCTGGTGGGGCTCCGCCTCCAACGCCACGGCGGTGTGGGCGGCCGAGATGGGCATGAACCTGCAGACCTCGACCCTGAAGAACGACGAGACGGGAAAGCCGCTGCACATTCAACAAGCGGAGCAAATCCGCGCCTATCGCCAGGCGTGGAAAGAAGCGGGACACGCGCGCACGCCGCGAGTCTCCGTCAGCCGCAGCATCTTCGCGCTGGTCAACGAGCAGGACCGGATGTATTTCGGCGGCGAGTCGCGCAGCCAGGACACTATCGGACTGCTCGACGAAAGCATCCGCGCCGTCTTCGGCCGCAGCTACGCGGCGGAACCGGACGTGCTGATCGCGGAACTGGCGAAGGACGAAGCCATCGCGGAAGCCGATACGCTGCTGCTGACCATCCCCAATCAACTGGGCGTGGCCTACTGCGCGCACGCGATCGAATCGATACTCAAGCACGTCGCGCCAGGCCTGGGCTGGCGATAACCCCGACGACGACGCGTCGGCGATAATGGCGGTTCACGCCACTCCTGCCGATGCCCGCTCGCTTCTCATGATGTACACCTCCGACGATATCCGCAGCCAATTCGATAGCGGCACCTACAACCGCGGCGCTGATTACCATCGTCGCGGCAAGGTGCTGCAAGCGGACGTGGATGGTGACGTAATCAAGGGCCAGGTCAGCGGCAGCATGAGCGACACCTACCGCCAGACCATCAAGCTGGTCGCGAAGGGACCGCTGACGCGCTTCGAGGGCGATTGCAGCTGCCCCATGGACTACAACTGCAAGCACGTGGTGGCGGTGCTTCTGAAAGCGCTGGACAGCAGCGTGCCGGCGGCGTCGGCGTTGCCGCACGAACTGCGCTACTGGCTGGCCACCCTCACCGTCGCGGCGACGACGGCGCGCAGCGAGGCCGCCGCCCGTCCAACCAAGGTCATGTCCCGCCTCGTGTATGTGCTGATGCCGCCCGCCGGCGCGGAGGGCTTGCGCTTGTACCTGGCCAAGGGCCGGATCGCCGCCGACGGCGTGATACGCGGCGCCACCTTGATCAAGGATGGCTACGATTTTCGCAATTCGCCGCCGGCGTATCTGCGCGAAGAGGACCGTATTCCCGCCGCGAGCTTTTCCGCCATGTTGAGCAGCGTATGGCAGCAACCGATGCTGGATCTGGATGGTGCGGGCGCGGCGCGCCTGCTGCGGCAATTGCTCGAACTCGGAGTGTTGTACCGCGCCGGCGGCAAGGACGACCTGAAGTCGGGCTTGCGGCAAATGAACGACGCTCCCGCGCGTCAGGGCAAGCTGACTTGGCGAGCAGCCGACGCGCAAGGCGCCTTGCGCCTGGGCTGGCAGTTCGACGACGACCGCGTGATCGAACACGTGCTCGCGTCGCAGCCGGCCTACTATGTCGACGGCGACACGCTGGGACCACTGGAGCTGCCGGACCTGCCGACAGGCCTGCCGCTGAAGAACCTGATCGCGCTGGTCTCGCGGGCGCCGCTGCTGCCGCCGGAGTTCGCGCCGCAGATCAGCGCCGAGCTGCTGGCGCCGGCGCTGGGCGGCCTGCTGCCGCTGCCCGAGGTGAAAAGCACGCGCCGTGCCGGCGTGCGGCCCAAGCCGGTGCTGGTGCTAGGCAGCGTGCGTCCGGTCCCGCGCGGCGTGGGTCCGGCGCAGGTCGACTACGCGGTGCTGGACTTCGACTACGACGGCCTGCGCCTGGCGCAAGCCCCGCGCGGCGAGCTGCAACGCATGAGCGGCGCCGGCGTCGAAACCATCGAACGCCATCGCGAGGACGAAGCGGCCGCGCTGCAAGCGCTGCACGCCGCCGGCTTCCGAACCGACGAACGGCATCGCATGCTGAACCTGCCCTCGGAAAACGAATGGCTGCGCTTCGCAGGCGACGGCCTGGGGCAACTGCGCGAGCAGGGCTGGCAAATCGAGACCACGCCGGGCTACCGCTTCGACCTGGCCGACATCGACGACTGGTATGCGCAAGTGGAGCAAGAGGAAAGCGGCGCCGCCAGCGCGTGGCTGGAGCTGGAGCTGGGCATCGTCATCCAAGGCAAGCGGGTGCCGTTGCTGCCGGTGCTGCTGCAATTGATCCGCGAAGCGCCGCTCGACTTCGAACGCGGCGCACTGGAATCACGCGGCGACGAGGAACTGCTGCTGGCGACCCTGCCCGACGGCCAACGCGCGGCGCTGCCGTGGGGCCGCGTCAAACCGATCCTGCGCACGCTCGGCGAGCTGTATTTCAGCGACCATGTCGGCGACGTCCTGCTGCTGCCGGCGCTGGACGCGGCCCGGCTGGCCGAACTGGAATCGAGCGCGCAACTGCGCTGGATGGGTGGCGAGCGCTTGCTGGCGCTGGGCCGCAAGCTCAACGCCTTCGAACGCATCCAGCCGGTGGCTGCACCTACCGGCTTGCGGGCCAGCCTGCGGCCGTATCAGGCCGAGGGCCTGGCGTGGATGCAGTTCCTGCGCGAGTACGGCCTGGCCGGCATCCTCGCCGACGACATGGGCCTCGGCAAAACCATCCAGACCCTTAGCCATATCCTGCTGGAGAAGGAGGCCGGTCGCCTTACCGAGCCGGCGCTGGTGGTCGCGCCCACCAGCGTGATCAGCAACTGGCAGGACGAGGCGGCGCGCTTCACGCCCGGCCTGCGGGTGCTGGCGCTGACCGGCGCGGACCGGCAGGATCGCTTCGACCAGATCGGCCAAGCCGACGTGGTGCTGACCTCCTACGCGCTGCTGCCGCGCGACGAGGAGGCGCTGCTGGAGCACAGCTTCCATTTGCTGATTCTCGACGAATCGCAATACATCAAGAACAGCCGCGCCAAGGCGGCGCAGACGGCCGGCCTGCTGCGCGCGCGGCATCGCCTGTGCCTGACCGGCACGCCGCTGCAGAATCATCTGGGCGAGCTGTGGTCGCAATTCCACTTCCTGATGCCCGGTTTGCTGGGCGACGAAAAAGCCTTCAACGCCAACTACCGCAAGCCGATCGAGAAGCAGGGCGACGGCGAGCGCAACGCCTTCCTGATCCGCCGCATCAAGCCCTTCCTGCTGCGCCGGACCAAGGACAGCGTCGCCAAGGAGCTGCCCCCCAAGACCGAGATGGTGCACATGGTCGACTTGGCCGGCGCCCAGCGCGACCTGTACGAAACGGTGCGGCTGGCGATGGACCGCAAGGTGCGCGAGGAGATCGCCCGCAAGGGCGTGGCGCGCAGCCAGATCGTGATCCTCGACGCGCTGCTCAAGCTGCGCCAGGTGTGCTGCGATCCGCGCCTGCTGAAGGCCGCCGCCACGCGCAAGGGCACGGCGCCGTCGGCCAAGCTGGAAGCGCTGATGGCGCTGATGGACGAGTTGCTGGCCGAAGGCCGCAAGCTGCTGGTGTTCTCGCAGTTCACCAGCATGCTGGCGCTGATCGAGGCCGAGCTGCAAGCGCGCCAGGTGCCGTATGCGCTGCTGACCGGCGACACCAAGGATCGCGCCGGCGCGGTGGCCGCGTTCCAGCAGGGCGGGGCGCCGGTGTTCCTGATCAGCCTCAAGGCGGGCGGCGTGGGCTTGAATCTGACGGCGGCCGACACCGTTATCCATTACGACCCTTGGTGGAATCCGGCGGCCGAGAACCAAGCCACCGACCGCGCCTGGCGCATCGGCCAGGACAAGCCGGTGTTCGTCTATCGGCTGATCGCCCGCAACACGCTGGAGGAGAAAATCCAGGAACTGCAGCGCACCAAGGCCGAACTGGCCGACGCGGTGCTGGCCGGCGGCGAGACGCAGGGCCTGCAGATCACGGCCGAGGATCTGCTGGGGATACTGGGGCCGGGCTGACGGCGGCCATCAGCGCCGGCCAGGCGATGCCCCAGCTGATGCGCTCCTGCTCCAGTCGCAGCGCCTGCCCCCAGCTGTTTTGACGCAGTGCGATATACACGGCGCGCTCCGCAGGCGTCAGCGTGGCCAGGTCTTCGGCCGCATGCTGCGATTTTTCCTCGGTGCAGAGCACGCGGAATTCCGACAGCGTCGCCTCGTCCATCATCACCGAGACCAGATGCGGCAACAGGCCGCGCGCCCGGTTAAGGATGGCGTAGCCGTGGGTGTCGATATCGCCCCAATACAGGCAGCGCGCCGTCGCCAGCCACGGCAGCGTCGCCAGCATATCGACCGCATAGCCCAGTCCCATGAACGCCACCGCGCCCGGAATGTCTTCCAATGCCAAACCGGTCTGCATGTTTTCCACGATGATCACGGTCGCCGGCCGCCACTGAAGCGCGGCCAGCGTGTCGGCCGGCGCGCTGATATCGCCCAAGCCGCCAAGCACTGCCCGCAAGGCCGGATCGAGCACGCGCATGCGCACCAGCGCCGGCGGGCGTTTCAAGCCGCACAGCCGATAAAAATCCTGGCCGCCATCCTCGCCGCCGCGCAGCGCGGCCACCAGCTCCGTCACGATGCCTTTGCGCGGCTCCAGCCATTTGCTGTCGATGCCGGCCAGCGGCAATTGGCGCGGATACAGGCCGGAGTCGGGATGCGCCATCAGCCACGCCAGCAGATCGAGCAGCCGATGGAAGTCGGCGTCGTGGTAATCGGCCAGCACGTCGTACAGGCGCGCCAGCCGTGGCGCCAGCATCGGCCAGCGCAGCGTCGTTTCGGCGTAGCGCGCGCCGGCCCGCCGCCAGCGATCCTGCTCGCCCAGCCAGGCCACGGCCTGTTCCGCATCGTGTAGCACCAGCGTGTCCGGCAGGGTCTGGACGCCGAGCACCCGCCAGCGCCGTTCGGTCCAGCGCAACTCGCCGCTTCCGCGCCACGTGCGCCAATGGTCGGACCAAGCGCGTACCGCTTCCGGCTGGCGCAGCGCGGCGGCCTCGGTGGGCAGGCCCAAGGGAATCGTCAGCGGCCAGTGCTCCACCGCCGAGCCGCCGGCCGCCAGCCAGTCGCGATGCTGGCCGGCGTAGCGGCGGGCCAGCCAAGCGCGTACTTCATCGGGGTGCTTCAAGCGCTGCTTCCATGCCGGCCTGTTCCGGCAGCTTGAGCCGCTGGCGCTGTTCGTCGTATTCGATCATCAGCACGCCCGAGATCTTGCGGTCGCGGATGTCGACGAAACAGGCGCCACCGATGAAGGGCTCCAGCGTCATCACCGATTTCAGCGGCGTCGCGACGATCATCTGGAATCCGAAATTGGCGAAGATGTTCATCGCCAGCGCGGTGAATTCGTTGTCGGCCTTGTCGAACGCCTCGTCCAACACCACCGGCGCGTAGACCGGCAGCGCGTGGTCGCTGCCGCCCAGCTGATAGCGCAGCGCCGCCGCCAGGCAGGTGGTGGCCAGCTTCTGCCGTTGGCCGCCGGATTTGCCGGCGCCGCTCTGGTAGACCTCGACCTCGGTGCCTTCGGTGTCGATCTCCCGGCCAATGAATTCCACATGCAGCCGCACGTCGAGCACCGACTCGCGCCAGCGCCGCTTGTCCGGCTCCTGGCTGGCCAGGTCGTCGACCAGCCGGCGCAGCGCGATGAAGCGCGCTTCGGCAGATTCCCGATCGTCGCTCCAGGCGTTGCTCAGCGCGCGCTGGATGTCCTGCTTGAAGTCGCGCACTTCCGGCAGTTGCCGGTCGCTGGGCTGGATGTGCAGGTAGGTGCTCATCTCCGCCGTCTGGTTGAACGGCACCTGGCGCAGGCTGGCGTTGACCAGTTCCATGCGCTCCAGGATCGCCTTGCGGGCATTGGTCAGATACTGCGACAGCGCCGCCAGGTTCTGGTTGCTCTGGTTGTGCAGCAGCTCGAAGAAACGCTGTTCGTGCGCCGGCAGGCCGTCGGTTTCCAGTCGCGCCAGTTTGGCGAAAAAATCCGAGGCCGCGGCCAGGCTGGCGTCGAGCCCGTCGGAGTCGGCCTTCCAACTGCGGATGAACTCGGCGAACGCGGCCTCGATGTCCCGTTCACAATGGCGTATGTCGCGGTCCAGTTCTTCGGCTTGGTTGCCCAAGGTTTTTGTGACGACGCGGTCGGCGTGGTCAACCTTGTTTAGGGTAATGGCATCAGGCAGTTCTACATACAGACGATCCAGTCCCTGCAACTGGTGCGGCGTCAGAGGAATGATCGAGGGGTCTGTCTGCAACGTCTGCAGCTGGTTCTGGTGATCATCGATCTTTCCCATTACGGTGCGGCGCTGTACATCGGTGTCGCGCAGATCTTTTTCGGCGCCTCGGACCAATTCCGCCTGTTCGCGCAGTCGCTGGTCGATCTGTTGCAGCGTCTGATTCCCCTCGCGCAGAGCATGCAACTGGTCTTCGATGGCGGCTATCCGTGTCATCGGCGGCAGCGCGTCTATCTCTTGCCATTGCAAGTTGACCAAGGTATTGCATGCAATTGCGCGCGCGGCGCTGCTTTGCTGCCGCTGGCGCAGGTTCTCGAACTCGGCGTCCAGCTTCGCCTTGCGCTGTAGCAGCTCTCCCTGCTGCTGGCGGTACAGCGCCTGTTTGTCCTGATTATCAAAGCCGAGGACCCAGTACCGGCGATCGTCTACACTGCTGCGGTCATCCTTTTCATGGCGTGTCTTACTATGCTTGACTTGGCCTTCTCGCGTCAGCGCGCGCTCAGCTGCGGCGCGGAAGGCGCGCAGCGATTCGACGCAATCGTAATCATAGCGTTGGCGCAGTTCCGCCTTGAGCCAGTCGACGTGGACACCGTTCTTTACGTTGAGCTTAAACGCCAGCGAGCTGGTTTTCATTACCCGCCCGTTGCCGGACTCGGCTACACCGGTGCGGAAGTACACCAGCCGCTGTCCGAGGTTGACGTCATTCAGGTATTGGGACAGCGCGTTGTAGTGCTCGTTGTCGACCAAAATGGAGAGCGCGAACCCATGCAGCACGCGCTCGGCCGCGCCGCGCCAGGCCGACTCCTCAGACTTGACCTCGACCAACTCGCCCACAAAGGGGAGTGCGCTGTCGGCCACGCTAATGGCGTTTGCGATGCCATGGCGCAGCTCCAGCATGTGAGCGGGAATGTTGGAGGGCTGGCGGCGTAGAGAACTCAGTTCCTGTGTTACGCCAGCCAGCGCGGCGTTGACTTCAGTGCGCTCGCGGTCGAGCAGCAACAATGGTTCTTGATCGGAAGACACGGCTTGCCATTGTTCAATCTCCTGGCGCGCCTGTCCTTGCAGGGCGGCAAATCCTTGGGGATCCGGCCGCAGTACCCAGCCGAGCTGCTCGCAAGCTGCGGTCGCCTGCTTGCGGCGGCGTAGGCGATCATCGCGCTGGGTGGCCAGCACGGTTTTTTCACTTTCCAGATGCTCGATCTGATCGCCCCCAGCGGCACGTCGACGGCTTTCCAGGTCCCGCAGAGCCGAGTTACGGTTGTTTAGCAGATCCTCTTGGCGTTGCATTTGGCCAGACAAGCCATCGGTATCCACTTTCAGCGTTTCCAGATAATCGGCCAGCAGGCGCATGCGCAGTCGTTCACGATAGATATGCAGGCCGGCATGGAGTTCTTGCACCGCGCCGCGTTCGTTACGCAAACGCCGCATGTCCTCATGCCGGGCGCGCGCCGGCGCCAGCGTCTGAACCTGCTTGCGTGCGGTGACCACCGCCTGGTGCGCGGCGTTGAGCTCGCCGAATTCGCTGACCAGCCGGTCGGCCACGGCGAAGGTCTCCGGCTTGTCGAGCATGAAGTCGCGCAGGAAGGCGTTCAGGTCGCCCAGGTTCTTGGCCGACTGCGTCTTGTGCAGCAGCCGCAGCGCCATCTCGCTGTCGATGCCGAGCAGGCGGCAGAAGCGCTCGCAGTAGGGACGGAACTCGTCGCGCGCGTGGGCGTCGGGCAAGGCTTGCTTGAGCTTGCGGACATCGAAGTTGTTGCCGCCGAAATCAGCGAGGTCGCGCAGGTCGAACGGCCGTTCCAGGATCAGATAGTAGCGTTTGACGTCGGTGTTGCCGTTGGCGTTGCCGCGCAGCCAGAACAACTGCACCAGCACCACCTCCTGGCCCAGGCCGTTGCGGTAGTGCAGGGCCAGCGCCGACCAGGTGGTGCCTTCGCGCAGGTAGCGCGTGGCGTATTCGCCGGAGACGGCGTCGCTCTGCGCGGCCCAGGCGCCGCGCACATAGCTGACCAGATTGCGGTCGCGCCCGGCGCGGTCGGCCTCGCGCGCGGCGGCGTTGAAGTCGATCCAGCGCGGCGGCACCAGCAGCGCCGAGAAGGCGTCGAGCAGCGTCGACTTGCCGGCGCCGGAGCGGCCGACGATCAGGAAGCCGCGCTCGCTGATCGGCACTTCGTGCATGCCGCTGAAGGTGCCCCAGTTGTAGACCTGCAGGCAGTGCATGCGGAATTGTTCGCGGCCGATCAGCGCCGCTTGCGGCAGTTCGGCGTTCATGCCTCGTCCCCGTCGTCTTCGTCGGCCGGCGGCTGCTTGCCGGCCACCGCCTCGCCGGCCGCCATGCGCAGGTAGAGCGCGGTCAGGGTCTGGATCTCCTCGGCGGAGAACAGCAGCTTGAGTGTGGGCGAGATCTCGTAGCGGTCGTCGCTGGCGCGGATCTTTTGCAGGATGTTGTGCTTCTTGACCTTCTCCACCGACGCGTGCACGCGCTTGGCGAAGCCTGCCCGGTCGGTGCTGGCGGCGCGCTCGTACAGCGTCAGGTTCTCCAGCATCTCCTCGGTCGAGACCACCGCGCGCTCGCCGTGGGCGTCGGCCTGCGTCAGGCGCTGGCGCAGATACAGCACCAGCACCGAATCGATGAAGGTCAGCTGGGCGCGGCGCAGCAGCACCGGCACCTCGAGGTCGCCGGCGTCGGCCTGGCGCGTGAAGGCGACCTGCATGTCGCGGTCGATCACCAGCTCCAGGAACAGTTCGGCCAGGCGCTGGCGCACCACCAGCTCGTCGCGCAACAGCACCGGCCACAGCTTGGCGTGGCGGCGTCCGTCCAGGGCCGGGCCGGACAGCAGCTGCACCAGCGCGCGGCGCGTGTCGAGCGGCAGTTCGCCGCTGTCGCCGCTGAACAGCGCCGTCGCCGGCGGCGCGCCTTCGGCGGCGGGCGCGATGGCCTCGGCCGGCGGCGCCAGCTCGGCTTCGTCAGGCAAGTTCATGGGCGCGTTCTTTCACGAAATAAATCACAGGGATGTGGGCGCTGCGCTGTTGCTGGTCGCCGCCGGTCCAGCTGACCGTTTCGCTGTGGGTGGCGACGAGGCCGTGGCGGCTGCCCAGTGCCAGCAGGCCCAGCACGCTGCCCAGTCCTTGCGCGGCAGGATAGGCACGCAGCACGTCCGCCACCGAGGCCTGCGACTGCAGATCCAGCACCGCCAGCACATGGCGCTTCAGCGTGCGGAAGTCGATTTCCGATTGCGCCACCAGTTCGCCGACCGATTCCAGGCCGATCGGCGCCGGCTCGCCGTCCAGCATCGCGCCCGGCAGCGCCTGCAGCGCCGGATCGTGCAGCACCCATTGCGACAGCGACGCCAGTTTGCTGCTGGTCAGCGGCAGCGTGTAGTGCAGCGTGTCGGTGGCCTTGACCTCGTCCTTGAGCGCGATCGCGGCCATCTGCGCCTGGCGCAGCAGCGAGTTGAGGCGGCGCTGTTCGAGGAACTCGCGGCTTTGCACGAAGTTCTTCAGGCTGCGCGCGAACGATTGCAGCACATCGTGCACCATGCCGCCTTGTTCCAGCAGGGTGCGGGTCAGGCGCAGCAGGAACTTGCGCTCCTGTGTGTCGAGGTTGGCGATGAAGTCGCGCGCCAGCAGTTGATCCAGCGCTTGTTCCAGCGTGGCCGACTGTTCCGGATCGGTCAGCAGGCGCCAGAAGGCGGCGAAGGTGCGGCCGGCCTCGCTGTCGGTGATCAGGTCGATGCCGGCGAACAGCGAATCGAGCACGTCGCCGCGGTTGCCGTCGTTCTCCATGATCTGGGTGCGCAGGTCGCGGTTGAGTTGCTCGAACTGGTCGCGCACGCGGCGGAAGTCGCCGGCCAGGCCATCGGCCAGCGTGATGATCTCGCGGGTGCGTTCCAGCGCGGCCGCCTCGGGCAGGATGTGCAGCACGCCCTGCTCGATGGCGGCGATCTCGAGTTCGATGCGCTCCTGCTCCGCGCGCAGGCGGTTGACGCGGCGGGTCTTGTCGGCGTCGGTGTCCTCGGCCAGGCGGGCCAGCGCGTCGATCACCAGGCCGAGCCGGCTTTCGGTCGCGGCGGAATGCGGCTTGACCTGACCGGCGATGAAGCGGATCGCTTCCAGGGTCGAGGTCGATAATTCGTATTCCTCTTCGGTGGCGCCGGGCGGGAAGCGGCGCTCAAGGTGGCCCTCCGACAGCCATGCCGCCACGTAGGCTTGCGCCGTCTGCGGCCAATCCTCGCCATGCGCCCGCAGCTGTTCTAGTTCGCGCGCGATGCGCTCGTGGAAGATCGATGCCGGCAGGCTGCGCTCGCTGTCGTACAGCTGGCTCTGCATCAACGCCAGCGCCACCGGCCCGCTGGGGGCGGCCAGCAGCCGCCACAAAGGCTGTTGGCGCAGGCCGCGGTTGATGGCGAGGGCTTTGTCGGCTTTCATGTCGCCATTTTAAGGCCAGCGCCCTGATACAGCGTCACGCCGTCGGCCAGCATGTTGCGCATGAGTTTAGGATTGTTGACTTCCTGGCACAGCGAGACGTCCAGGCGGAAGATGATGGGCAGATCGTCCAGCGCCATCCAAAGTTGCGCGAATTCCAGCGACGCCATGGTCGGCGCCAATACCAGCAGATCGATGTCCGAGCCGGGGCGGAAGTCGCCTCTTGCCCGGGAGCCATAGATCAGCACGCGGTCAATGGCGGAAAACCGCGAAAACACCACCCTTAGCTCATCCAAAATCTCCGCGCTCAGGCCGAACGACAATGGCTTGCCGGCTATGTCTCCCATGCGCCCGCCTTCTCCGCCAGCGCGCGGAATAACTGGAAACCTTCGGTCTTGATGAATTGATAGACCCGGACTGCTTGGGTTTCATCATAGGTATGACTGGTAAGATTGCGCATGCGATGCAACTGAGTCCAACCATTCCCATCCACCAGCACCCCTTGATCGAGCGCCGCCTGAAGTACGTCTTTTGCGTTCAGCACGGTGATATCCTTGTGTTCCAGCCACAGCTTAAGGGCTTTCCATGCGAGCTCGTAGGTGAATTCAAAGCGCTGAATCGTCGCGTCGCGCATGAAGGAATTTTCGGGCTGCATCAATGCTTCTTCCAGCCGGTTCACGGCGGTCAAAAAATCGCTAACGCGTTCTGTCAGGCGCTTGTTCATGATGTGCATTGTGGCAGTTGTTTTTATATTATAGACCGATGCCCCCGCTGGCGCGGCGTCGCTATAATGGGCGCCGTCGTCATCGTTAAAAATCAACCATGTCATCCCAATTCATCGTCGCCCTGCGCCTCGCTGAAAATGACGCGCAAGCGCCCATGTCGCGCGCGCAAGCAATTCAATACCTTGGTCAAAAAACTGGAGGCGGAGCGGACGCGGCTTGCCGCCTGGCAGGAAACACTCCCGTTGTTGCACAACCTCGCCACTCAGGAGTTCGCGCCGTTGGCGCAAGCCTACGACGCGGTGCAGAAACAGCTGGCGTTGCGGTTGGGCCAGGCCCACAGCCACAAATCGATGAGCAAGCGCAACCAGGATAAACTGGAAGGCGTGATCTGCTCGATCGCGTCCGACCTGCTGCAAAACGGCGAGGATGAGGAGCTGGCGCTGCTACTGAAAAAATATCTCGGCGAGGATGACGCGGCGGATTTCTTTGCCGATGGCGAATTGTTTGAATCGCTGGCCGCCGCGTTGCAGGGGGACATGCCCGACGACGCCGAACCGGAGCGCGAAGCGGCGCCACCATCGGACCATGCCAAGCCAGGCAAGCCCGCGAAAGCCAGCGCACGGGAATTGCGCCTTGAAGCGCAAACCGCGCTGTTGAAGCAATCGGTGCGGGATATTTACCGCAAGCTGGCCAGCGCGCTGCATCCGGACCGCGAGACCGATCCCGCCGAGCGCGCCCGTAAGACGGAACTCATGCAACGGGTGAACGTCGCGTATCAAAAAGAGGACTTGCTGGCCTTGCTGGAGTTGCAACTGGAAATCGAGCAGATCGACCAGGCCGCGCTGGACAATCTCACCGACGAGCGGATCGCCCAATACAACGCCATGCTGCAAGGGCAGTTGAAGGAGCTGGAACTCGACAACTTCCGCATCGAGCACGCGGGGCGATCGAGTGGGAGCTGCCGTTGTTCCGGCGTCCGAAGCCCGAGCAGGCGCTGCGCGCGGCGCGCGAGGAGCTGGCGCAGATGCGGAAATTGCAAGCACACGCTGAGCAAGAACTGGCAGCGTTGCACGATATCAAGGCGGTCAAGGCGTGGCTGAAGCAGGTGGAGTTGGTGGCACCGGATGACGACCAATGGTACTAGTGAAAAAGCACAGGGCTTGATTTAACCGCCCTTGCTGCACATCAAAAAGCACCCTCGACGGTCGTGACATCATCGGCAACCTGTGCGGTGAAAAGCCGCTGCCCTTGCGACGGATGCCACGATGGAAAAGCTGCTGCCGTACTTCGAGCGGGAACTGAGCATGCTGCGGCGCGCCGGCGCCGAATTCGCCGGGCGCTACCCCAAGCTCGCCGGCAGCCTGCAAATGCGCGGCGACACCAGCACCGACCCGCATGTCGAACGCCTGATCCAGGCCTCGGCCTTCCTCAATGCCCGCGTCGCCAAGCTGCTCGACGACGGCTATGCCAACTTCACCGAAGCGCTGCTCGGCATGCTGTACCCGCACTACCTGCGGCCGATTCCCTCCTGCTCGATCGCCCACGTCGACCACGGCGGCGCCAAGGCCGCCGCGATCGGCGAAGTGAGCGTGCTGCCGCGCGGCGCGGCGCTGACCTCGACCGGCGGCGGCGCCGTCGCCTGCCGCTTCCGCAGCGCCTACGACGTCACCATCGCCCCGGTCGCGATCAGCGCCGCCGGCTTTGAACCGCACATCCAGGCGCCGTCCACGCTGGCGTTGCCGCCGGAAGCCGGCAGCGCCATCCGCATCAGCATCGACAGCACCATCGCCGGGCGCGGCCTCGACGCCATCGGCCTGAAGACGTTGCGCGTCTTCCTCGACGGCGAGGCCTCGTTGCGCGCCACGCTGCGCGACGCCATCTTCATGCACACCGCCCGCGCCTGCGTCGAAGCGGACGGCAAGTGGCGCATGCTGAAGCGGATCCCGATCGCGCCGGTCGGCTACGCCGACGACGAAGCGCTGCTGCCGGCCGCGCCATCGGAGCACAGCGCCTACCGCCTGCTCAGTGAATTCTTCGCCTTCCCCGACAAGTTCGACTTCATCGACATCGACCTGGCCGCGCTGCTGGCCGCCGCGCCGAAAGGCAGCACGCGCGTCACGCTGCGGCTGGCGCTGGCCGGCATCCGGCCCGACGCGCCGGCCGCCCGCATCCTGCGCGCGCTGACGAAGGACAACCTGGTGCTGGGCTGCACGCCGATCATCAACCTGTTCGCGCAGCCGGCCACGCCGATCCGGGTCACGCACGAGCGCAGCAGCTATCCGCTGATGCCCGACGAGATGCCGGGCGGCGGCTGCGAAATCTACAGCATCGACTCGGTGCAGCTGCTGCACAAAACCGCGCAGGGCAACGCCATCACCGAATTCTTCCCCTACTACTCGCTGCGCCACGGCGAAGCATCCAGCCGCAAGGGCCACTACTGGCTGGCGCACCGCGACGGCAAGACGGTATCCACCGGCCATGAATTCTCGCTGTCGCTGGTGGACCGCGAATTGACCAAGCTGCGGCTGGAGGAAGGCACCGCCTCGGTACGGGTCACCTGCACCAACCGCAACCTGCCGCACGGGCTGGCGCTTGGCCAGCCGGGCGGCGACCTGCGCACCGAAAGCGCCACCGCCGGGCTGCCGATCCGCATGCTGCGCCGGCCTACGGTGTCGCACCATCTGACCTCGGAAGGCGGACGGCAATGGGGCCTGATCGCCCACTTGTCGCTGAACCACCGCTCGCTGACGCAATCGGGCCTGCCCGCGCTGACCGCCATGCTGCAGCTGTACACGCATCCCGACGACCCGGTCGCGCAGCGGCAGATCGACGGCATCACCGCGCTGCGGTACTTCCCGGCCACCGCGTGGCTGCGGCAGAAGAAGGGCAACGCCTACCTGCGCGGGATCGAGGTACGCGTCACGCTCGACGAGCAGGCCTACGCCGGCAGCGGCATATACGGCTTCGTGCAGATGCTGGACCACCTGTTCGCGCTGCACGTCCATCTGAACAGCTTCACACAGCTGGTCATCATGTCCCACTCCAGCGGAAAGGAGATGCTGCGATGCCCACCCCGCAACGGCGCGTTGGCGCTGGCCTGATCGAGCGCATGCTGGCGGAGCCGCAGCGCTTCGAGTTCTTCCAGGCGGTGCGGCTGATCGAGCAGGCCGACCCGCCGCTGCGGCTGCGCTACCGCAACCGCCTGTCGCTGTCGTTCCCGCCGAACCAGATCGAAAACATCGGCGGCGACGGCGACGCCGATGGTAACCGCGTCATCCGCGTCACGCCCGCCTTCATGGGCATGCTGGGTAGCCACGGCGCGCTGCCGCTGCACTACTCGGACCGCATCGGCCGGCACGAAAAAACCAGCAGCGACGGCGGCCCGCGCGCCTTCCTCGACATGCTGTCGCAGCGCGCGCTGGGCATGTTCTATCAAGCCTGGAGCAAGCACCGGCCAGAGTGCATGACGGCGCCGGACGGCGGCGACGAATTCCTCGCGATGCTGGCCGCGCTCTCCGGCGCCGGCGCCGGCGCCTCCGGCGAAGTGCTCGACCGCGAAACGCTGGCCTTCTACGCGATGCAGATCAGAAGCCGCGCCGTCTCCGCGCCGCTGATGGCGGGCATGCACGCGGACTACTTCAACGTGCCGTTCGCGGTCGAACAGCTTATCGGCGAATGGCAGCAACTGCCGGCGCGCGACCAGGCCGCGCTGGGCATGGCCAATGTCGACCTGGGCGCCGGCGTGATGCTGGGCGCGCGCGTCTACCGCTGCGATGCGCGGGTGCGCCTGCGTATCGGCCCGCTGGACCGGGAGCGCCACGAAAGTTTCCTACCCGGCCGCAGTGGCGCGCAGCACCTCGCCGCGCTGCTGGCGCTGCACTGCGGCGTCGGCATGACCTATGAAGTGCATCTGATCCAGCGCGCCGAGGACGTGCGCGGCGTAAGCCTGGACTCCGGCGGCGATGTCCGGCTGGGCGTCAACGCCCGCCTGCTGACCGCGCCGTCGGAACGGGACCGCGAGGAGCTGATGTACCTGCTGCACACCTGACCATCAAACGGAGGGGCAACTGTGGAAAGCGACGACGAATTCTTCAGCTTCATGGGACTGGCCAAGGAACTGGTCACCAGCAACCGGCCCTTGCGGCTGCGGCTCGACCTGGTCGGAGGCCTCAACGACGACATGCTGCTGCCGCAGCGCGTGTTCGGCTCGGAGACGCTGTGCGGCGGCATCGACTACCGCATCCTGTGCGTCTCGGCCAACGCCTACCTGCCGCTCAAGCAGCTGATCGCGGTGCCGGCCACGCTGGAATTCGTCACCGACCGGGGCGACCTGCGCAGCGTCAGCGGCATCGTCACCGAGGCCAGCTCCGGCGACAGTGACGGCGGCATGGCCAGCTACCAGCTGGTGATCCGCGACGCGCTGGCGATACTGGAAAAGCGCAGCAACACCCGCGTGTTCCGCAACATGGACGAGATGTAGATCGTGCGGCGCATCCTCAACGAATGGCGGCACAAAAGCCCGATCCTCGGCATCTGCTTCAAGCACGAAGTGGACGAGGCTTTCCATATCCGCGAATATCCGAAGCGCGAATTCACCATGCAGCACAACGAATCGGACGCCGCCTTCATCCGCCGCCTGCTGAAACGGCGCGGCATCGGCTGGTACATCCGCGCCGAGGGCGCCGCCAAATCGCCGATCCACACGCTGGTGATGTTCAACAACGCCGACAGCCTGCGGCAAAACGCCGCCGGCGCCATCCGCTACCACCGCGACGCCGCCACCGAGGAGCGCGACACCATCACCTCCTGGAGCGCGGTGCGCAGTCTGCAACCGGGCGCCGTCACGCGGCACAGCTGGGACTATCGGATGTCGCGGAGCCGGGCGTACATGATGGCCGATGTGACCAGCGGCGTCGATCAGGGCGTGCACGGCAACGAGCTGGCCGCAACGCTGGACGACTACCAGATCCAGGCGCCGCACGCCGGCGCCGACAACGAAGACCTGTACCGCCTCGGCAAGCTGCGCATGAGCCGCCATGACTACGAATCGAAATGCTTCCACGGCGAAGGCAGCGTGCGCGATCTGTGCGCCGGCGAATACTTCACGCTCGAAGGCCATCCGGAAGTGGACGAGCATCCGCGCGAAGAGCGGGACTTCGTCGTCACCGCCTTGCAGGTGACGGCACAGAACAACCTGCCCAAGGCGCTGGCCGCGCGCGTGGAGCGGCTCTTCGCGCGCAGCCGGTGGATGCAGGGCGAGCGGGAGCCGGCGATGCAGAGGGAGGTGGCCGAGCAGGTCGCGTCCGGGCCGCTGCGCATGCACATCCAGTTCACGGCGGTGCGGCGCGGCGTGACCATCGTGCCCGCGTACGACGAGCGCACCGACCTGCCGCAGGCGCTGATGCAAAGCGCGATCGTGGTCGGGCCGAAAGGCGAGGAGGTGCTATGCGACGAATTGGGCAGGGTGAAGATCCGCTTCCC
>Ga0247815_10001328_pt1 | contig 19026 bp, 27 predicted proteins | sample UWRJL194509B1_FD_181014 | JGI IMG/M metagenome (GOLD analysis project Ga0247815, IMG submission 181014) | Plant litter microbial communities from Arlington Agricultural Research Station in Wisconsin, United States - UWRJ-L194-509B-1 | ecosystem: Environmental > Terrestrial > Plant litter >...
GCCGACCAGCTCCTTGCTCTTAAATTTGAACAACTCGTCCTCGTCGTCCTCGTCGATGCGTACGTCGTCCTCCGTGTCACCACGCACGATCTGCGCTGGGGTAAGGGCTGATCTGTAGACGAGCCGCATCCAGTCGCGTTTTCTCCTTTTGCCGCTAGCCTTGACAAACGCGTCGGATGCGCGGCCGGCGAGGTTGGCTTTCCACCGTGGCCCGTCTTCGTCCCCAGAGCCGGAATCATCATCTTCGTCATCGAGATCGAGCCCCTCGTCGTTTTCGTCGCGTACGAACATTCCATCGTCGTCGCCGAGATCCGAGTCAGAATCGGCGTACTCGACATCTTTACTAGAATGTGGCAGTTTCGCGGAAGGATCGCGGGCAGAGCGGGCGTGTGCGCGCAGCTCTGTTCGACCGCGGCTGCCTGTCGATGGTCCAGCCTCATCATCCTCGGACACGTCCTCGTCGCCAAGGTCATCGTCTTCCGAACCCACATCCTCCTCGTCACCACTGGCGGAGTCATTGTCCTCGTCCTCTTCGTCTTCCTCGTCGCTGTCATCCTCACCCTGACCAACAACGAGCGGAGCGGATGAAGACCCAAACAACTGGATGTTGCTCGCGCGGATGCCATCTGCCAGGCTGCTAGTCACGTCCTGCAAGTCCATGACCATCTGCTCGCCCTCGCCCTGCAACGCCTCGCCCTCTGCACCTCTCGAAAAGCTTCCGGGTACATTAATGTACACCGCGTCCTTGTCGTACATGACGCCGCCAACATCACTCATCGGCGCATGAATGAGCTTGTGCTTCTCGCTCAGTTTGCGCCTGCGCTCGCTGTCGATCGTCGGCAGTGGACACGGATCGGCGAGCGCAGAGATGTTCTTGATAGGGAAATCGCCTGCACCAGGAATGTGGACAGTGGTACTCTCGCGCATGTTGGTACCGCGCAGGAAGCCGTAGAGTGTGACCGTGCGGTCGCACTTGGGGTCGAGCCGCACGGTTTCTCGTGGCGTAAGGTCCTCGAGGCGGTCTGCGAGCATGTAAGGATGCGTATTGCGGAAGACGAGTGGGCGGAACTTCATGACGCTGATGAAGCGGCACAAATTTTGGATTTCGGTATCGGGATAGCGGCCGTTGAGCACGCCAGAGAGGTAGAAGAGCTTTGCGCCTTGATAAATCTCCGTCCAGAAGCGTTTCTTGAGCGCTTTTTTAATGTCGCGTTGGGTGTGTGCTTTCTTGATTAGATCGAGGTGAGTGAGAACGCCGATGACCTTGGGGAAGCCATGCGCCTGAAGGACGTTGAGGAACTCGAACGTTTCCTGCGATGCGAGTCGACTCGAGTCAGCAACATGATATGCCTATACTATTTCAGGGGCGCGGTGTACCATTTCAAAGCCAAAACTACCGTCGATCATGAGCAGGACGAGGTCTGCGATTTTCGCTATGTCGATCATTGAATTCAGGTCGTTGTTACATTCGATGAATGTTAGCCGCCGTTTCTTGCCTGATAGTAATTTAGCATAGTTCCATAGGCAGTCGAAGGTTGTGCGTACCGCTGACGACGGTAATGGGACCCTTGACCTCGGAGAGTGTATGTTTCGTGAACCGCTTGATCAGACTCTTGACAAGTGTCGTCTTGCCCACTCCAGGCGGACCAACTATAACGATGACCACAGGAGGTGGTACATCTGTGGGTGTGCGATCTACGAGTGGCACATGCAGACGCGTCTGGTCCTTTTCTGCCTTGCGTCGGCCTTGTTTCTCTGCGCGCCGACCTGAGCGCGGCGCAAATGCTTTTTCGTTGAAGCCGCCCTTGGCTTTATCTTTGCCTTTCTTGTCCGTTTTGGACACGTGGTGCGCCTTGTGTGGACGGTCGGCACCCTCCATTCGAGCGGGTGGCGCGGAGGAAGAAGAAGAGGCGATCGGGCGCGCCAAACTCCGCTTGCTTCACTTGTCCTCCTGCGTTGCACGCGTAGCGCCATGGCTGCGGTGCCGCGTATCCCAACGGTGTGCTTTACTCTCTCAATCATAGCCAGGGATAATGTCTGAGTCTGATCATGGCTTGCCCACACTTTCGCGTGGTGTTCGCCTCGCGCCTCAGGTTCCTCCAAACGAGTTGGCCACGCTGCACCTCAGGTTCGAGAAGGCCAGCGTCGGAGCGCTCTATCACTTATTCGAGGGCGAGGATTTGCGTTCCGAAAACTTTCAACTGCGTACAGCACTTCGTGTTCGCACTCAACAGGCTCGTGCATCAATTCCCCACGCTGGCATTCGCTCTAATGGCAGTAAATGTATTCACAGCTTCTTAACCTCTGCGCACTTGTCGCTCCTTCCTGGAAAATCGACCAGAATGATGACCCTTGCGACGTAACTCACATACATATCGCCTGTCCTCTCATGAACTGAGGCGGCTCCCACCTTGCACCTTCAGTTTAGCACGGCTGGCCCCATACACCCAAAGGTGCAGCAATATATTACATCGCTGTAAACTATCTCACACATACTGCAGATGATGCAGTTGCTCAAGGATTGTTCGAACCGCATTCATGAGCTAGAACAGGCATGCACACAACTCCAGGAAGAGAACATACGTCTCGTGACGCATGCATCTACGGCCACTCCGCTCTCAACCCCTGCTGCTCCTACAGCCCAGAGTCCGCCTGCAGTTCTTCTCCGAAACCGTATCAATTCGGTGCTGAATAGAGCTCCGCCGACGGAGCCGCCTGCTGAGACCTCTGATGCCAGCATTCTCATAGCACCAACAGAAGAAGCACCATCAACGGATGTGCCCATGGCTGTAGAAGATGCATTGCAAGCTCCTCCGCCTCCGCAGGTCGACAGAGCGCCTCCACCTGAAGTACTTGCCCATCCTCTGCTCAACGCCACTGCGCCCGTAACCTTCCAACCACCACCAACGGCCGCCATGAGCAGCGCCTTCGTCGAGAACGGGGACGCTAAGTTGCAGGCACCACATGTCTACTCTCCAACGATGGTTACAGACGAGGCTTCCGCACGAGCTCAAGCCTCGCTCTCAGCTTCCGCTCAGGGCGGTCCTACCATTTCGACAGCATCTCAGCCCGTGACACGGCCTGCCACAGTAACATTGTCGTCACTTCCACCTATTTCGCCATCGACAGGTCCTACCATCTCGACGACATCGCAGCCATCGACAAGACCAGCGAGCGCGATAGGTGCAAATCCACCACTGAGGTCCAACTCGGCACCAACTCCAGCCGTCGTCGAGCCCGTAAAGCCAGCTTCTGTAGCTCCTGCAGTGGTATCACCTGTACCAGGTGGCGAGGCCGCTTCTATCACCCCTGCACAATCTGTTCCCAAATCCAGACCCGAGTCTACCGGATCCACGGCTCAACAAGCAACTCCAATGGAAGTTGACCAGCCTATTCAACCAAAGCGGCATACGTTACTACCTCTTCTCCCAACTCCACAAATGCCACGACTCACTTCGACTCCGACCCCCACTCCTGCTCCTGTCCCGAAAGCTACTGCACATCTTCCCACGCCGATAACACCAACTCCAGTCTCAACTTCGCATCCACTGCCGGTAAAACCAAACCACCCGAGCGTCCCGCCACCAAGAGCATCTGCCACGGCGAAGCTTCCAGGAAGCTCGACGTCCCTCCCTTCTGGATTAAGTCCGCTTATCCGGCAGCCTTTGCTGAAGCAGGAAGTGCCCACAACGGCGCTTTCCTCGGCTACATCTTCGGGTGAAACGAGGACAGGCTCGAGCCCACTGATCCCGCAGCTCAAGCGAAAACAGACCGATTCTTCGTCAACCTCCTCACAGACGCCTACCGCCTCCTCCAGCACGATGACCGGCGCAGCATCCCCGTCAGACTTGAGACGGAAGACAGTTGATATGTCGTCGGCATCTGCTGGTAATAATGCTGCTGCCACTACCTCTACGACGAACCCACTTGCTCGTGGGCCAGACGGAGAGCCTCCGCAGAAGAAACGAGCGCAGTATTCGTCTCTGAGCGAGTCTCTCGCCTCTGTACCACCAAAGCCTGCGCGCGAAGTCTCATCAGATCCGGAGATCCAGATTCTCGATGGGCCACCACCGAAATTTGGGCCGACTATAGCGAGATCTGCTCGGGTGACCTCGCCTCTGATACCAAGGTTGGCGTCGCAAACGGGGAAACCGTTCAAGGCTAGCCCAGCAGCTACTGTTGTCGTCGATTCAAAGCCAATAATTTCGGTCCCTGCGAAGCCACTTTCTGCAACTGAAGTCAAGCCTGTGCTATCGACGGCGGCGAAATCTTCTGAGGTACCATCCCCGGCGCCAGCGGTAAAGCAAGCTCCTGCAGAGATCACGCTATCATCTTCGGCCTCGACAGCAGCAACGAAAATGCCGCCAAAGCCAGCTCCCCTACTGAGTGCAGCGCCGAAAGTATCTTCAAGCTCAGTTTTGCCCGTTGTGCTCTCTCAAGACGCGTCAAGTACATCTACATCAGTGGCGTCGGCCTCTACATCTGCCCCAGCTACCTCCCACACGCAGAAGAGCTGCCAATGCTCATCTAAAGCCCCAGTTGTCACGCCAGCGGAAAGGGAAGAGCTCCGCGCACTCAAGGAGCCCGATCGCAGTCGCTGCTGGTCTGTCCCAATTCTATCCCCTCTCGCCTGATCATCTCTCACTCTCCGTATCTCAGGCTCCGTATGACTTGCACGGCTAATAACACCGGCGCCATTCTTCAGAAAGACATCTGGGACACGTACCGCGAGCACATCCAATCCTCTACGCTACCTACCATACTCAAACCACAGCCGCGCCCGCTGTTCGACGTCATGATGCAACCGGACCTGTTCCCCGGCACGAAATTCGTCAAGAAGGGAAATGACAATAAATTCTTCGCAGAAGGCGTGGCTTGGAAGGTTAGGGAGTGTAGGTGTGGCAAGCAGACACAGCCGGCTACAGAATGAGGGCGCCTTACACTCTGGACGACCTGTTTATCGGCTGTACGAGGCTGTGGCTCTCGTCCTAATATTTTATTTGTTTGCTGTATACATAGATCATACTGTACGGCATGTACTGCGCATCCATTTTCATTTCAAACTGATCCACCGCCGCCATGTTTAGAGCCTTCGCTGTCGCCCCCAGAAGGCAGTGCTCTCCAAAACCGGATTCTGCTCACCGATCGAGCTCTATTTGGGAACGCCGGGACAATCTAAGCCCGGGACAGAAAAATTCATGAATCCCTTGTCCTTTCGAGGATCCTATTCGACGTACGAGCAGAAACGGCAGAGATTCAGCTTTGGAAGACTTGTAGACCAGCGGACTCTCAACAAGTCTGGGATAATGATATGTTTGTACAGTTACTTTACACATGCGTTGGTTTCTGCAGAATGAAAATACAAATAGAATGTCAATGGCTAAATAAGATAGAAGTGATATGCGCGTATACGCTGAAATAGCAGTTATTGTCGCCACGCAGAATGTGTTGGTGCATTCGAAGCTGTCCACATGAACTTTATTAGCGACGAACGAGCTTCCAAGCAGTAGAAAGCGGACGCACTCGGTGAATAATCCGAACGGGGAAAATATCGAGGATCGTTCGTGTTTGATGGTCCTGCGGCGTACCCACCAGCGCCACCAGCAACACTGGATGGTACGTCCGTATCTGGTGGCTCGATGCTGTACAACGACTGTGGTCTCCTCCCATCCAGATCGCCTTCCAAATTTGCCATTGGAACAAACACCATTCCGCCTTTCCCCGAGCTCGAAACAGGTGCTTGAGTACCGAAGTTGAACGCGGGATGCCCTGCTGGAGGCGAGAGGAACGGCGACTGTGGCGGGTGGTTGTATACCCACGGGTCTGCTGTGATGTTATCGGCACCGTCGAATGATTTCGTTCGTTGTCTCCGCCGTTTGCGCCGATCATGCCAGACGAGAAGACCGAGCGCAAGGAAGATGAGGACACCAACAGCACCGAGTGCGAGTCCAACTATTCCGCCTGTTGCGAGCTTGTTACTATTGGAGGAGATGTCGATGACTGGGGGTGCGGAACTCGGAGTGACCACAGACGTCGTCTGAGTGAGCGATGCGGACGGTCTGGATAATGTTGTCGAGTTACTAGCGGTGCTGGCCTGTTCGTCCGTTGGAAATGGGTTGCTCGGGCTGAACATGCCATGATGTCAGTAAGGGCACACTCCGAAGGGTCCAGGGCTCACTTCACGGGGATGAACCTGCATTTCAGTCAGCGTCTGAGCCAGCATCCACCGGACCTCAATCCGATCCCACGACTCACGCAAAATAATCAATACCAAGGGCCTTTGCTTCCAGGTTCTTCAGCGTCAACGTATGTCTTCCTGGCGAGACCTTCGCCGTGAACAGTATGATGTGGGATGTGAGCTCGCCGAACCCGTTCACCACAATCGGTTCCCCGTCATCGATCACGGCACTGAAGAAACCATGGTCCAAGTTCTTGTCCGCGTAAAACCAAACTTCTGTACCGGTGAAGGTGAACTCGACGGTAGCATCCCGAATATATGTGAGGTGATAGCTGAAGCCGGTGTAATAATCCGGGTTTGTGTCAACCGCCCATGCTGAAGGTGTTGGGTAAGTTACTGCAATGGCGAAGGAGACGAGCATGTTAGGAGCACGGCGTCGAATCGTCAGCAGGGAACAAATACCAGATGCGCCATTGTCTTCAACGATGACGGCGCGCGGGTCTGGATAGTCGACGGCAACCATCGTTCAATGCGCCGACTTTCGCGCCAGGGGTTTGCGAGCTCGTCGCGCCAGACCGTACGAGATATCAAGAGAGGGGAAGGAGGACAAGCCCAATTGGAACCCGTCGGTGTTGACAGAGCCCTGAACACTGCATGTGCGGTCACGAACGCCGGGATGATTGGCGATCCGTTACGGCGATGTGACAGTTACCCTTCAATCGCCACATCCAGCCCAACAACCTTGATACCAGATAGCCGAGTTGTACTCATGTGCATAGGTCTTGAGTGACATATGCCACGTCTTCAGAGTGCTCTCGGGTCCAATCAGGTTCTCCGGTGACGCCAACGCGAAGGAATCGCGACTCAGACCGGCGATAACATCCGCAAGTCCATCACGGGATCGCAAAGACCCGGCGTGCCCACAACTCACGAAAACTCAAAAGCAAACCACGTACCAGTCAAAGGAGTGGATTTGAGGCGTTAACGCCTGCTAGCGGGGAGGAGAATGGGCGTTACGACATCGACAAGGAAATGAGACATGTCACAAAAGTGTACCTGGAGTCCGTTTCCTCGGAACACAGGATGAGATGGAAAGGAAAACGTAAATCTGAACAGGGATGTGCAGAGGGTGCAGGAGACGGAGAACGTGCGCAGGAGAAAGGTCCATGGCCAGAGACAGAGGCGGAGACGCGGAGAGAGAGAACGAGAACTGATGCAATAATATCTACAATGTCCGAATTCAGTGTCATCTTGCCAGACGAAGGAAGCGGAGTCTAGGAACAGCGCCGGGGGTGACCGGTGCGCCTGTCGCGGGGTCAACTGGTAGGCCAGTAACCGAGTCTATTGGGAAGCCAGTAACCGGGTCAGTTGGCAGGCCAGTATCTGGGCTTATCGGGTAGCCTGTAATTGGGTCGATTGCCCAACCTGTGACGTCGATGTTCGTACCCGCCCCAGTATCGGTGCCAGCACCAGTATCAGTACCGGCACCCGTCTCAGTGCCAGCATCCGTGCCGGTGCCAGTTTCGGTAGGAGCACCAGTACTAGTACTGGTTTCAGTGCCAGTGTCAGTGCTAGTTGCAGCGCCCGTGTCCGTACCGCCAGTCGCAGGATCAGGCTGCCCAGCGTTGGGATCGATAGGCGTAGCACCGTTTGCTGTCTCGCCTCCTCCCTTCGTTCCACTAAGGTCAAGCTGGCCGCTTGCGTTGAACCTGGGCGAGTCGTTTCCAATCGAAAGGCCCAGCCCCTCCATCGACTGTATCCTCGCGTTGTACCCAATTTGGTTTGTAATTGGATACACAACAAAGAGCGTGAGCAGACCCAATGTCGCGAGGAGGACCGTGAAGATGTTGCAGAATCCTCGCGAAGACCATTTAAGCGGGTTACCCGGCAGCCGGCCTTTCTTGTCGAGCTTATCCGGAGTGTGGAGGTCGTCGTCCGGCTCGGCTTCATCAGTATACGGCATGAACACAAGCGTTGGACTCGACGACTCGCTCCCACTGCCCAGGTGCGCGTAGAAGGGTGCTGGGGGACTCAATGGTGATCCCTCAAGGAGCTCCTTTGTCGGTGTAGGCGAGTCGGAGTTAAGCCGCTCGCCGCCCGCGCGTGGTGTGTCTGGCGGCGTGGGAGACGACGGCAGGGGATATGCGATGCTATGGCGCAATGTGTTACGAGCTTCTCCTGCCAGCGGCGACGAGACGGCAACCGCGTGCGGCTGGTTGCTTGTGCCTGGCTGCGCCGGTGGCGGGAAGTAGCCGCTGTACGAAGAGTCTCGCCTTGTGGACGGGCCAGCCATGGATTGTGGTCTGCTCGAACTCCCTGCAGCGTAGAAAGAATTTCGACTATTTGCAGTCACATATGCCGAATTCCTCGTGCTTGCAGTTCCGCCGGATCCGCCCATCATCATGCCAAACTCGTAGGAGGGTGACAAAGGAACTGGATAACGCGAATCGGCGCCGATGCTGCTAGCTCGCGAGAGACGATGTTGGGCGAGCATGAACGTCGAGTTCTGTGAGTGACGACGTGTTGAGCTAGAACCTGCCTCGGCTGTAGTTGCAAACAGGTGGAGGCGACAGCGGGCGCGAAGCAGTAGAGGGGACAGCCGAGACGCACGTCAGCTTGAAGGCTCTCACAAGCAGCAACGCGCGGACAGGCAAATAGGAGAGATAACTCACGTGTGGGCTGAGGCCTAAGGTGCGATCTCAGCGTTGACGGGGCTGATGCTGCCGCGTCGGGGCTTTGGCGGGACACCAAGGGTTCGGGAGATGGCGCGTTGTACGCGAGGTCAGACGAGTCAGTACCGGCCACTGAAGACAATGCGTCGTGTGAAGCCGAGGTCGATGGTCTGTGTTCTATTCATGGAGTGAGCATTTCACGCTGGAGTCAGTGTAACAGGTCATTGCCGAACCTGCGCTACTCCTTCCATCGACGGCAGCGGCAGGAATGGATGGCCTCGCTGAGCTGGCGGGCCCATTGCCGCTGCGTGATGCGACCAAAGGCGAGACTGCCGTTGGACTCGGCAGACCCCCAGCCAAGAGTGGGCTTGTTGCCCCTGGGCTCAGCTGCGGACTTTCAGGCGCTGCGCTGTGGGCGGCATCCATCGCGTGTAGTGGGCAGCGTGCGCGGTGAGACAGGCGACTACAAGCTACACAACGCCCGAACAAACGAGACGCAAGAAAGAGGCAGAGAACAAGGGCCGAACCCACGAAAACATATCGGGACCGACTTGGCGCTTCCGAATTTGGCACCCGGGATCATCAGCGAAGTCCTGTGCGCAGCACCCTCGCACTGCCACCGCCTAATGCCGCTCGTCCCTAATATGGATCTGCTCCGCGAACCGCTCTGCGGACCTGTCGCCCAGCTCATAGGGGTGTTCAAAGATCGCAGCTCGCAATCCCAGCAATGCTATGGAGTTTGTGGTGGCGACGATTTCTCCCTTCTTCCGGTATTGGTAATTGCCCACTGGTACACAAACACACCGCCCAAGCAGCGGGGGTAAGTCAAGTCAAGAACCCTATGGACGGTTCCTGTGCGCTGTTCGTTCAGTCAACCACTTCCAGATACGGTTCGCCGGCTCTGCGCCCGCCGAAACATGTGGTTTCTACGTCCTTTGCCGCGTGTTCGGGCCTAGGATTCGCAACCTGGGAGGCAGCAAATCGCCCAGTCGCCGCGTTGTCCGCACGCTCAGCTATCGCCTGTCTGCTGCCACACATATCTTAGATGTGAGACAGGCTAACGGCAACGTTGGGTGGAAATGCTGCGGGGAACCTGTCGCGGAGCGTCGGTACGCATACAATGCACTCGAGCGCATTGACACCTACAAGCAACCTTCTCGCTAGTAACTTAGGTCCTAGCACCTTGTCAGTCGCCTGCCCTTCGCCTCGATGCCCGTTATCAGCGGCAAAAGGTTCAATAACACAGCACGGAGACGGCCAGGCACGGACTTGTGCTCCATCGGTGGTACACTGGAAACCTATCATCTGAGGGCAGAAAGTTTGTGTGATATACACCGAGATGTCCGGGCTTGAGTCGTATCATAGGGTCATTATCAGTTGCTGAGCGGAAATGAGCTTGCGGCGATATGTGGCACGAACTGCGACGCACCTGCGTTTGCCTTGTCCTAATTGTCGCTCCTTTTCCAACAATGCCTCCCACTCCTTGCGATCCTGCGCTAGCTTATCCGGACGATCTTGTTCTGGCTTCTCCGAGTCGTTCTTTCGATCTTGTAAAAACCCCTGTATATGTTCCTTCGTCCCGTCACTTGGAACCGGTTGTGCTTGCGGTCGTCGCGCCCTGATATCTCCTGCAGGGACAATCGCAGGCGGACCCTCGTTACGTCCGCCAACTGCTGCATGGGCAACTTGTGAAGCAGTAGGTGGCCAGCCTTCAGCAGGACCGCCTAGGTCAAGCGGGCCGGGTTGCTCTCCCCGCTTCTTCGCCTCGTAATGCGCTTCGACCTTCTGCAATGCCTCCCATGCCCGTTTAGCTGAACCCTCAATCCGCTCGGCCATTCGAAGTTCATCGACAGCCGCATTCGCCGGTCGTCCGTCTGCCTGCTCGTGGTCCACACGTGTCGCATTCGAGCCAAACATAGTTGAATCCGGAAACGCGGCGTCTTGTCCTTCCTGACCAAGTTGCGCGCGTGAGTGGCACGCTGCAATCAGCACAAGGAGCGGTTTCCGTTCCTCTGGATATAGTTCATTGCCGAGCCTGGGCATATTCAGATCATGTTGACAGAGGTGGCGTCGACACCCAATCCACACACACACACCTCCGCAAATTCTTGCTCATAACCCAGGCCGTTCCAGCCGCTTGCCCAGCAATCCCAGTTGCAAGCATTGTAAACAAGGTAGATGGCCAGGACCGCGGTGGCTTTCTGCGCCAACGCATGAGGTATAGCGTTACGCCTGCTGGTATGATTGCCATGTACTACAGCGCGCAACACGGATCGGTCAGCTCAAATGTCACAGATTCCAAATGCGACTGCATAATTACACTGACCTGAGTATTATTTGTCAAGGAGTTGCGCGTGTTCGCAAGTGCGTCGACCGTCATCATAGCAGCAGCGTGCTGCCTCTCAGATATGTGCCCTGCATCGAGTTCGGATCGGAGCTCGCGCTTGGTAGCTTCATCAGACTCGGTGCTATTACTAACAGGTGAGGCCATGGCTGAAAGATGGGGACAAGGAATGCGCGTTGGGACAAGAGACGAAAGTGTATATGATGACGCGCAGTGCCGGCAGCCGGCAGCCTCGGTTCAACCTCGTCCCTACGTCGAGACCATACGCTGTACTCGTAGCAAGCGGTACGCTGATTCTAGAATGCCGCCTTTTGACTTATTTCTTGGGTGAGCCTTATCGCAGCGCACAGTATGTTCGCTTACGTTGCATGACGTCGTCACCTGTGGTCGAACCCCGCTCGCGCACGTCCGACTCCTCAGAGACTGCGTGAGGCCCAAGTCAGGTCGGACAAATGGCTCGAACGCTCGCCGTGCCGGCCCGAAACAATTCCGAAAGTGCGCTTGGCGGATCCGTGGAGGTGCTCGAGCGAGCGAGAATCCCGGCGCCGATCGCGATCCGCAAACAGCCCGCCTCGATTCATACAGCGCGCGCTCACAACGTCTCACTCGCTCTTGGACCTCACCAGTCGCACAGGCCATCGTCTACATAGCATCACACCCCTCTTGCATCGCAATTCCGTGTCAATCGATCGCTACATCGATGCTGGTGTTTGCAGGAGCAAGAGTCACAGCTGTGTGATCGGACTTTGGAAAAGCGGCGCGCCACTCTCCGTCATACTCTGATGAGCGACACACCGTCACTGAGCATCATACTTCTCGGGGCTGGCCAAGAAGTTGGTCGCTCATGTTGCGTCCTCAAGTACCGCGGTAAGACGGTTGTTTGTGATGCAGGTGTCCATCCAGCGTATAGTGGCATGGCATCGTTGCCGTTCGTTGACGAGCTTGACTGGAGCACTGTGGACTGCTTGCTCGTCACCCAGTAAGTACCTTGGTTTTGGCTAGTTAATAGTGCTAATAATACGAGTAGCTTTCATCTTGATCACGCTGCATCCCTCACGTACATCATGGAGAAGGTCGGCCACGAGCCAATATCGATTGTCCTCTGAACACGACCAAATTCGCAGACGAACTTCAGAGATGGAAACTGAAAAGTATACATGACCCCTCCCACGAAAGCTGTCTTCAAGTTCATGATGCAGGACTTTGTTCGCATGAGGTATGCCGAGCTGCGCTTTCGAGTAGTCAGACTGACTCACTCGACTCAGTAATTCGGGCACCGACACTCTCTTCAGTGCCAACGATCTCTATAACTCACTTTAGTTTATTATGGCTCACCAGGTCATCTCGCCATGTCCTGGCATCTCGTTTACTCCCTACCATGCTGGCCATGTCCTCGGCGCATGCATGTATCACATTGACATCGCAGGTGTCAAAATCCTCTACACCGGCGACTACTCACGCGAGGAGGATCGCCACTTGGTGAAGGCAGAAGTGCCTCCCGTTCGCCCAGATGTTCTTATTGTTGAAAGCACCTTTGGTGTCCAACCCTCAGCAGCCGTGAGGACAAAGAGACCCGCTTCGTTGCTCTCATTCACGAGATAGTTCGGCGTGGTGGTCATGCTCTTCTGCCTGTCTTTGCTCTTGGTCGCGCACAGGAGCTTCTTTTGATTCTAGACGACTATTGGGCTCAGCATCCGGAGTTGCACCATGTGCCCATCTACTATGCGTCCAATCTCGCCAAACTCTGCATGGGTGTCTACCAAACTTACATCCACACCATGAACGCCAACATCCGTGCCCGATTCGCCCGTCGCGACAACCCATTTGTCTTCAAGCATATCTCACATCTTCCTCAGTCGCGCAATTCCGAACGTCGCGTTGCAGAAGGTCCTCCCTGCGTCGTTCTCGCCAGCCCCGGCATGCTTCAGAGTGGTACTAGTCGTGAACTGCTCGAGGTTTGGGCTCCGGACCCTCGCAACGGTCTCATCATCACCGGATACTCGGTCGAAGGCACACCGGCTCGGGTGAGTGCGGTATTCTTCTTTCTTTTGAAAATTGGCCATTCTGCCACGATGTACACTCGTACTTGCTTGCAATGCATATGTTTTCTTCTCCGTGGAGGCGGGCAGTGTGTACGAACAGGACCGTTGTCTAATCGCCGCACTTTTGCAGGATATCTTGAACGAACCGGACGAGATCCAGTCTCTCCGCGGCGGCAACGCGATTGCGCGCCGAATGTCGGTGCACGAGATCCCGTTTTCTGCACACGTCGATCACGCGCAAAACTCAGAATTTATTGAGCTCATCAAAGCGCAACACATTGTGCGTGTCTCTCCATCCGCGTTTTCGGAAGACCGTGGCTGATTCAGTCTGTGCAGGTGCTCGTCCATGGCGAGCAGAACAACATGGGTCGGTTACGGGCAGCACTGCAGTCCAAGTACAAGGACCGCGATGAGGACGTCAAAATCCACACGCCGCGAAATCTCGAGGAACTGCAGCTCAGCTTCCGTGGGGACAAGGTTGCCAAGGTTCGTCAAATCGATCACATCTTACTCACATCTCACTCACTTCTTCCACGCAGGCCATCGATAAGCTCGCCGAACTTCCACACAAGCCTGGTAGCAGTGTCTCCGGCCTGCTTGTCAGCAAGGATTACTCCTACACCTTGCCGCATCCAAGCGACCTACCCGAATTCGCCGGTCTTTCCACCTCTACAGTGTCGCAGAAACAACGCCTTATTATCGGCTGCGGGTTTGAGTTGGTCAAGTGGCATCTGCAGGGCATGTTTGGGAGTGTCGGCGACGAAGACGTGAATGGCACCTGGACGTTGAAGGTAGTGTTCCACAAGCGACCAGTGATGAGGTATACTCATACTTGATTGGCATAGATCATGTCTGTTGCGGAGGTGAAACAAATAAGAACGTTTGAGATTTGCTTGTGGTGGGAGTCGAGCGCCAGCAACGACATGATCGCAGATTCTGTCCTTGCGCTCATTCTCAACATCGAAGTAAGTCCTGCGTCGGTGAAAGTTTGTGGCAATCCTGTCAATTTCCTCTGACACACTTCACACTCATGCCGTCTAATCTCAGTGACAATGCAGTCGCATGGACATGACCACACCCATCCGCATTGCGACGTCGACGATACCGACTGGGAAGCTATCCGAGCACGCAAAATCGCCGAATTCCTTGAAGCTCATTTCGGTGAGATTGAGCTCATAATGCTAGATGAAGAGACGAAGAGCGTATCGCAAGCCTACCTCATCCTGCGGCTCGACAGCTCTGAGGCTCAGATACATATTGCCACGATGGTGAGACTTTGAGCTGCTATCTTCATCCTTATGCTAATGTTTTGCTCCGTAGACGGTGACAAGTGATAGTGAGGCGTTTAGGGAGAGGATTGAGAGTGTGCTCAAGATGGCGATTGGAACGACAACGAGCCTAGCGCACACGTATGCGCCAGCTGCGTCAATGGTCGAAGGTGATCTCTATGAGAGTACTGACGCAGAGGACGTTGAGATGACGAACGAGAGTGATCCCGCGATTATAGAGGTCGTGGGCTGATAGCGTCTTCTGTGGCGCTTGCTGGTTTTGTGTATGTAGTATCAAGATATACACGATGAAGAATCGGAGGGTTTCATGTTCCTATTGCTGAAATCGGATTGGAATCAATTCTGGAGACTGATTGCATACGTTAACCTGCTGTCCTATCCCGCTCATGCACACAGTATGTCTCGACGAGCTCGACTCGAGCGCAGGCCACGCCGGTCCGAAACAAGTCCGAGAGTCCGCCCGTCATGTCCGTGGAGGTGCTCGGCGAGCGAGAATCCCGGCGCCGATCCCAAACACACGTCTCAGCTCACACCATGTCATCATCCGTGCTGTACAGAACCACACGCCCTCTCGCATTGCAAGTGTACCACAAGTAACGCAATGGTTCGAGGGGAGGAATAAGGCGACATGAAGAAGCGCGGAAAAAGGCGAAATTTGAAGACAACGAGCAGAGCTTTGGGGTTTTTCTTGGGCTACAACGATATGCGTGATGTGCGAGGGAGGGGGTGGGAGAGGATTCCGACCAGTGTTAACCAGTGGAAGGGGCGAGACTGTGGCGTGGAAACGACATAGTGAGACGACTGATATGTGAGCTAAGGTAGATGCAGCGAGCCACGGACGACGGGGAGTAGAGTTGTGGGTTGATGAAACGGGTTGAACGCAACACGAACTACGATATACAGTGCGGGGAAGTGAAGAAAGATTGATAACGCGAGGTAATGCGTAGAACGGCACAGGACGAAGTGAAAAGGCGAGGGAACGCCGAACAAGAAGAGGGAAGTGAAGCGACAGCAAATGGGCTATAGACAAGAAGGTTGGAGAGCCTGAATAGTGCGCGACGGAGAAATGTAGAGAGAACGGGAAATGGCGAGGATGAGAGCACGAAAGCAGAATAACGTAGATGATATGCGACGAGGCAGGGTTGTTGGGGTTTGTGCGTAGGATGGGGATATAGTCTAAACGGCAGGCCACAAGGGTAAAACGAACGATATTGATCACCGAGGGAAGCGAGAGGGTGTATGCTAAGAGCCACAGAATGGGCAACGAAGTGTAGAGGGATTGGAGCGGGAGTATACGATGCAGAAGAAGTAGGAAGCTCTATCTGTAGGGACGTCGGAACGTGGGGGCATTTTGTGGCGTGCACGCATTTTGCGTGCGAGGGTTCGTGCCGTTTTGCGACAACAAGGTCGCTTTTGGGGAAGTGGCGTGAGCAAGTTTTCGTCGCGGAATTTTGAGGAGAGTGCGAAGCAGCTGAAGAGAAGGGGGGAGTGGGAGAGTGGAGCAGTGGTGGAGACGACCAGAGAAGAGATAACCCGAGACCCGAAGACGATCAGGACCAGACCCGAGGGACCATCACAGTAGCGAGAAGACCAACCGGAGAGCATCAAGCACAGAAGCAGCAGAGGCGAAGCAAAGACGCCAAGGTCACTCGAACGGCCGCCGACGAACGTGACGGCCGGAGCGGAACTCGAGGCGGTCATCCTCACGAGCTTCCTCCATGCTCGAGCCTGGACTGTCGAGCTCGAGCCTGGCCATCTGCTGAACGACCTGGCCAGGGATAGACGTCCGACCGAGTGGTCGCGCGCTGCGATTGCGTCCGCGCACGATTGGCTGCGGGGAGTGCGTGCTCGCACGGTATGTGATGCGGCTGCTTGAGTCGCCGCTACCGCCGCCACTGCCAGCATGTTTTAGCTCGTCATCGGCCTCCGGCGAGGCGTGCTGACGCGAGTTTGCGCGGCTGGGTGTGACAAGCACGTCATCCTCGCTGCTGGACTCGATCGGTACTTGAGAGTGCTGCTGCTGTTGGTGCTGACTATGTTGTGCGTGCTGTTGTTGCTGCTGACGGAGCGCCGCCATCGCTTCAAGCTCTAGGGTGAAATTGTCGGGCGTACTGCGTCGCCTCCTCGTGAACCCATTAGGCCCTTCCACAGTATACATCTGCCCTGCACCTGCGCGCTCGCTAGGCAGACATTGCCAGCAAGGGGCTGGACTTGATCCATGCACGAGGTCGGGAACTTCGCCGTCTGAATCGCCCAGCCCGACGGGCCGACGATGGACGTTCGCTCCGAGCCGCGACCCAGACGCATGCTGCTGTCCTCCTTTGGGAGGGAGCGGCAGCTGATAACGGAACAGCTGGCGCGGCGCAGCTGCGGACGCATGTGCAGGTGGGGCCTCTTTAGGTGCCTTGCCCGCAGAAGTCGTTCCGCGGACCCACCCTGCAACATCTGCTGCTGGCTCGAGGCTGCCTCGTTGCTGCTGCAACATTGCTGGTGGAACGAGTGGGGCACCCCTCGGGATGCGCGGGGCCGCGGCAGTACTGGTAAACGAATGCACCTTGGGCAACAATGGCGGCGGTAAGGTGTACGCGGGGCGGTACGGAGGCGAGCCGGAGTCCGTGGTGTCAATACGCCGGTGCGAGACCACGGGCGACATGTCGAAAAGCATGGGTTCACTGATGCCGTCAGCGCCGGCCAGGGCGTCGTCCTGAGTGCGTATCGGAGCCGGGACATGGGGCGAGCGCGCGCGTCGTGTCGTCACTATCGTGCGAGGAGGCGTGCGGTTGGTGATCGGCGGTGGCAGCATGACAGATACAGCCGGGCGCATAGGCTGGCGAGTGCGTGAGTGCGAGTGAGACCGAGAGCGATCGCGGCGAGGACGACGATGGTCGCGGGACCAGATGAGTTCGGCCATAGGTCAACGTCGAGGAGCCGTGTTTCGCGGCGAGGCTCACCGAAAGCGGGAAAGAAAGACTGGAAGGAGTTTCAAGCGCAGATGCGGGGCTTTTGAGCAGCGGACTCTGTGTGTGGCTGGGAAGCAATCGCCGGGGTTGGGTCAGCTGTGTGTTTGACCGCGGCACTGGCGCAACTTGGCCGTACCTGTGCAAGTGGATGGCGAGCGTCTGATCACGAGTCCTGGTTCTGGTACAATTGATGATGGTGAGGGCGAAACCAATTGGTGGCACAGACACAATCGCGAAAAAGGAGAAGTGGCAAGTCAGACTTGATAAGAATTAGCAAGAAGCACAACACACTGGAAGGTGCAGGGTCTGCTGGGAGCGGTGGAGGTAGTTGAGGAGCAATATGCGTGCAGATAGGCACACTAGAGACGTGGCGGGGTCGCGTGAATAGAATGAATTGGCGTCAGCGATGATTGAAACAGCCAGCGAGGCTTAAGCGGGCGGGTGTACTTGCCAATGTCGTGTCGAGCGTCAGGTGCCAGCAATCGAGGGGTGCTTGTAGGCGAAGGGGACGAGAGTGGGTTATGGCGTGGCAATATGAAGAAGACTGGGTCGACTGGGTCAACACACGGCTGCGCTGGCAAGACAGGCTGATAGTCGCGGACCTGGGAGTGGGAAAAGGTCACACGCGGGCGATGAACGAGCAGCGACGCGAGGAAATTTATAGGGGTCACAAGGACAACCCAACAAGCAAAGACCGCAAACAGCGCACAGACAATATACATCAATGTCAGCATGAGCGCAGTAGCAAGTCAGAGATGTCCAACCAGCTGACCTTGTTGTGGTACCCCAGAGAGATGGAATCTGGCGCGAACCGCACGCTGTTTGCAGCGGGGCCAAGCACGCGGGTCTGGCCTGTACGACGACCAGGCAGCTGACCTCTCTGTGTGTACACGGCGGGTTGGTTGGGCAGATGTACTATAGAGAAGACCAAGAAGAGTCAGTACAGTACACACGCCACATGAACAGGCTACAGGGTGAGCGCCAGAACGTGACCGAATAAGACGACTCACAGCGCGCGTGCAGAGGGAGTTTTGGGTGGACAAGAGGACGGAAGGAGTGCGGATGTGGCGAGGTTCAAGAGGGCAAGCAGCGGGCACAAAGGTCGCGGAGCTGGTGTGAAAGGTGAGGAAGAGGCATCGGGCGCGGATTCCATCACCACAACAAGAAATGAATGAAATAGAAATACTAACAATCTATTAACCTCGTCTGCGCCACCACGGGCTTGTTGCCCGCACGACCATCCGTCACCCAGTCACAGAACCGAACGCCTGCCAATGCCCTGGTCGAGTCCTGGTCCCGACCTCGTCCTCAGGACACCGTGGGGAGTTCCGGCCGCACGTGTGGCGTGCTCGCTAGACATCTGTCAGACGATTCGCGCGCCATCCGTCGCCGTGACCCTGGAGACCCGACCCACCATCGTCTCAAATCGACATCAATCGCAGCGAACCAATGACGCAGGCAACAGAGCGGCCACTTGCACGTTTTGGTGAGAAAAAGCGTTGCAGCGGAGATCTCCTCGGGCGTCTCTCGTCTCGGCCGAT
>Ga0247815_10001329_pt1 | contig 19023 bp, 22 predicted proteins | sample UWRJL194509B1_FD_181014 | JGI IMG/M metagenome (GOLD analysis project Ga0247815, IMG submission 181014) | Plant litter microbial communities from Arlington Agricultural Research Station in Wisconsin, United States - UWRJ-L194-509B-1 | ecosystem: Environmental > Terrestrial > Plant litter >...
ACGTTCTTATCAATACCAGTCGCCATTGTGAACGTCTTTACGTCTGAACCCGGTTCGTACGGCGCCGAGATAGTCCCATTATTAAACGCAGCAGCGTCTTGTACTTCAAAGTACTTGCCCGGGTTGTAAGTTGGCAAGTTTGCCATAGCAAGCACCTGCCCATTGTTTGGGTTCATAACAAGGACACTACCGGCAGTTGCACCGGTACGCTTTAAGCCGTCAGCCAAAGCCTTTTCGGTGTGCGACTGCACATTACGGTCGAGTGACATAACAATATCCTTACCGTCAACTGCAGGTTGGCGAACGTTGCGGTCACCAATAGTAAGTGGGATATCACTCACGTCAGTTACGGTCTCAAGGTGGCCATCAACGCCTTTTAGTGCTTCGTCTTCAAACCCTTCAAGGCCGTATTTACCATTACCTTCGGTATCAACAAAGCCCAATACTTGAGATGCAAGCGTTTCTTCAGGGTAGACCCGTTGTGAAACGGCTTGAAAGCCAATCCCCTTCAGCCCAGCTTCTTTAATTTTCTCAGCTTGTAAACGGGTGACCTTGTTTGCAATAACACGGTAACGTAACTCTTTAGCATTTACCGATTCTTCGAAGTCATCGCGCACATTACCACCGGCAATTTGCTTCATCACTTTAATAACTTCGTCAGGTTTTGTAATAACTGCTGGGTCAACAAAAACCGTATAGACGGTCTCATTCAGCACCATTTTTACAGGGGTGTTGCCGCTCATCGCATAAATTTCACCACGCTTCGCAGGGATACGCTCACGGGTCATTTGTTCAGATTGCGCGAGCGCTACGTAGTGGTCGTGTTGAATGACCTGTAGATAAAACAGACGAATCACAAAAATGGCCGCAATCCCAAGGATTACCGCCGCAAGTATTCGTGATCGACTGCCGTGACGTAGTGCTGATGGTTTCATATACCTACTATAATCTATTGTTGAACGTATTGCGTATCAGCTGAAGCGGTCATTTCCTTCGCTACACTGCTGTTCTTTACAGTTTCCAGTGCGGTTAAGCGAGTGTTCTCAATTTCAAGTTCGCTCTTTTGTTGATCGTAATCAGCAATTTGAGAGTCGATTTTTTGCATCTCGTAGTCATAACCAGTTGTGCGAGTTGCTTGAGTAACGTAAATGAGCCCAAGAACGATGATCATAAGTGCAACGAGAACAGTATGAGCAACAGGTCCAAGCTTGATAGCGGACACGTAGCGTGTAGTGTTCTGGTTACGAGACCAGTTCTGCTGACGTCGATTGACGTAATATGATGTTGATTGGTTAGACATTGTGGTGAATGCTTCGCTTTTCGCTTTTTATTTTATTTTTTGTGTTTTTGTGTGTAACTTTCGTTTCCCGAAGTAGGAATGCTTAAGCATTCCCTTTAGAGAAAATTTGAACGAGCCTTGTGCGGGGTATGCCGCTATGAGACGACATACCCCAAGGCTATTGAACTATTTTACGCGTACTGCAACGATTTGTGTTTGGTCGTTGTATTGTACTGGGATGTGAATTGGCATGGTGTTTTGCCCTTTCTCTATTTTTTGTTTATTTTTTCACTGCGACACGAAGCTTTGCACTTCGGGCACGCGGATTGTGAACATCGTCGGTGGCTCCACTGACAGGTTTTTTTGTAATAACGTCTAGTATGGCTTCCAGCCCATTGGCTGTCTGCTCTTTGAAGAAACGTTTCACTAATCGATCCTCTAAGCTATGGAAACTAATTATCCCTACTCGCCCACCTTTATTTAGGAGCTTAAGTAGTAACGGGAGAACTGCTTCTATTTGCCCGAGTTCGTCATTGACGGCAATGCGGAGCGCTTGAAAAGTACGCGTGGCGGGGTGGGTTTTAGACCATCGTCCACGGTGGTGTTGCTTGATCAGTTCGGCGAGTGAATGTGTATCTTTGAACGGTCGTCCAGCTACAATTACTTCGGCTAAGTGCCGAGCCATGCCAAATGGTTCATCGCCATAATCATGTATAATTTTCGCTAGCTTGTCTACCCTAATGGTTTCAATCAGTTCTGCGGCAGTAATGCCGTTTTGCTGATCCATACGCATATCGAGTGGACCGTTGTTAGAAAATGAAAACCCTCGTTCGCTCTGGTCGAGCTGTGGTGACGACACCCCCAGATCAATCAGAATTACGTCGAATGTCTTGCCTTCTTCTACAAGCTGCGATGCCGCAGTTGAAAAGTCGGAGTGCATTAGTCGTACGCCTTTTGTTTCTAGCTCAGATAAATGCGCAATGGCATAATCGTCGCGGTCAACTAAGACGCTATCTTTAAAGTTTCCTGTTTTATTCAAGATTACATTGGCATGTCCAGCGTATCCTGCAGTTAAGTCAAGGTATGACTCACCTGCCTCAGGCTGAAGCAACGTTACAACGCTTTCGAGAAGAACCGGAATATGATGTGGTGGATGTTCTTTACTCATTCTGCCTATTATAACCTAAGTTTAATAGATAGAGTTCGAGATCACCTAACTGATAGTGAAGCTGTTTGTTTTCGCAGTGTGTTTGTTTTTGTAAAAGTCGTGATAGTAGATTATTGGGGGCGCCTTAAAGGCACTCATACCCTACTACTATCAAAGTTGAGAGACTTATGTGTGAGGTGGAGTTTGGGAGGTGTGTTTTTTTGGAACAAGGTACATCGGCTTGTTTAATGTGTTGCCGAATCCCACGCCTCACTACCAGATAGTTGATCTCGAGAGTTTATTCTCTTGTTTTAAGTTGTTAAAGAACCGACAGTTAAAATTATTCAGAATCGACTGGCAGAAGTCGCCAGTACGCACCAGCCCGAACAGCTACAATATCGCGAGTTATGCCAGCAAAATCAAGAAGATGTTGCTCGATAGTTACGCGACCTTGCTTTTGGTCAAGGTCTGCTTCGGTTTTACCACGGCGAAACTGTACGTTAACATCAGCAGTTTTCTCATCGAGAATACTACCTGTGCTAAGTGCTGGTTCTACCTCTTGCGTCCATACCGATTTTGGGTATAGGTGCAGGTATTTTCCGAATCCCCTAGTTAGGACTACGCCTGATAGAAATTCTTCCCTAAGCTCGGACGGTACGGTCAATCGACGTTTATCGTCAAGCTTTCGTTCAAAATAATCTATTCGAGCCACGTTGTTTCCTTTTGGTGGGTTGGTTGGTTATTTTTTAAATGTGTTGTTTGTCTTAGTGGGCTCTTTTTTCCACTGAACTTAGAATACTACCCACACTTACCCACTACAACCCCCATTTTTGACAATGTTACGATTACCTGTTGGTTTATCCACAGAACTGCGGATAACTATTATGCTTAACAGATGCGGAGCGCTTATGCACTTGCTGAAAAAATGTGATGTAATTATGTATTAGGACATAGTTATCCCCATAACAAAGACCCGAGCAGGCCCATGCAGTTTCTCGCAGGCGCTTTATGGGGTTGCTATCGCTCGTTTTTCAGACGAGCCAAGGCACGCCCATGGCGCTTGCATACCTCCTCGCAACTGCATGGGCCTGCTCGGACTGCGCTATTTGAAGAACTTCTTAATTCATAAATACACAGAAGCACTCTTTCGTATTCGAAGCAGCAAACTCCCTTTGCCTATTTCAAGATACTAAAAGCGTAGTGCAACCCATAAAAAATCAGCCAGAAGCGATTTTTTGTGGCGTGTAACGGTATCTGGAAATAGGCAAAGGGAGTTTGCTGTGTCTTTTTTAGAAAACGAGTTTTGTCTTTAAATACTTAATAGAAGCCTCTAAGTTCGGTACTGGCCGTACATTAGCCGCTAAGTGTTTCATGTCATTCGTTCCCCCAATCGAAGCGTGTGTCACCCACTGCCCTAGTACGTCACCTGGCAAATCTTTAAAAGCAATGAACTTATCATCGTCAAATGTCAGCTGGTCTACGGTATGGCCGCCAAATTCTATTGGGAGTTTATATTTGCCGTTGGGCAATTTCCACGATGCAATAATCGAACCTTTTTTCGGAGTGTCGGTAATAATATGCCGTTCCATCTGCAGTCCGGTTAATTTTAGTTTTATCTTTTGGTCTCGAGGCGCGCCGTAGGTTAAAATACCCATACTCCAGCCGGGTTGGCTTTTCGCAAAGGCAATACGTTCGCTTGCACCAGGTAATAGTAGCTCACTGGCAGGCGCGATGTAGTTCAATTCGTTTATGTAGCGTTCAAGTTGGTCGTGGTGAATATGCTCAGCAATGTATTGGAAAATAAAGAAGGATGTCCCCTCTTTTAAATGCTGCGTTATTTGCACACCAATAGCACTCGCAAGTTCGGGGTCACGTCGGGCAATAATTTCTTTTAAATGGTGTGCGAGTTTTGAGGTATCAAGCAAAGTACGGTCGAGGTCAAGAATATGGAATACAGTTGGGCTAGCTTTCATGGGTTCGATACAAACTTAAAATTAATTTCGCAACCGCTTCGGCATCATGGCGAATAAGCGAACGCTTTCCAATAAGGCTATCGGCATTATTTCCAGTCGCCATTTCGCCCAAGAAGTTCCCGCCTACCGCTTCGTAGTGCATCGTAGAAAGCATATCCATGTCAGCCATTGTTACATACCCGCCTTCATCTTCGTAGCGCTTTGCAAGGTCTTCACTTGGGGCCTGCTGATTATACAAAACATAATCTAGGAAAGGTGTTCCTGCAAACCGTTCGATTTCTTTAGCGTGGTCGCTGACAGTAAAGCCATCGGTTTGCCCCTGCTTACTCACAAGGTTTGATACATATATTTTTTTGGCCTTTGACCTGCTTAACGCTTCACCAATTCCATCAATGACCAGTAGTGGGCCCAGTGATGTATACAGGTCCCCTGGTGCGATGACCACAATGTCAGCCTGCTCGATAGCCCGGATGGCCAGTTTATTTGGTGAAGCATTTGGGGTAAGGCTGAGGGTTGCGCGGCGCGGGTCGTGCACGAAATGTTCAGCGTCAATTACCCGTTCGCCATCGAGGATAAGGCTTTTATCAGACCATTCCATTTTTAGTCGAATGTTATCAAGTGTTGCGGGAATTACTACACCATTAATGCGTAGGATGTCAGAGGCAGTTTCAACTGCTTCGCTAAAGTCTCCTGTTATTTTTTCGAGGGCCGTAAGCAAAATATTGCCGAAGGAGTGACCGCCGAATGTACCAGCGTCAAAACGGTATTCAAATAGCTCACGGACCTTTGGTGAGTCGCTGAGCGCTACTAAACATTGGCGCACATCACCGGGTGGCAATGTACCAAGTTCATCGCGCAGCACTCCAGTGCTTCCCCCATCGTCGGCCATACTCACAATGGCGGCAATCTGTTTTGTGTACCGTTTCAACGATGAGAGCATCGTAAAACTACCAGTTCCCCCACCAATAACGGCGATTTTAACTTCATTCTTAGCGAAGGGTTGTTTCATGTATTCAGTATACAACGAAGTGTGTGTAAAGAGTTTACGCTATATTTCGATTGAATCTTCGCCGAAATGTTTTTGCAAACGAATCGTAATCGAGCCCTCGTGACGGCCAAGGCGTTTGCTTAATTGTGTGACAGATTCACCCTGTTGGAAGTATTGCTTCAGTTCATCGTCCTGCGCATCAGTCCATGGACGGTAGGCGTTTGGGTAGGTTTCGCGCATTTTCTCAATTTTGTCAGCCCAGGTGCCGCTGCCTTCTTTTGCTTTTGGCTCGGGTGCGTTAGCCCTATCTTCGGCAACTTTTTCCAGGTGAGCGAAACGTTTTTTCGCTTGTGCTGCCTTAATGCGTAAGTTCTCGTCAATTTCCATTGCCTCGGCACTTACCTTCAAAGCCATCTGGTTTATCCCTGTTAAATAAAGGTTGTTCACATTTTTTACTCGGCTGAGTGCAACGTAACCCATGCCTTCAACGAAAGCTTTTCGAAGGTCAATACGAGCGGCATCGAGTGTCATACCCTGAGATTTGTGAACGGTAATTGCCCAAGCTAAACGAATAGGAATTTGGGTAATACTCGCCCGTTTTTTGTCACCGTCGCGAAGTTCCCAAGTATCTGGAACCATAGAAATTTCTTTGCCATTTTTAAATTCAATTATTGGGTAATCGGTGTGTGGTTCGAAACCAACAACGGTACCAATACTGCCGTTCGCATACTTACGTTCGGGGCTATTCTTAACGGCCATTACTAACGCACCTTCTTTAAGTCGCAACATAGACGGTGCGAGAACAGAACGTTGCAAGTTCTCTACGTAGTTATCGGAACCAGTTGTCGTCTGTTGGTAGGTTACTTCGTCACCATCAAGCAACTTCAACTTGGCTTCGTTCATCTTATCGACGTCAACATTAACGGTGTGCAACTCGGTCATCTGTTCGTCTTCATCTGGGTGCACTTCAGTGCGTGCGAGCAGCGTTTCAGCGTGGTTGCGGCGGACATCACCAGCCCGAATGGCATTAAGGATATCAATGAGTACTTCGTCGTCCTGACGGTGCTGCTCTTCAAGGTAACAAATAGTTGGGTCAAGCTCGCGCCAGACATCAGAGTTAACGACAAAGCTACCAGCACGAGAGTCTCCCCTATTAATTGGTGGAAGCTGGAAGAAATCACCAGACATAATAAGCTGAATGCCACCAAATGGAATATCTGGTTCTTTACGGACCAAGCGACAAATTTCATCAATCATATCAAGGCGGAAATCGTGGAGCATACTAATCTCATCAATAATAAGAACGTCAGTCTTTTCGATAATTTCACGGCGACCCTTAGCGATGTGCTCTGCAAAGCCTTGTGGAATATGGTCACCAATACCCATGCCAGACCAACTGTGGATTGTCGTGCCGCCTAGGTGCGTTGCTGCGAGCCCTGTGGTTGCAGTAACCGATACGTGCTTGCCTTCAAACTTTGCCAATTTAATAAATTGGTTCAAAACGAAAGTCTTACCGGCACCCGCAGGACCAGTTAGCAACACGCTCTCTCCCGAGAGCATAATCTCGAGTGCTAAGGATTGATTCATTCCTCTTATTATAGCCTGTAAATATGAATTCTTACAGAAGGTCTTCGATGACTTTTGTAGAAGCTTCGTAATTTAGGAATGCAACCATTGTTAGCATGTCTCGATAGCGCTCCATTTGTGAGTAGCGTACAAGTTCTTTGTCTGCAACGTAGTCTTCAACAATACCTAAAAACGACAGCTCTTCACCGAGTTCTTTAGCACCCTTTTTAAAAGTGAGCTGTTTTAAATCAGGATGGAGTGTTTGCGCCTCTTCTGCAAATAGGTTGCTTGGTTGTTCACTGCGCACTCCATAAATATCTACACCGCCCTCGTCGTCGGTTTCGTAGAAGTTTTCACGAGTCGTATTCAGTAAGTCCCCGCGTCCATTTAATGTAAAACTTAGACCCTGGACATGTCGGAACATCATTTCTTCGTATCCATCGAATTCATGTTCATCAACCTCGTCGTCATTGAATCGCATCACTAAGGCTTCAGGCTCATCGTCGCCATCGCCTACCGCTATCTTTTTTCGGCGTGATGCTTCGCGGACGCTTTGGGGTAAATTCTCTAACCCTAATTCAGTTTGAATAACGGAGGCGCGAAGCGAATAGACAGTCCTTAATACTCCCCTGCCGAAATCTTGCTTTGCCTTTTTAGCCTCAAACTCAACCTTCGCAAACAGGTGGGTTTCACCCTTTAAGTTGGTCGAACGGAAGTTGATGGTTGTTTGCTCAACTGGTTCATTCCAACTGCCGTCGTCGGACCCTTTTAAAGCGAGGCCTCGTAATTGGCGAATAAGTTGTCCCTTATTGGTTTCAATCGGGGTCTGATCCATATTGTCGGTAAGTATACGCCCGAACACGCATCATAACAAGCTTAACCGCGCGGTGGTTCACCTTCCGGGTCATCAAGCAGCTTCTTGCTCTTAATTTCGTAGCGTTTGCCAGTAATTTCGCTAGTGATGTAATCTTCGTTAATAAGGTTAACAAACATATTGAGGTCATTGCTGTCCATAATAATGATAGCGCCAGCGTCGTCGGTCATAAGCTCGAGGCCCATCGTGTCAGCGTAATCAATCGCTTGGTCTTGGCTAATAGCACCGATTTCAAGTTTCTGAAGTTTATTTACAATCGTCTTCTTCTCAAGTACCAATGATTGCAACGTTACTTCACCAGGGAAACTTAATTTATACAGTTTTTCAATTTCACTTACCTTGGCGTCAGCGAGTAATTGCTTTTTGTAGTCATAGTTAAAAAGACGTTCAAATTTGCTTTGGTTATAAATGAAGATGTCATTATCAACAATAAGCACTTGGTTGTCAGCAGGTACTTTCCAACCAAAGTCAGGTTTAAATGACCTAAAGCCACCATCGCTAAATTCCCAAGCAGTCGCGCCCTGTAGTCCTGGGCTAATTTGCTTCACAACGTAGAAGACGCCTTTGCCGTCCTTATTGCTATAACGGGCAATAATCCCCTTCATACGTTTGAATTCGTGTTCTTGTTCAACGAATTCAACAATGTCATTACGTTCGTTTTCAATAAGGTGAATAAGGGTTTCTGCGCGGCCAACTTTTGAAAGTTCAGTGCGAAGTAGTACGTCTTTTTCAGATTCAACCAGTTCGTAGTCGCGAACCGTTAGGCCAGTCCCGGCGCCAAGGGTAATTTCGTTAATAGCGTCAAACAAAAAGAATGACTTAATTTGTGAATCAAGTTCGTTATCAAGCTTGGTTGTATACGGCGTATAATTTCGGTTAAACAAAAAGAATTCAACATGTAGGTCGTTCTTCACGGCATCAGTTTTGTTTGCCCAGTTAAAAATGTCGACGGTGCCCTGTTCGCCATTTTGCGTTTCAATTTTTTCAACATATTCTGCCGTCTGCGTCGGAACATTTACGGGTGCAAATGTTTCAATCGGAGCATCAATATCGGGAACTTCTGAGGTATCGGTAATTTCGGGGGTTTTATCTTCGTCCATGTGTATTTTCCTATTAAGCAACAGGTTTTATTGTACCAGAAAAGTGGTTACAACCGCACACCCTCGCGTGCTTTATTTGCCCATTCATCTGCCATTTCGTTGCCCGGGTCACCTTCGTGTCCACGTACCCAAGTAAGTACAGCGTTTGATTTTTGGTGCAGTGGATAGACTTCTTGAACAATGTCGAGGTTTTTAATTTCGCCACCCTTCTTTTTCCAACCCTTCGCTTCCCAGCCTGGTGCCCATTTAGTAATAACGTTAATCCAAAATTCACTATCTGTGAAGATTTCCGCTTTTTCGTCGCCGGCATCTTTCAGCGCAGCAACGAGTGCCATGCCTTCCATGCGAATGTTAGTAGTAATACCATCTTCGCTGCCTAGAATGTGTGGTGCACCGTTTTTAATAACTGAAAAGCCACCAGGGCCTGGGTTGGGGCTTGCGCTCCCGTCGGTGTAATAAATAATCATATGTATTATTGTACCTGATTCAGCACTTAAAATTCTTCCTTAAAGGCTACTGCTGGCGATACGTTGCTAATTTCGTAGCCTTCTACCTCTGGTATTTCTTCAGTAGTGAAGACTTTAGAATACCCGTGTTGTCCATCGGTCGCCATGTAAGACGCGTTCCAAACTCGTTTTGGGTCAGTCAGTCCACCCGTAGTGTATTTATCCAGAACGGCGATTGCTCCATTGATATTATCTTCAAATTCCTCTTTACACTTTTCGCAATGCTTAGCAAATATTTCCTGCGTGTCGTTTACACGCCAAGAAATCCTATTCCAAATTTCCGTCTGACCAATATCGAGCTTTGCATTGGCCTCGGGAATAGTTTGTATGCTAAACGTACTTAACGAACTCTTTAGTTCAGCGCGTATTGATTCAAGGAGTGTTCTGAATTCAGATGCAAGCAAAGTATTATTCCGTTACTTCAATGCCGTTCCAAAACGCCACGTAATTTGCAAAATCTTGCTTTACGCGTTCAACAGAACCTTCTTTAGGTTCAGGATAGTACCAAGCGCCAAATTCGTTTACTTTGCCAGCGACTTCTACGTCGTAGTAGCTTGCCTCACCCTTCCACATACAGGTTGTATGGTGGTCGCTTTCCTGGAAAAATTCCCAGTTGATTGATTTTGGTGGAAAATACCAATTTCCTTCAATTCTAATAAGGTCTTCTTTGGGTGCTTCGGCGATAGTTTCGTTGTTCCAGATTGCTTTCATACACCTAATTATAACAGCTCACGGAAAATGAGTTGGTAATATAGGTTACAAAGAAACGCTATAGGTCTTCTGGCTTAACGCGTACTTGCTCGGTCGTATCGCGGCTACGGACAGATACCAAACCATCTGTTTCAAGTGTGTCGAAGTCAATAACAACACAGTACGGTGTTCCAATTTCATCTTGGCGGCGGTAACGCTTACCAATATTGCCGTTGTCGTCCCACATAACTGCACCGTATTTCTTTTTAAGAATTGTGTACACTTCACGGGCTTTCGCAACGAGTTCAGGTTTGTTACGAACAAGTGGAGATACTGCAAAACGTACAGGCGCAAGGTGCTCTGGAAGCTTCAAGTAGGTGCGAGCTTCGCCATTTACTTCGTCTTCAGTGTACGCAGCGGTAAGAACGGCCATAATGGCACGTTCAACACCAAATGAAGGTTCGATAACGTGCGGTACGAACTTTTCGTTTGTTCCTTTGACGTTGTAGTCCATTTTTTTGCCACTCACCCGTTGGATGTTTTGCAGGTCAAAGTCGGTGCGGTATGCAAGGCCTAGCAATTCTTCGCGGCCAATAGCGAAATCAAATTCGAAGTCGATAGTTCGCTTACTGTAGTGCGCTCGGTCGTTTTCAGATACTTCAAGTTCATGCACCATGTCATCAGGAAGGCCTAATGCTTGTGTCCATTTCCAAACTTGTTGGCGCCAGTGTTCGAAAGATTCTTCCCAGGCATTTGGGTTCACAAAATATTCAATTTCCATTTGTTCAAATTCACGAGAACGGAAAATAAAGTCGCGGGGGCTAATTTCGTTGCGGAAGGCCTTACCCTGTTGGGCTAAACCGAATGGCAAATCAGGATAGAAAGAATCTAGGACGTTCTTGTAGTTCGTAAAGATACCTTGGGCGGTTTCTGGGCGAAGATAAACTCGTGACGAATCACTATTTATTTGAGCTTGGATATCTTCAGACGAAATAGGAACGCTGATAGAATCGTCCAAAACTTTATTAATAAATTCAATTCGCGGATCTTCTACCGGCCCAATAGTTGTCTTGAACATCATATTAAATGTCCTGACACTCGATAGGTCATTGCCTGCTGGACTCTTAATATTATTATTAACAATTACGTCACTTATTTGCTCATTACTTAAGCCTTCAACATCAAAACCAGCATCTTTTAGTAAGTGGTCAGCGCGGAAACGTTGCTTTGTTTCAAGGTCTTCAACCAGAGGGTCAGTAAACGTATCAACGTGCCCACTCGCCTGCCAAACTTTTTGGTTCATAAGAATTGCGGCATCAATACCGTACATGTCTTCACGTTGGTCGACAAACATATCCCACCAAAGCTGCATAATATTGCGTTTTAGCTGCACACCAAGCGGGCCAAAGTCCCAAGTACCGCTGAGACCGCCGTAGACGTCTGAGCCTGGGTAAATAAAGCCTCGGCGCTTAGCCAGGCTTACGATGTTTTCCATTTTTTGATTTTTTTCCATAACTAAAATTAGTATACCACAACCAACCCTTTACAATCATTGACTTTTGATGAATTTTTGTCATAATATCCCACAGTTCTTTTTCTAATTCAACCGTGTACGCTGACCCTAGAGGACTGAGATGACCAGTGAACCGAATCCCCCTAATAGTTCCGACTTACAACGTGGCCTACAGCTTTTTCACGAGGGCGAGTACTACCTAGCACTCGGCCGTTTCGCAAACTACATTAACCTGTGGCCTGTCACCGATGAAGTTGTCATTGCCCTGCAAATGTCGGGTGTTATCTACCGCCGTATTAAGCCTGCGCAGCTAGATGCATCACTCCGTGTTCTAGAAGACGCCCTCACGAAAGCCCGAGAGCTGAAAAAACCGAGGCTTGAAGCTTCGGTTACCGAAGACCTTAAAGCTACAGTGCATGCACGGCAAAATTCGCGACGGTTTAAGGAAAAAGACTAGCCCCCCATTTTCGAATGGTGGGGCTTTTTTCTTTACTCTAAAGCTGAGTGTTCACGGGCCACCCGCAAACATTCTGGTAGTATGGCGCCGATACCGCCAATTTGCACCAATACTTTTAACGACCGAGTCGCGATTAAGCGAAGTAACTTAATGTGGTCGCTTGTAATCTCCCCATTTTGAACCGGTCGCAGCCCTTCTTCGCTTGAATCGTAGCGGTAGTTAGACTCAGCCGCTAAAGGAAGTCCGTCGATATCGCGTTCCAGGTTTAGTTCCCGCCCCAGAAGCCCGGAATAACGCAACAAGAACCAGGTTTCAATTAGTTCTGAAGGAATTGTTAAAGCATCGAGGGCAGCTAAAACTTCTGCAAGCAAATCAAACCACTCAGGTTCATCAACAGTATCACTGGCCGCACCGACCAACTTAATTGCTCGGTAGCCAAATTGCAGACGGTCGTAATCTTCTAATATATGCCGATAAAATTTCACCAGTTGAGCGGAGGTTAAAATACCTAAATCTCCCCTACCCTCGCCAATCACCACATCAGTAATAGCGAACAGTTCGATACCGCCTGCCAGTTTACTCTTCTCTTTTCGCACGCCTTTCGCCATAACGCTGCGTCGGCCTTCAGGTGTCAGCAGTGAAAGAATACGGTCAGCCTCACCGAAGTTCGTACGGCGTAGCACTATCGCTCGGGTTCGAAAGGTTTTCATTCTACGCTCCGAATAGCTGCGATTAAATCAGCTGGATACATTGTTGTTTTGTCGACAACGCGCATTACGCCGTATTCCTTTAGTTTTTTTGCATCAAATTGGTCGGCAATGTTTGTACAAAACACCACCGGCACCATACCTGTGTCTGAATAAGATTGTAGTTCATTTAATAATGCGAAGGCGGTTGACCCGGCCAGCAATACATCTAACACAATAACGTCTGGCTTAAAGCTATCTACTAAATCAATAGCAGCTGGGGCATGTGGAGCGATGTGTACTTCGTACCCAGCATCGTTAATAACACTTGCCTCTACTTCGGCAAGCCAGGTATCGTCCTCAACTAACAGTACGCGGGTCATAGAAAGCTCAATTGGTTAGAAGCTTGTAGCTCTACGTAAAAAGTTGCGCCGTCCTTGTGTCGCACTGCGCCAATGCGGCCATTCATAGCGTCTGCAAACTGGCTGGCAATATATAAACCGAGCCCGCTACTTTCTGGGCGTGCATGAATTGTTTGCGGCGCTGAATCAAGTTTCTTTTGCAACGTTCGCCACATATCGCTCGAAAGTGCTGGGCCGAAATCGCGCACACCAACCCGTACCACTCCGGATTTTTTAAAGGCTTGAATTTGCAGATGTACCGCGGTACCAGGTTGGCTGTAGTGCAGCGCGTTGTCGCTAAAGCCAAGTAAAATACGCCGTAATAAATCACGGTTGGCAACGAGTAATAGCGGATGGCGGCGACCCTTCACTGCAACCGAACGGCCATAGGCTTTAAATAACGGCTGAAGCTCGCCAACGACGTCGCGGCATAGTTGGTCAGGGTTAATCGGTTCAAGCTGAAACAGTGCAGAATCAAGCCGTGCAGCCTTAGTAAGGTCGCTTGTTAAACGCAAAGCGCGTTCGGTTGTTAAGACAGTTTGGTGTAACAGTCGCTGGCGTTCAGCATTACTGAGATGCTCATCCCCTAGACGGAGGGCAAGTTGGCGTACCAACGCAAGCGGCGCTTTCAATTCGTGAGCAGCCGCTACTAACGGTGTCACCTCAAAACTACCCTCGCCTCTATTCATGTATATAGTGTATCACCGCGTGAAGCCTTCAAGCAAAGACAAGCATGATGTTTTATTTGTTGAATGTAATAGTAGAAACAAGTGCGTCGAAATCGCCACGGAATGTTTCAGCGTCGCTTCGGACGGTCACTGTTTTATCGCGGATTTTAAACACCACAGCCAAGCCGCGAATATCCTTAGTAAAGTTACCTTCTAAACGAGTACCGTCGGTGTCGTCGGCTTTCACTGCAGTTGCCTTTAAATCACCTTTTTTAACAAGACCATCGTAACTAGCGAGTACTTTGTCGTAATCATTTTGTTCAATAGTTACCCGAAGTGCGTACTGTGTCGTTGATTTAACCGGCGGCACACTTACAGGGTTAAAGTAAGCTTCGTACGTACCACCACTGGAAGTATCTTTACTGACATAAATACTCCATGTTTTTGGATAATCAAAGGCAAGACGCCCGTAATCATCGGGGCCAGCAAATTGTCGGTTCGGCTGCTTCTCTTTTTCAAGGAAGTCAGCAGCATCTTTATCCGCTTGATTTTTAACACCAGTCGCAACAGCTGTTGAGATTTTTGCATCAGTGTTATCTTTTTGGTCAAGGTAGTTCATGTACGCCCATACCCCACCACCAATGGCTGCAAGTGTTGTAATAATGAATACAATCGCAAGAATAAGCCACTTTTTAGATGGTTTGCCAGGAGCAATATAGTTGTTCACTGGTTGCGTCGGTACACCAGGGGCATAACTGGGTTGTTGGGGTGGAATTTGAGGCACTCCCTGTTGAGTGTATGGTGATGCAGGTTGAGTTGGCTGGACCGGTTGCGGTTGTTGGCCAAACTGAAAGTCAGGATTCATATCTGTCATTATACTTATGCTACGCTCACCTGTAAAGGGTAGAACTCGTACAGATGGTAGGCTTCGAATTCTCGAAGGGCGGTGGTGTCGGGCAAAGGGTTGCCGTAGCAAATGAGTGCAAGCGGTTTAGCAAGGCGGTTTGCCTCGGATTGAATTTTTTTCGTCATTTTTTTACCGTCGCGGCCTACTGAAAATGCATACACAACCGTCGTATCGGCAGGAAAATGCGCCTGCCAAAAGTTAGTCATAGTTACGTTCACATGTTTATCACCACGGGACAACCATCTCGAAACCCACACCAGCAGAGGGCTGATTTCATATCCCACCGCTTTAGCGCCGCGTCGGCTAGCCTCGCGTAGTATCACCCCGTCCCCACTACCAACATCAATGACAACATCCTTTGCAGAGATGGGATACAGGTTATCGAACATCCGAATTAAGTCACGTCGGCGGCTAGGTACATATGGTGCACCGAAAAACGCACTAAAGCCAAGTAGTACAACGATAGCGCCAACTACATACAGCCACATACTAGTCTTCGGTATCGAATTTCTTTTTAACAACCTTAATATCATTTTTCAATTTTGTAAGGTCTTTTTCAATTTCTTCGGCGAGCGCTTCAGCTTGTTTAAACTTATCGAAGGCGTCTTCTAGTTTAAAAGCCGGGCTTTGAAACCAAGCTACCAACTCTGATAATTCGCTCAGCTGTTCTTGGACTGTTTTATTACTTTTTTCTGACATTTTTTACCTCCGCCGTAGCTATTTCATGTAATGTTTCAATTTCAACTGTTGCCCCGAGTGTTACATCCCCTCGTAGCAATGCATACCCTCGTTTCAGTACGTTTTCCGGGTTCAACTGCGCCGTTGCCAGCCGCAGCGCCGCTAACCGCTCGAAGTTTTCATCGAGCTTTTCCCGAATGCGCCGGAAAGCCGCCTCGAGTTGCTCTTTGGTGCGCGCCGAGTACTCATCAATTGCTTGCGTAAGCTGGTAGCCTAACGAAGCAGCTTTTTGGTGAGATACCCGAATAATTTCGTTGCGGTCTGGTACTAAAATTTCCGCGGCGTTTGTTGGCGTTGCTGCACGAACATCCGCTACCATATCGGCGAGCGTCGTATCAACTTCATGCCCCACCCCAACGAGTGTCGGGATACGGCTTTCAGCAATAGCCCGGGCTAGTGGCTCATCGTTAAAGGCCATAAGGTCTTCGGCACTGCCGCCGCCGCGAACGATTACCAGTACCTCTGGCAGTACTTCCAGGCTATTGAAGTAACGAATTGCTCGAATCATTTGGTCGGGTGCTGGAACGCCTTGTACTTGGGTGTGCGCAACGTCAACCGACATGCCACCCCAGCGTTCATTGATAATTTTGCAAAAATCAACGTAGCCTGCCGATTCAGTACTCGCAATAACGGCAACGCGCTGCGGAACGCGTGGCAAACGACGTTTGCGTTCAGGTGCAAATAAGCCTTCGGCTTCAAGTTTCGCTTTTAGAAGGTCAAATCCTTTTTTAATAGAACCCTCACCGACTGGTTTCATTGCTCGCACGTTTAAGCTAAAGAAGCCTTTATTGTTCAAGCGTGGGTTTGCAACGACTAATAATTTCATCCCATCTTCGATAGGCATCCGAAGCTGGCTCAGAACCAAGAAACAGCCAATCACTGCACCGGCATCTTTCAACTTGAAGCTAACCCATTTGCCTTGAGAAACCCGAAATTCCGTCACTTCACCCACTACGCTGACTGTCGGGTAAGCGTAATCGAGAGTTTGGTTCGTAAGGGCTACGAACTCACTAACTGTCAGTTGGAGTTGGTTGTTTTCCATATTTCAAAATTGTTAGTTGATAGAAAATGTATCCGAACAAAATAGTACCAGAAAGCAGCGTTACGCGCGCTAGTAATGTACCGGCAATCGCTATGTCCGCTGGAATACTGCTCGCAGCCAAGAACGCCACCATCACTGCTTCGTATACACCGGCGCCACCAGGTGTTACTGAAACCGCACCGGCAATCGAGGCAATACCAAAGGCGACAAATAGCAGTGCTGGGTCGACTTGATAACCAAGGGCTGCGAATGACACCCAGATAAGTGAGACGTCGAGAACGTTCGCAATAATTGCCCAAATAAACGGTGTAATTAAAATACGACGGTCACGGCGAATTGCCATGTAGTCCCCGTGGAGACCATCGAAGAAATCAAGCAGCACTTCTACCTTCACGATGTCTTTCTTTTTTCCACGAGTCACCCAGTTAATAAACTTGTTAGAGACCTTCGTTGCCCAAGCCGAAAACGCACGCAGCCGTGGCAGGCTTTTAATCAGCCAAATACCGAGGAGTGTTCCGCCTATCGCTACAACCATAAGGGCTCCGCCGACAATCACAATAGTGCGGTCGATTTGGTGGTTAAACGTCAGGATAACCATTGCGACACCAAGTAATAGCACAAAACTAAGGAACGTTAAGGTAAAGCGCACAATTTGCGACATAGTTGAGCGTGAAACCGGAACCTTGTGCCGGCTTAGCACCCAAGCCAAGTATGAAAAGCCTGCCGCTCCCCCGCTTGGCAAGATGTGGTTTACGAAATTAAGCTCTAAAGCCAAACGGGTCATAGCGCCGTGGCCCATGGTCTTTATTTCACCCTTAGCTCGCAAATACGAGAAAATCATACCGCCGGTTGCGTAGTAACTGGCAAATTGGATAGGAATAAGAAGCAATAGAATAAGCACATTCACTTGAGACAAAAGGCCGGTTGCTTTCTTGATTTCCGGCCACGCGGCAACAACAACGACGGTGAGCAGCACCAGCGTAACAATCGTTAACCATCCACGGAAAGAAAGCTTCATATAAATCATTATACAACTTTTACTCCTTAAGGGGTGGTCAATGTTATAATACTTGTATGCACATTGCCCTTCTTGGCCGCCAGCCGGCCTTATCTATCGCTGAATTAGAACGAACATTTTCACGCGTCAGCTGGTTTTCAGCTGATACCGCCCTGGTCGATACCGAATCTTTCGATATCCAAAAACTCGGCGGCACTCAAAAAGCCGGTAAAGTCGCCTTTGAAATTAACGCTACAAACGATTGGCGCCGCGTTACCGACGCTATCATTCAACACTACTCTCGAAAATGGGGTTCATACGACGGAAAAATTACTTTAGGCCTCAGCGCGTACGGTGTTGACGTGAACGTTCGTGACCTGCAAAAGATCGGCTTAATTCTTAAAGGAAAGCTAAAAGGCAAAGGCGCAAGCATTCGTCTTATTCCTAACCAAGAAATCGCTTTAAGCTCAGCTACTTCACACCACAATAAACTTGGCCTTGCCGCTAATAAAGTTGAACTTATGATTATCAAGGGTGGTAAATCAATCATCGTCGCTGAAAGTACGGGCGCACAAAACATCACAGCCCTCGCCGCCCGTGACCAAGGTCGCCCACGCCGAGATGCCTTTGTAGGAATGCTTCCACCAAAGCTTGCCCAAATTATGATTAACCTCGCCGGCCCAATTGATAAAGACCCAGCGTCTGATTTACTCAAACCTCGCATCCTCGACCCCTTCTGTGGAACTGGTGTGCTGCTACAAGAAGCGATGCTTATGGACTACGCCGTATATGGTACCGACCTTGCCGAGAAAATGATTCGTTTCAGCCGCGACAACCTCAACTGGTTACAAGACACCTATCGTTTTACCGCCGAATGGTATCTTCACGAAGGTGACGCAGTTGATACGAAATGGCAACAACCAATCGATGCCGTTATTAGCGAATCGTATTTAGGCCAGCCATTTAGCGCTCCACCATCTTCAGCAAAGCTTATTGAAGTTCGCGGAAACTGTAACTTTATTATTACTGGCTTCTTAAAGAACCTCAGCGCCCAAATTAAACCAGGTACGCCGGTTGTGTTAGCTGTTCCAGCTTGGAAAGACACAGAAGGCCGCTTTACTCACCTGCCACTTATCGACAATTTAGAAGAACTTGGCTTTGAACAAGTGAAATTTGAAACCGTGCCAACAGAACAACTGCTGTACCACCGTCCCGACCAAGTTGTAGCCCGCGAACTACTTGTACTCACTAAAATTTAGTTTGAAATAATAACGAAAAATAATTGCCCTGTTGCGAGTATCATAAGCCCGATACTGCTGACTATAACGCCTATTCGTTCGATTTTTGTGTAATATTTTAACATGAAAAACACCTCCACCGTCGAATATTGTTATATCTTTGGAAACACAGAACCCGCCGCTAGGCGGACCATAAGATCCCGCATAAGTTTCCCTATGCGACGCGTTAACGAGCCTGAACGACGGGGTCAGT
>Ga0247815_10001331_pt1 | contig 19015 bp, 19 predicted proteins | sample UWRJL194509B1_FD_181014 | JGI IMG/M metagenome (GOLD analysis project Ga0247815, IMG submission 181014) | Plant litter microbial communities from Arlington Agricultural Research Station in Wisconsin, United States - UWRJ-L194-509B-1 | ecosystem: Environmental > Terrestrial > Plant litter >...
ATTGTTTACGACCTGCTGTAATGCCAGTGTCTGTGGTTCAAATGAGGCTTCATGACTCATCTAACGCGGGTCTTTTACCTGTCAACTACACGGTGACCGGTAGGTTTGAGATCATTTGGACTGCTCTCCGATCCAGGTCCGGTCAGATAGTGAGCCCCTGAAAGCGCTGCATCAGCGCATCAGCAGACCTGCCGAACGATTCCCTGGCGTAGATAGAGATACGAGAGAAGACTCATCCAGAGCTCTTATCTGGTTGTTTGAGGCACGCACCCTCCAGGTACATCCGGCATCTCTGTAGCGATTCGGCAGTGTTACTGTCGAGCGATCGGCGACACTGAGCTAGTGAAACAGCAGGCAACGGAAACAAGAGAAATAATTTACGTGTCAGGTGAGGCTGTATATCTCATGTGATGTCAACACGGTGGATCGGCTGCCGCTGATTTCAACAGAGTAGATGACCTCTCCCAAACCAGGTGAGATAACGGCACGGAAAGGCACAATCATATAGAAATCGAGAGGACGATGTAACACAACTCGTGCTTGAGGATATCGGCAAAAAATTCATTCAGTTCTGGGCTGCAGGCTGCGGCTGCAAATCACGGACGTTTTCAGGTCGGCCGAGAAGTGCCAATCTGGGTCAGCGGGACGGGCGAAATGCGCAAAGCACAATGCAAGGCAATCATGTGGGTGATATACACGAATATTGTTGACCATTCAGGTCCTGAGGGGGCATGCAGTGTCTTTGACGCACAGCGAGGCGGTGACAGGTACGCCCCCTGGCGGTAGACTCGCATTGTCTTCCAACCGGCTGGTAATGCTTTGGGTAATGTAACTTTATCGGCGGCTCTCCCTAAATTGAGAGGTGCGCATGTACGTGACTACGTCGCGCGTGAGTGTGTATACTTTATCGTGGTACCATTTTACAGGAGACAGCGCGAACGGAGTACCAATCAAGGCAGTAGAGGGTGCAGTACCCGGTGTACAAGCTCACATCCGGATGTGAGATATGGGCCAGATGTTGATCAGAGTTTAAACTGCTACCCCGACAGACCCGATTACTGCTGCATCGCATGCAGCCTCGGGAGTCAATTACTCGCTTGCCTCGGTCTCAAACAAAATATCAGCATAACTGAACTCAGAATCGCGGAATGAAGAGCGCAGTATTCTGCGTTTCAATTGAGACATGCGTCCTGGACGGCCGTGTATCAACACCAGAACGCGAGCAGGCCGGCCCGCGAAGCCCGCACCATGTCACTCTCATCATCTGCACTCATCATCACACCGGATGAGTGACGATATTTTACAGTGCAGTTTAGTTCCTAAATTGCTCAAAAGTACAAGATCATGTATGGGAGAAGCCTTGGATGCAGATTCATGGCACGGTGGGTTCTGTGACGGAGCCAAGGTTGTCGGGATGCCCTCGACGCAGAAGCTAGTACAGTTTCATTACATGTCCCGGCATGCATAGATAGGCGGACTTCTGGAGAGGGTGCGATTACACGTTAGGCGATGCCTCTGGCGAACGAAACGTACGGGACAGGGTCGAGCCAGACCTCTCGTACACGGACAAACACACCCACATCTATGAGTAATTATATGCATAGACGAGCATAGAAGCCTGCAGCTGCCCTTAACCGTGCGCGACAGCATGTTAAAGTCATGATGGCCGTCTCACAGATGTGAAACCCTAATCTGTCGGACCGGCGAATGCCGAGCCGCGACCGAATCCGGTCAGATCGCGTCCGGCCGCTCGCGCCTCTTTCTCCTCGTGCCCCGTCGCCCTTTCCTCCTTCTTCTTTCCTCTCGCTCAAAAAATGGGTGCGTGATTGGCTTTTCCTGGCTAGCAGAGCGCGCTGCTTACTGGCTCTCATTTTGCCGATTGTTTCTACAATCCGCGGATATCTATGCGACCTACTCGTTTACGCCTATCTGCGTGTCTCGCACTCTCCTTGCGCCCATTAATCGATAATTCTTACTCGACTACAACCCCTGCTACTACGCATTTGCTTCTTGGTGCTCTAATACCTTGTTTCTTGCTCTACCCTCCTCACCTGTGCGCCATCTGTGCCACCAATCTCGCGTCCTTGATTCGAACCTCGCACTATTCCCCACTCGCCATTTATTCACTGGGGCTTATCTTCATCTATCACTGTCGGCGTCGTGTACGGCTGCTGTTCCTCCCGTTGTCCGCCCAACTCGCGCACGTCCACCCTTTCTTATGCATAAAACGCCACTACTCACTGTTGTACAACTTCTTCTGGGCTTGCGTCCGTCATTGGATGCCTATCTTTCTGCTGGTCATTGCTAATGATGGTCGTTGTTCGTCGATCTCCTCGTACCTTCCTCATCGTCGTACTATCTTCTTCGTATCCCATCTGGCATGATTCTCCCGTTACCTTGACATCCTTCTCGCCGCGGTCCAATTGTGCAGGTATCACCCGTACGTCTCGCGACAAGCGTTCGGCTACCGGCGCCCAGCGCGCATACTACCGCAAGAAGCGCAAGTTCGAGCTCGGCCGTCAGCCCGCCAACACCAAGCTTGGCCCTAAGCGCGTCCACACCGGTCAGTTGCATACTCTCTCGCGCTCATGAAGCATGTGCTGACACATTGTTTGTAGTTCGCACTCGCGGCGGCAACAGCAAGCACCGCGCACTTCGCCTCGAGAGCGGCAACTTTGCGTGGGGTAGCGAGTCTGTCACCAAAAAGACGCGTTTGATCGGCGTCGTGTACAACGCTAGCAACAACGGTACGTGTCAGCGGACGAGCGAGTGCGTGGGTGTACATGGGCATGGAATGTGTGCGGGCGAGGGTCGCGCCACCCGCAGCAGGGCTAGTCCTTGTGGGAGACCTCGACGCGCCTACCGGCGTGGAAGAAGGGCTACGAGATCGCATAGTGCAATCTCTGGTCCGACACATGCCCGCACACATCCTGCCCTTTGATGCACCCCCACGAGCCGTAGGCGAGACCACCATATTTGACAGAGCACGCTCGTCTCCCTGCGAGCGGCGTGCTCGGCCGCCTGCTCCCTCTGGGTTGCAGACGGTGGACCTTAGCAACGACAAGGAGTGCTGACCCGATATCTCGCAGAGCTTGTCCGCACGAACACGCTCGTCAAGGGCTGCATCATCCAGATCGACGCCACGCCCTTCCGTCAGTGGTACGAGTCTCACGTGAGTCACGACATGGTCCTACCTCGAGCGAGTACTGATGTCTCTTTCAACAGTACGCCCAGCCGATCTCCAAGAAGACGGCGGCCAAGGCGGCGGCCGAGAAGGCTGCTGCTGCGGAGAAGGCTGAGGGCGCTGCTGCTCCCGCTGAGACCAAGAAGAGCAACCACTGCAACCGCGCAGTCGAGGCTCGCAAGAAGGATGCCAAGGTTTGTGGCATGCTTTTTGGCTTGGGCAGTATGCTGACGCCCTGCGTTACCAGCTCGACACTCTCCTCGAGAGCCAGTTCGGTGCCGGTCGTCTTTACGCTGCCATCAGCTCGCGCCCTGGCCAGAGCGGTCGTGCCGACGGGTGAGTGTCGCTCTCTCGTCCCGTTCTTCGATATACTCGCGCTGTTCTCCTTGACCTCCGCCCGTCCGCTCATGAGCCGCATTGCCGTCTTACTGATGCTCTTCTCTCACAGCTACATCCTCGAGGGACAGGAGCTCGAGTTCTACGTTCGCAAGCTCAGGGCCGCCAAGGGCTCCAAGCACTAAGCGCGTCTGTGCGCGGTTGGTGTTCTTGCTCTTTGTCATGCTGTACGTACGCGATGTAGGTTCAATGACTATGCATTATCGTGTCTGTTTGTTGTATGTTGGTGTGTTCCGAGCGAGTGGAACTTTCTGGCTTCAGCTGTTAAACTTTGTGCACTCTCGTTGAATTGATGGGCCATAAGTATGCCGGTTTGCACTATCTGTCGCCGATGTTGCAAACTTGCGTCGATTGAACAGGAACATGCTCCTACGCTGTTCGAGAGAGGCGGAGTCACGCGAATATATTGGCCGTGGGCAAAGATCAGAATAGCGACTGAACATTGAGCCTCGTCTGGACCGTACTACACCGTCCATTGATGGAACTATACAGAAATATCCTTGGCTACAATGAAAGCAAGGAACCCATTGGTGCACATGGCTTGGATGCGAGGAAAATCAAGAACGCAGACGCAGCTGGTCCATCTCCTGACGGCAACCTTCTGCATTCTTCTGCACGCCCAGTTCCGCAAACACACGATGCGCGGTCTCGAAGCGAGTCAGCGCCTCAGCTGGCCGTCCTTGATGGAGTCGTAAGTATCCAAATTGCTGTGAGCATGCCGCAAGGCTGACCCGGTCACCTTGATTTCTTGACATCGTCTCCGACCTTTCCAGGAGCTGTTCCGCCAGATCGAGTTGACATTGGAAACGACGGACCATACCGAGATGCCGAGTGCTCTGGGCAATCCGGTTCTGGAAGCCCATGGCGACGAACGCCGAGCACGCAGCCTCTAGTTCTGATGCGGCGCGGTCGAGGTGGCCCTGATTGAGATATACAGTACCGATGTGTTCCGTGCATAGGAATGCGCTCACAGTCCGACCGAGAGCACGGAAGGCCTGTCGTGCCACAGTCAAATGCTGAAGTGCGGCAGGATAGTCTGTCGTTGACATCATCAAGACACCAAGATCCAGCCAACAAGTCGCCTCCTCTTCCGCGTTCTCTAACTTTCTTGTTATCTTGATCGCCCGCCTCAGCAATACTTCCGCCTGGTCGTACTTGCCCATGAGTCGGTGCGGCTCTGCCGACCTGCGTATGCAGCGAGCCGCCTGAAGCCGATTGCCGACCTTAAGATATAGGCGTGACGCGGTGGCTAGAGACTCAATTGAAGCGCCCCAGTCCGAACTAGAGGACTGCGAGCACCCAATGTTTCTAAGGCAGTCCGCCTTCCATGTGGGATGTGGCTCGAGATGCACAAGGAGTGCCTTAACCACAGTGATATTTGGCTGGTATCGGTCCAAAAAGCCTGTGAGCTGCAAGACTGCACTAACGATTTGCTGGGAAGGTCGATTAATCACGGATAGGAGTAGGGATGAAAGATTGTTTATCTCTGGTGCGAAAGCAGCGGCTCGCTTCTCGAGATCCTCGTCCATACTGTTTGGCAGCAGCTTGGCTATATCAAAGTAGATCGAACAGAGCGCTGCATGGTGACCTGGAGCCGCCGGGTATCGCTCTAGAACATAGTGGCGAACGGGACTGAGCGTTCGCAGTGTCCTGTCGACGCCGAGATTAGCGAGCGAGTAGCCGATCACATTGTCCCGTGCGCGGTCTATGTCATCGAACTGTGGGCGCAGCTTCTGGAGAACGTACTGGCTGAGACCGTCCGGAAGAGCGCTGCATAATGACAACAAGCGCAGCGCCTCTCCCCGCTCGTCCGCTGCACAGAGGAGGATGATGGAGAGCTCGATCGATATGCCCACGTTGTTGATTCGGCCAGCGTCATGGGTCCGAAGTAATGAAGTGCGCTTGCGGGTCCATCGTTCGAAAAGATCGAGAACAGAATTTCCTCGCCGGATCAGCTGACCGAGGAGAGAAACCGCAAGGGGCATCCTGTCGACCGCGTTGAGGAGCTTTCTCGCAACCTGCTCGTCGTTTCCCTCGAGCTGGAACCCCGAACTATCCTGAAACGTCTGTAGCGCAGCTTTGAGCGAGAATGGATCGAGTCGGGCTGCGTCTCCATTTGACCATTGGACCGATTGTGGCAGGTGGGTGCCTCGACACGTGATGACGAGTGACAGTGTTGGGATCTGAGCAAGTCGACCTAGCAACTCATCGACGGCGGTGATCTGTCCTCCGTCTTTCAGCCACACAGTCTCGAGATTGTCTATCACGAGAATTACACGGGGTATGTTCTCCAGGTGAGTGACAACGGCGGTCAAGAGGTCGCCAGATGGAGAAAGACCGAGAATCTTGGCGAGTGATACGACCATCGCGTCGGCGTCGATGAGCGCTTCGCAAGAGATAAACAGTCGTCCGCCACGATAGTCCTCTATAACTCGCGAGTCGTTCAGGAGCGCAAGGGCGACTGATGTCTTGCCCATGCCACCTGCGCCAAGGACAGCAAGTCGCGCCGTGACGCGTGGAACAAGAAGATTAACCATGTCATCCACAAGCTCATCTCGACCATGAAATACGGTCGGTGCGGCAGGTATAGTCGCCGATACGCTGACATCGCTGCGCGGGAATCAGCAGCGATCGCATTTCGCAGCAAATATTTCACCTCATGTACGGTGGCGCAGGCGCAGAAGAATGAACATTCACGTTGACATGATTGTTGTTGGTGATGTTTCCGTCCCCATTTATCGTATTCGCGTTCGAGTTGTTGTTGTACATTCCTGGCACTTGCGCAAGATGCGAGGACGTTGAATCTGGATTGGTAATATTTTTATCGGGCTGCTCGTGTGACATCTGAGCTCAGATTCAGCCAGGCGAACGTGAAGACGAAGTGCGAGAACGGCCGACCGAATGAGAGGAGCGGCGACAGGTGGGCAAGCAGGGCACGTGTTCGACTGGTGTGCCACCGGGACGACTGACTGCACCCGGAAAGTACAAACAACCCTGAACGTTTGCCCTGTACCGGCGATGAGAAAAGCTGGGTGCCGAGCGCCGGTCTCGATTTGCTGAGGTAAGAACTGGATGATGCATCGCTGTTGGGTCGTTTCAGTTTGAATTGTCTGCGCTCATCGTTATATATGCCTCCGTGACGTGGGTCGAGACAATCGGAAATGTGTCAATAAGCAGAGCAAGACCCCATCAAACATGCTCGCCCATGAATATCTCAACAGGAATCACGTATCATAGCGATCTTATCTGCCGGTAGAGCGGCACTTGGCAGCAAGGCGACGATGAGTGCTCATTTGCAAGAACACATTGCTGAGGCACTCCGCTCGAGCTGGCTTCAGACATTGCTTCACGAAGATAACTGGTGAGTGAAAGGCTTCGAGGGCATTGGTGGGGACAGAAGCGGGAATTGTGAGCATTCGCAAGTGCAGCGTGGCATGAACAAACTGCGACAAACTCGTCTACTCGCACCCGTCTCTGTCTTCCCGATCGTTATAAACACCACCTATTCAAATTATGCTGGTCTCATTCTTTGCTCGTCTGCGTTTACAATGAGGTTCAATTTCATCCAGAGCGACTGGTATCTGTGTGCTGTGGGTTTGAGGAGTTGCCGGTATGGCTGTGTATTGTACACCCAGTCTGCATAGGGCCTACAGAAGGAGTTGAAGGCCATTCGCTCGTCTCTACACTCTGAGAAGTTGAGAAGTTGTACAGTGGCGAGAACAAGATGACCTGAACCGAGACTAAAGCGGATCGCGTAGGCTCCGCGGGCGCCTATTTCCGAACTTGACCTCCTGTTGCGCGCTATGAACCATTGTGCACCCATGGTCGACGACATCCACCCGCTTCGCATCTTCAGTGACGCGGGATGATAGGGTGCGAGGTGCACGCACCACATCGCCCTAGAACGAGCACCACGCCCCGTGCACTGCAGGGTATAGCGTGATGTATCTTCGACGCAAATGAACATGGGCCTTTTGTATGTGAGTCTGACTAGTTGCCGTCTGTGTGCCGTTGTACCTGAATGCTCGCGCCCGCTCTCCAGCATTTGCGCATCGTGCGAGTCGCCTGTTGTTTATTTGGCAGGATCTTGTTGGCTTGGAGCCCCGAGTGCCTCTCGTTTATCTGCGCCCCAGGTGGATAATGTTCTTCGGACGACTCGGCAATGCCGTCGTACAGTGGTGGCCAAAGAAACTTGGACACCATGGTACCGGTATATTGAAGGCTACAATAAATTTAAATTTGGAGACAGAAATTAAGTATAATGTAATTCGCAATGTATTGTCACTCTGTGTGCTATCAGGTCTACTGGCCTGGGTTCGGCAAGGGTGACAAGATGGGTGGTGAAAACAAGCCTTTCACACGATGGATTAAAGTGTTCAAAAAATTCAGATTCAGAATCTAAATGGTCAATTTGTATATCAGATGTAAAAGAGTTAATGTGACATATGAGGTCGTTGAGGTTCAGCACCCCTCCAAAGACGGTGGTTTTGGCGTGGGAAGTGCCGATGCAGCAACTGACCCCCGCAAAAAGCCGGGTTTTGCATGACCGCTGAACCTCAACGACCTCACATGTCACATTAACTCTTTTACATCTGATATACAAATTGACCATCTAGATTCTGAATCTGAATTTTTTGAACACTTTAATCCATCGTGTGAAAGGCTTGTTTTCACCACCCATCTTGTCACCCTTGCCGAACCCAGGCCAGTAGACCTGATAGCACACAGAGTGACAATACATTGCAAATTACATTATACTTAATTTCTGTCTCCAAATTTAAATTTATTGTAGCCTTCAATATACCGGTACCATGGTGTCCAAGTTTCTTTGGCCACCACCGTACCTTACTTCGACGGGCTGCACTGCTACTGCCATCCGCCACCACCGGGCCGCCCGCTCAGCAGCCTCTGTTCCCAAACCCGGCGAACGCGACAAGGGCAGAAGCTCAGAACTGTGCAGGAACGATGGCCCACTCGCGATTTCGTCGCGTCTCGCGCACTTCGCCTGCGTCGCAAACTCGGTCACGCCTGCCGCCCTCGTCTTCGGCATCTCGTTCCTGAGTGAAACCCGCCACACATCGCTCACACCGGATCATCATCCCGCAGCTTCGTCGCACTGTGGTATGTGCCCATAGCTCGCATTCTCGTTATTTGTGTGAGTGTTGACCTCCGCTCAGCATACACAGCGCCGTCACCTTGTTCGAGGCGGCCTACAAGACAGCGAAGAACTCCGTGCCTAGGCGCCAATGTCACACGTCTGCGTCGACAACTGCAAGAGAACTCGGGTGCGTTCATCTGCTCCTTCGCCGGGCAACGCGCTGATACTTGCTTTTGCCTCGCGTCCATTTCTCATCTACTACGCGCCGCACGTTCACCTTCGTGATGGTCGATCTATGCCCGGCAGAATCCCGCGGCGCGCATCCTCAAACAGCTTTCCGGCCGTGATTGGTAGACCTCGCGGGTCGGCGACCCAAGTGCGCGTTGAGCGGGGCAGTAGATGATATCGGCCCCGCCTCCGCTGTCTAGACACCGTGCGCGGTACTAGAGGTATCACTAGCTGTTTTCTCAGGCCACGTACTGATCGCTTCAACTCATGGCGTTTCTCTTCTCGCTGTCCTAGGCTACCTCATTTCATCCATCAGATGCTCGTTGGCCGATTCATCGTATCACCCAATACTCAGCCATGCGATGGTTCCACCGCCCCGAACACTGCTCCCACTCGCACACGCGTCATCGAGCCTGCCGCCACGGCCACGACCACCACCAGAATACCAAGCTCGGCATTTGAGGATCGCCTCATGCTGCATCTCGAACGGCTCCTGGCGCTCAAGAGGATATTGTCTTGGCGGAAGTGGTAAGTTGCTATCTACGTTCGCGCTGTGATTGGGCGAGGTTGATCGCCCCGTTGACACCTCGCCGCTCACTTCCTCGCTGGCGAGGGGCTGTTGCTTGTTTGACACGCGTGCTGACCCGCGAATTGTTACGCAAGTGAAACTGTTCTCAAGCAGAGCTTTGTCGAGCAGGCGATTGCGCGTGTGTTGGCGCCTCGGGTCGGCCGATGACAGTAGCAGTGGAATGAGACGGGGACATAGATCGAGGCCGGGTGAGTCCACTTGAGTGATACTTGGGTCATCCTACAGATCGGCTGACTTCCACTCATCTCTCACTCTCATCGTACGTGTCCAATGCATCTGCTTTAGCTCACCGCTCACGTCTTGTACCGACGTGGCTGGCTTTCCAGGCACGCGGCTCGAGCAGGGTTGCTCGCTCATCGCCTCTGTTCACCACTACAACACCCACAACGATCGCACATTCGATAGCATTACTTCACTCATTCATGGCGCACTCGACGCTCGACGCCCGCCCAAACCTGAGGCGATATGGCTGCGCGACGTGTCACCATTTCAGCACGTCGCACCTCGGCGGCCAGGTGTTCAGCTCGACATCACACACATTGCCATCGTCGCCTGATCACACACGCTATATATAAGCTTGCCGACCCCGAGACATCGATGTGCGAATTGGGCGACCGTGCGTTATCTCTGGCGGGGGCAGTGGTGGTGCGTGTCTCTCCTCGACCTCGACTCGTCCGCTCATGAACTGCATTGCCGTCTTGCTGATGCTCTTCTCTCACAGCTACATCTTCGAGGGACAGGAGCTCGAATTCTACGTGGGCAAGCTCATGGCCGCCAAGGGTTCCAAGCACCAAGCTGCGTTCTTCGAGCTGGTTCGCATCGGCTACGTTGCAAGCCGCGAACACCCCGTAACGCTCAGAGTCAAGAGAGGGAAGAGACGACGTAACCCCGCTCCGGCATCACGCCAGTCAGGTGCATGTTCTCGCTCGAAGGGGCTTCTGCCGAAAGGCGATAGCTCGGCCTTGGCCCGGCGTTCAGAAATGGACCGCGCCGGTAATCCTATCCTATCCTATCCTATCCTACCTCCGCACCGCCGTTATTATCCGTAACCCTGATCAAAACTCATCTACTATGCGTTGGTAGCTCTTACTCTTTAGAAGGTGGCCTAAGATGCCACTCATGCGATCATAGTTGATCGTGATGGTCAGGCGTGAGGTCGACTGGACCCTTTCTGCTCCCGTTTGGTACACATTCCCGCACAGTCCTGAAACTCGCAGCTGATACGAGCGACAGGCTCGAAGCGGCGTGTTGGCCGGCGACTCAATATGTTGGGTTGCCGATTTTGTCTCTTGTCGTCCTGCACGCCATCCTTTCCATCTGGTCATCGCGCGCGCTTTCGCAACCCCCAGACAAACTCATCCCGTGAAATGAAGAAACTATACAAGAAAGCAAAGAGTCATATCAAGGATCTTGTGCGGCCGTCCTCACGTCAGAGCATGGGTAGCCAGGAGCAAGCATCTACTCCGGGTCATGACAGCACGCCAGCACGGAGCGCAGCTCCAACCCTTGATCTACATGTACCAGCACCTCCGAGCGCGTATCCCGAGAGTCCTATCCCGTATATGGTACCAGTTACCCAGGAAACGCCGTCAGAGTTTGATTCGCACCAAAGCGTGCCCAATCTCTCAGTGCCTCAATCTGGCCACGATCCGGCGTTTGCTCCCGACCAGGATACTTCAACTACTCCTGCTACGGATCAAGACGTAACCGCGATGGCAGTCCCGCCAATTCAAGGCGCGACGCCGAGCCCTGATCCTCTCGAGCCCGAAACGTCAGCCCATGACCCACCTTTGCCCTCCGAGGACACTACTCCACAACACACACCGGTCGCCGAAGTCACCTCCTCATCTTTCGATGTATTGCGGGCTGCAATGAAAGTCGGCGACACGAACCTCTTTGCGCCACTCGGGGTCGCGCTAGTCAACCTTGTCAAGGCCGGTCGCTGCATCGAGGTACGTACCGTCTCATGAATCACCTCCTCAGCCTCAAATCATCTTTCAGACTCACTGTGACTTGGAGCATGAGCTATCTATAGTCAAAGTCAGGCTTCTTGGCTTCAAGGGCGTTGCGAGCCTGTCGCGTTTGCGCAACAGCACGGCCAAAGATATTGCATGGGGCAAGCTGCTTCGGGTTGTTGGAGTGTGAGTGATAGCTTCCTTATCCTCATTCATACTAATTTCAGCATCACAAGTGTGGTATTGCGCACCTGGACTGCGCTTGGTACCTGGGTCCAAGATGTCACGCTCGATCAGCCTGCGCAGAATCTTGACGAAATCAAGAAATTGCTTCAGCTACTTGCGTTGCTGCTTGATGCATTCAAGGTGGAATGCCCATTTCTCATCGTCAGCCGGCAACGCTCACCAATACCAATAGTTCGACGAAGGGGTCGAGACCGACGAACGATCAGACGATGTCCTCCAGGTATTTAACCTCTGTCCTTCTGCGATCTGTTGCTCAATCCTTCCCTTTGAAGAGCGGTACCAATTTCAGTACACTGGTGCGTATACTGGGCATCGCCTTCCTTGCGCTCTCCTCTCAGCTCGGCTTAGACGAGTATCGTCGATCACGAAATCGACACCAGCTACAGGGAAGACAACAGCCTTGAGACGGGCAGCAATCCTTACATCAACAGTGCTCTAATCACCAAAGCAAATGTCCGCATTCTGGTCAAAACATGTATTAAACATGCTCATTTGTTGCGCCACAGGTGACCAGGCTCGGAATAGCAACGGCTCAACCGGTAGGTGACCAGTTCGGTCCACGTCCCTGCTCGCCGTGCCCGTCAGATCCGGCAGCCGCGCCGGTGCCACCGACTACTAAGTCTAAACCCTCATTCCTTGTCGCTTTTGAGCGTTTGAGCTCAAAGGTCCACGAGCTGTGGAATGCGGTAGATCGCGCCGATCCCAACATTATTACGCTACTGAAAGCTACGCTGGTCAGCATCCTGGCGCTTGGGGACATCGCCAAGGTATGGTAGATTACGCCTCACATGCCGAATATTCTTCTGATTTTCTCGGTTTAGGAGGCTTGGAAGGCGGAGAAGGAGTTGGATGTGCTCCGGGTCAGGCTCTGGGCGGTTGAGACCATCGCGGGTGTGCCGATAGCAGATGCTGGCGTCGCAGGCGACAGTATTCAGAAGCATATTCGCGCAATTTACGAGTATGTTCTCATTTGTATCGTGGTAAAATTCTCACCTGAAAATCAGGATCATTTGCCGGCTGTGGAAAGGCATCGAGGAGTCCGCGCATTCCGGCGTCATCGTTACCATGCTTGAGCTGCTTGCTTCGTTTTTGGAGGTCTTTGAGGTCTCGTACTTTATCCAAAGAGCTTGATCGTGGGTCTGACGATTCCTCCAGGTCGGGGACGAAGATACCGCGGACGCAACGCATCAACCGCGCATCGAGGGCCCAGTTAAGGCCCAGCGCCGATTGGGCATCATTTGCAAGGTTAGGTCCCAATGCTAAAATCCGACAATGGTTACTCATACCTCTTAGCGCCTCGGAAACAAACAATACGCGCTAGTGAGTGCCTGCGCGTGGATATTTCTCCGGTGTAACCCACGTTGTATCCCGCAGCGCATTATCGGAATTGCGAGCAATCCGCAGAGTATCAACAACAACAACAGTAACACTACATACAACTTTGGCCGCGACGTTGTGAACAACAACTCAGTCAACAACTCAGTCAACATCTTTGTCTTCTCGGACGGTGCGGACTACAAGACGCCCGACCTCGTGAAGAAACAGGTTTTTTCATTCTCCTAACCAACCTTGAGCCTCGTTTCTCACACTTCACCTCCAGGAAAAGGTGGTAGAAAAGATCAAGAACGGTACGTTTTATCATCGTGATGTGGAGATTTTCTCATGCATTGTAGCGATTGGCAAGCAATTCGTACGAAAGGCGTTACATATTACACAGCCCCAAACTGCTGGTTGCATGGAGGGGACACGGAAAGAAGTGCTGGAAAAGTTCATTTCATGGGTCATAAGCGATCCCAACCGCATCTTCTGGCTCGCCGGCTTGGCAGGCACGGGAAAGACCTCGATCGCACTGACGCTGTGCCGTCTACTGCAATACGAACCCCAGGTCATACTCGGCGGGGCGTTCTTCTGCTCACGCACTGTTGACAAGGAAGAGAGAACTGATCCAAGCCGAATTCTACCAACACTGGCGATGTTTATGGCAGAGCAGTCTCCTGAGTTTGCTGCTGCCATGGAGGAGGAACTCAGGATTGGTGCAAACCCTCACGCTGCGGTTCAACCTGCCGATGAGCAAGCAGAATCCCTGCTTCGCAAGCCGCTTGCTTCCATCTCAGCATCTTTGCGCATCATTGTCTTCGTCATTGATGCCCTGGACGAGTGTATCGATCAAGTGCTGGTCAAGGAGCTCCTCCAGGCTATCTCCACCCTTGCACGTGGCACGAGGATCAAGTTTATTCTAACATCACGCCCAGAGACGCACATAGCTTACCACCCGATCTTCAAGTCGAATGTCAGCAGTCTTCTTCGATTGCATATGATCGACAAAATGGAGGTCTACAAGGACATCCGTTTGTATATCACAAACGCATTTTTAGCGCAGCCTCTGAGCGAGGCCTGGTACAACGAAGGGGACATTGCCGCACTTGCTACTCGCTCCAATGGTGTTTTCATTTTTGCGTCCACCATGGCCAAGTACATTCTTGACGGTAGAGGACGGCGCCAACGGATCGAGAGGCTGGAGACTGCAAAGGCGGCAGGGCGCGGCAGCCGGGCAGCACTAAGCCCACTTGACGCGATGTATGAGCACGTTCTCACTCGCGCATCAGACGATAAAATAGTGGAGCCTTTGGAGCTCAAGGCAACGCTGCAGGCGTTGGCGTGTATCCTTGCCGCACGTGAGCAGCTCTCGGTGGCGACTCTAGCCGATCTGCTCGAGCTAGATGCGGAGGACCTCCGCGGCTCGTTGGAGCGGCTTTACGCAGTTCTATATGTGCCAGAAGATATCAATGAGCGGGCACTCCGAACGGTTCATGCCTCCTTCGGCGACTATCTCTTCGAGCGTGCTGCCGGCAAGGTCCGAATCTCCCGCACGCTTGGTGACGAGAAGCTTGCGAGAAGATGTCTCCGTGTCATGGAGAAACAGCTCTACTTCAACGTTTCTAATTGTCGGTCCTCGTTCGAGTTCAATCAGAAGGTCAGACCCGACTGTATCACGCTCTCACTCGAGTATGCCTGTCTCCAGTGGATCTACCATATGTCCAGCCTTCCGGAACCCTCTGAACGAGATCAGATGATATCCAAAGTATTCCGTCCTCGAGTCTTGTTCTGGCTTGAGGTGATGAGTACCTTGGGTCACATACAGCCCGCGCTTCAGATCCTGGATCACGCTTCTAAAACGGTGGGCCTAATGAATAGGACACTCCGCTATCGCTCACTCGTTCGAACAGGTTCAGCTGCCGGATCTTTCGCAATTCCTGCGCGACGCGCACACTTTTGTCAAATTATTTCGCGAGCCAATTGAGAGAAGCGCACCACATATCTACCTCTCGGCACTGCCGTTGGAGCCGAAAGATTCGCTGGTATATCAGACCTTCTTTCCGCAATGTGCCGGTCTCGTCACAGTCGACGTGCGAGGTATCAACCACTCGCGGCATGGTAGCCGCAATGGACGTCCGCTGCTGGCGCACACCGGCACGGTGAACTCGGTTACAGTCTTACCCGACAGCACAGCTTTTGTATCTGGATCCGATGACCGCTCAGTACGGATTTGGGACGTAGGTACAGGTGACGAAAAGCTACCACCACTGCTGGGGCACGAGGGAAGTGTGTGCTCAGTGGCTATCGCACCAGATGGATCCATGATTGCGTCAGCTTCGGAGGATAGTACCGTTCGGCTCTGGGATCCAACGACAGGTTTCCAGGCTGGAGACTCGCTACGAGGACACGAGAGGGGTGTCACATCAGTGAAATTTTCGACTGATTCGAGGTGGGTCATATCAGGGTCGAAAGATGGGACCTTGCGTATCTGGAATGTCGAAACGAGGCAGCCATCCAGCTTTAGCCCTTTGCTGTGCCACTCGGGTGTCACCGCTGTGGCATTCACACCTGATAATCAGACTATCGCTTCGGGAGTCAGTATTGGACAAGTCAGCTTGTGGAAGGCAACAAATGGTAACCTATTGCGCACTTGGCAGGTCAAGCCTGCTGAACCGGAACGCGAGCCGTCTTGGCGTTACGATCAGCGGATTCTGTCGCTTGAATTTTCGCACACAGGCACACATATCCTGTCAGCTGGACATCAGCGTGCGGATGAAAATAGCAGCATGGGCCACTCGGGTGCTCAGGAATTCGTGAGCGGTGTCTGGGACATCTCCACCAGACAATGCACCCGCAGTCTGAAGGGCAACGGGCGAGCCGACCTCCAACAGGTATTAACGTACAGCCCTGATGAGCAGCTCGTAGCATGTGGCTCGGCTTATGGTATCCCTGATGCCTGCTGCAATGTTCGTCTATGGGATGCAACAACTGGCCAGGTTGTTGCTACCGCCTCCACGCGGGGTCGTTCGGTCAGAACCATTACATTCACCCCCGACGGACAATCTATCGTAGCAGGTTGCGGTAGACAGATCTTGGTCTGGGACGTAGAGGCAGTGCGATCGCGGTTCGTAGATGAAAGTGGCGATGCAATCGCAGCCTTGACCGATAACATTCTTTTCGGCGACTCTGATCGAACAAACTGGATTGTGGGACCATCAAATGAGCTACTAATGTGGGTCCCGCCAGAGTATCAGCGGCATCTTCAAGGAGGCGCCATCAAACTGGTCATTGGACCCGCTCGTGTTGTTCTCAGTCGCGATCTAGACGGGCTGCACTATGGCGTTAATTGGACCCAGTGCTGGCAGAAGAATGTAACCGATGGTGCTTTCTCTGATTTAGATTGATCTAAGAACCCATTGTACCATTCCCTGATTTACACATTGTCGAAGACTGAGCTGACACCAATGTATTGGACCACGTGCACAGAAGCGGCCAGTTGCCATTTTTGAGAGAAATGATGTGTGAGCTCAGATCCACGCAGCAGCGTGCGAATAGACCAAGTATCTGCCCTACCCTACGATGCGGTTACCCAGCCGCCGGGTAACGCTCGAGAACATAGTGACGAACGGGTCTGAGCGTTACTAGTGTTCCGTCGACACTGAGTTTAGCGAGCGAGTAGCAGATTAGATCGTGCGGGTTTTATGTCATCGAACTGTTTTCTAAGCTTCTGGAAGACATTCAGGCCGTGACCATCCGGAAGCACGCTGCATAACGACAGAACGCGCAGGGTCTCTCCCCGTTCATCCGCTGCGCAGAGCAGGATGATGGAGAGTTCGATGGATATGCCCACTTTGTACACGCAGAGATATTAAAAGTTTGTTTTTTATTCACGGGAGGGAAGTCAGCAGAAGAAGACAAAAGGCGAGGTTTTGGGCGAGTTGGAGTTGGAGTGACGTGACCGTAACAGGTGCGTACCTGGACGCGTCTTTGCCTTTTCCTGCGAACCAAATTGCTTGACTTTGCGCGCTGGCCCTATTCTGCGCGCGGATGATCATCGATGCTTTACACCACGACAGCAATGACAAACATGATCTTTTAGAACTATGACGGACGTAGGCGCGTGTGAGAGCGCGGTGGCCCTTTGGCTTGGGTCCTCCGCTTCTTCTCCAGTGCTCCGTCACGACCATAGGCATGTCAATTCTGAAGTTTCCGGATCCACTTGCGCGGCACTTGGTCTTACTGCCAGCGTTTGAGCGGATAAGTAGTGCGCCGACATTTATGTTGGCGTTGCACACCTGGACACGCATGCTGACTCGCAATTCACTGCTAAGGTCAAACACAGCTCACGCAGAGTCCCACTGTGCAGGAGGTCGGAGGTCGTGCACAAGCTGGGCCTTCGTGTGGGCCAGTTTGAGGAAGTTTGAGGGCGGGTGAGTTGACTTGGCTGATACTCGTGGCTGCTTCGTCCTTGGTTGATTTGTCATGTCGAATTGGTCGTCTCCATCATGCACATGTCACGGCTGTCCATCACCCGAACGCTCATAGCGGCCGCACTTGTGATATCCTCACTGCACTTGTCAATGTCAGACTTTACATCACGCCCCCGCTAAGGACCCCACTGCCCGACTTGGCGCCACAGCAACCTGTCATGCCATCTAGCCACGATCACTGTAGTTCGTAACCGGGTGCTGCCGAGGAAGAGGTTAAACCAAAGGTACGTTTGCAGTCGTACTTGCTGAGTGCGAGGGTGTTGCTCTGTGGCTGCAGTGCGTATGTGACCGTGCGCTGCTGGGCGGACATTTCACTTTACCCCTCTCTGCGCCACGTTCTTCTATGTGCATGGACAGACGTGCCGATCATTTGCTTATATGTGCCAAACAGATATTTCGGCGTGTAGAATACATCACGGTAGGCTTCAAAGCCACTTAAGGTCGGGAGGACAGTCTGAATCGAGGAGTCATGTTGAGCTTGGGTTGCGAGTGGATCATTACGGCGAGTAGCCGACCCACAAGATCACCCAGCCCGGCGGTGATGCCGCGTAGGTACCTAAGCGCAAAATCGAGACTTACGCTAAGGACATCGAGTGTGCTCAGCTCGTCGGCAACACCTACATGTTGATATGTCTCTAGCTCTGGTCTGCGGTAATGAAACCAGTGCTGATCATATCGTTCCACCATCCATACGCCTTATTGTGCCTATATTAAGCAAGGGCCATTTGCGCATACACGGCTGCAGATCCCAATGAAGTTACGCGGGTACCCCTTGGCTAGCTTTGCTACAGAGACTTGCTACGCCACCTCGATGGGCATACCATGTTCTACTCGACCATGACCTTTGCTCTCCAATAATTGTGCGCTAAACCTTTCTTGCTTCAGACACCAACTGCACACGCCTCGTCCACAAAGTCCATCCTGCATGATTCTTCTTCAGCTCCTTCACACCGCCAACCCCGCCGAATGGGGAGGAAGATGAGGACGAGGACCAGGTGCGCTCTGATGCTAGCAGTTCTTATGGATCACCACTGAGTATGTTCTCTATTCTGAAGGAGCGAGTAAGATGACGTTCCTTGTGCAAAGGTCATTGTTTCTTGCTCAGCGATCTGTTCACGTTCGTTGCACTCATACTCTCAGATTTCGACGGTGTCCGTCATGCCCAGACCTCTTCTTCCGTTCGATAACACGTTTGAACCTTGGTCTGCCTCCGACAGGTTTGAACCATGTCGCTCTGACCTTAGACCTCCCGCCTGATTTAATCGCAACTCGGCGCAGCGCATGGCGCAAGCTCATAGCTTGTAATCCCTAGGTTATTCCACGCGCGATTGACTTCTTCACCGGTAAAGCGCTCAAATACGAAGAGGTTGAGAATAAGGATGATGAATATGAGAATCTCGATGAAAGAGACAAAATGGCGATGAGGATGAGTTCGAGCGAGGGCCAGGTGGGGCGTTGCGTGCGGCTAGCACCACGCGCCGACCATGCCCGTTCCATACACCCCCCCCCCCA
>Ga0247815_10001332_pt1 | contig 19008 bp, 15 predicted proteins | sample UWRJL194509B1_FD_181014 | JGI IMG/M metagenome (GOLD analysis project Ga0247815, IMG submission 181014) | Plant litter microbial communities from Arlington Agricultural Research Station in Wisconsin, United States - UWRJ-L194-509B-1 | ecosystem: Environmental > Terrestrial > Plant litter >...
AAAAAGTCTTATTTCTGACCGGCCTTAGGATCATAAGAAACGAACATATTAATGTAAAGATTTCTTGAAAGTCGTAAAACAAAAGGAAACAATACGATCAGGGCAATTACTATTGCAATAAATGATTCTTCGATTGTAGCTTTAAAAAAAACAAACGAAATAATAAAAGCAGCAATTCCTACGGCAACATTCAATCCGTAACTTACATACATCGCACCATAAAAAAACGATGGTTCAATTTGATATTTAAATCCACAATGACTGCAATGGTCGTTCATTTTTAGAACTTTAGTCAGGTGAAGCGGATTTTTGTCTGAATACATGCTTTCTTTTTGGCATTTTGGACAACTTCCTGTTAAAATACTATTTAGTTTCGATCCTTTTTTTAACATTTGCAAAAAATTAAAATTACCCATTGATTTGGGTGTGTAAATTTACACAATCAATTAGTTATAAAATAACATTACATGCTTAATATACACAATTTATCGGTTTCTTTTGGTGGTACTTATTTATTCGAAGAGGTGACTTTTCGTTTAGGTGCAGGAGATCGTGTTGGACTCGTCGGGAAAAATGGTGCGGGAAAATCTACCATGCTTAAAATGTTAGCAGGAGATTTTGCTCCTGACTCTGGAGTTATTTCTCAGGAGAAAGATATCAGAATGGGTTTTTTACGTCAGGATATCGATTTTGAGCAAGGACGAACTGTTCTTGAAGAAGCTTATGAAGCTTTTACAGAGATAAAAATTGTTGAAAAAAAACTAGAACAAATCAATCATCAACTGGTTACCAGAACCGATTATGAAAGTGAAGAATACAGCCAGATCATCGAAGATTTATCTGATTATACACATCGTTTTGAACTTCTTGGAGGTTACAATTATGTGGGAGATACAGAGAAAATTCTTTTAGGATTAGGTTTCAAAAGAGAAGTTTTCAATAACCAAACCGAAACATTTTCAGGAGGTTGGAGAATGCGTATCGAGCTGGCTAAATTATTATTACAGTCAAATGATGTTTTGCTTCTGGATGAGCCTACCAACCACTTAGATATCGAAAGTATTATTTGGTTAGAAGGTTTTCTTCGTAATTATCCCGGAGTTGTCGTAATCGTTTCGCACGATAAAATGTTCCTTGATAATGTTACGAATCGTACCATCGAGATCTCATTAGGAAAAGCATACGATTTCAATAAACCTTATTCTCAATATTTAGAATTACGCCATGAAATTCGCGAGAAGCAATTGGCAACTCAAAAGAATCAGGCAAAGAAAATTGAAGAAACAGAAAAATTAATCGAGAAATTCCGTGCAAAAGCCTCAAAAGCTTCAATGGCGCAATCGTTGATTAAAAAATTAGACAAAGTAGAAAGAATCGAAGTCGATGAAGACGACAATTCTGTAATGAATATTTCTTTTCCCGTTTCAAAAGAACCAGGAAGAGTAGTGGTTGAAGCAGAACATGTGACTAAGGCGTACGGCGATAAAGTTATTTTAAAAGATATAGATTTACTGGTAGAACGCGGAAGTAAAATTGCTTTTGTTGGACAAAACGGACAGGGAAAATCAACTTTTATTAAAGCCATTGTAAACGAGTTTGAGTACCAGGGAAATATCAAATTAGGGCACAATGTACAGTTAGGTTATTTTGCCCAAAATCAGGCCGAATATCTTGATGGTGAAATCACCTTGCTTCAAACTATGGAAGATGCGGCAATGGATACCAACCGATCTAAAGTTCGTGATATGTTAGGATCGTTTTTATTTCGTGGCGATGATGTCGAGAAAAAAGTAAAAGTACTTTCAGGAGGTGAGCGTAACCGTTTGGCACTTTGCAAGTTGTTGTTACAGCCTATCAATGTTTTGCTTATGGATGAGCCTACGAATCACTTAGATATTAAATCTAAAAACGTTCTAAAAGCGGCACTTCAAAAATTTGGCGGAACTTTATTGTTGGTTTCTCACGATAGAGATTTCCTTCAGGGAATGTCGAATATCGTTTACGAATTCAAAGATCAAAAAATAAAAGAATATTTAGGAGACATCAATTATTTCTTAGAACAACGTAATCTCGAAAACATGCGTGAAGTCGAGAAAAAAGATGTTGCAAAAGCCGCTGCTCCTAAAGAAAGTAATAAAACTTCTTACGAAGATCAGAAAAAAGGGAAAGCATTACAAAACAAATTGAGCAAGGTCGAAAGTCAGATCAAACAATTAGAGAAAGACATTCAGCACGATGATAAATTGTTGCTTTCTAATTATGATAAACATATCGAAGATGCTTCTTTTTTCACCGCATACAACAAAAAGAAAAAAGATTTAGATCAACTACTTCTTGATTGGGAAGTTGTTCAGGAAGAGATTGATAATTTCAATGTTTAATTAATTTTCAGTCACAGTCACAGTTTTTAGAGAGCCTTTGTTAAAGTTTTTAAGCTTTGACAAAGGTTTTTTAGTTTTTAGAAGCTATTCCAGCTTTCCGTTTCATCCCGATAGCTATCGGGACACAAAAAAAAGCATTTCTAATGTTGCAAAAAGAGCTTATTTCAGTCGCTTTTTTTCAACAAGAAATGCAATTTTTTTTGCTCCGGGCTTTCCTCTTCAATCTGGGCTAGGAGGTATAGTTTTCAGTTTCAGTCAACAGTTTTTACAAAGTTTGTCGTCTCGACCGACGGCAGCGATCACATTCGATGATCGACAAAGATCGACGATTTGCTTTGTGGAATTCCTTGTGCGATTTCTCCTCCGTCGAAATTGACAAAAATGAGATACAATTAACAAAAGAAAAAAATCCGTTAAAATCCACGTCATCCGCGTGCCAATATCAACAGCATTTTGATATCCGTATTTCACATCCCACATTTCACAAAAAAAACTACTGAATAAGCCCAATGCTTTTAGAATGCATAATTGCTTCACTGCTATTTTTATAATAACAAACAGAAACCTCTAAAGCCTCTAGATTTTTCATGATTTTTTTAGTGGCTTCTTTTTGATGTTTACCAGTTTGTCTGATATAAACCGCTTTTACGGTAACCGGAAATATTTTGCAGATTCGTTCGTACAAAACAGGATCATGTTGCGAATCATCACCTAATAAAACATATTTAAGGTTAGGGTAAAACTCCAGAACGTGTTTTATTTTATCAAACTTATGATCGTGATTTCCGCGTCCGCTCATAAAAAAGTCGGTGATGCCTCTTCTAATATCTTTCAATAAAATTACAGCTCTGGGCAGTTTGTGTATTTTAGTAAATTTTACAATAAAACGATACAAATTCCATTCGCTGCTTGAAACATAGAAAAAAGCATTTTCTTCTTCTTTGTTGTTTCTTCCGGCCGAACTCAAAGCCTGATAATGCGGTACGACATCTGTAAAAACCTTACGGTCGTTTACATTTTTAAATAAGAGAATATAGATTTTTTTAAAGAAATTCTGAGTATGCGAAATCAAAAAAGTATCATCAATATCCGATATAATGCCTAGTTTTCCTTTATGAGGTCTTATAAAACTACCTTTTTCGGTTATGGTTTCATTTTCATATTTAATGCTGACTTCGTATTCCATCCAACCAAAATTGGTTTCAGTTTCAAGCGGAATGCAAAATTTAAAATAACCGTCATCCAATGTTTTGGTATGAATCTCCTGATTACCACACTTTAGATAAATATCAAAATTTTCAAGCGTTTTTATCCTAAACTGATTGATAATTGAACGTGCATTTTTTAAGTTTTTCTTCTGAAAATCATAATCATACGTTCTTTTAAAAACATGGCCCATTACAATTAATTCTTCTTCATTGGCATAACCTCGATATAATTGTAAAATTGGTTTCATTAATTGCGTATATTTATAGATAGATGCTGTAAATTAATTATTTTAATTGACTTTAAAAATAAAACTTTGAAAAAGAATATCATATTTGTTGTAAATCCTATTTCCGGAGACCTTGATAAATCAGATTTGATTGAGGCTGTGGAAGAATTTGCAACTACGAATAATTTTGACCTGGAAGTTTATGAAACTACGGGCAAAAGTGACCAAAAAGAAATTCAATCACTTTATAACCAATACCAACCCGAACGAATTGTAGTAGCGGGAGGCGACGGAACTATAAAAATGGTTGCCGAAGCAGTAGAGCAGTTTGATGTCATTATTGGCATTTTGCCTGCTGGTTCGGCAAATGGTTTATCTGTAGATCTTAATTTGCCCACTACAATCGAGGAGAACCTGAAAATTGCCTTTTTAAGCCGTTATATCGAAATGGACATGATTTGCATCAACGGCAAAAAAAGTATTCATTTAAGCGATATTGGCCTTAATGCCGATTTGGTTAAAAACTACGAACAAAGTAATCTAAGAGGAATTTGGGGATATGCTTTACAGGCGTACAATACCCTTGCTGATTCAAACGAGCCTTTTGTTGCCACAATTACGGCAAATAAAGAAACAGTGGATCATACGGCAAGAATGATTGTAATAGCCAATTCTAAAAAGTACGGAACCGGCGTGACCATTAATCCAAATGGAGCAATGAACGACGGAAAATTTGAATTGGTTATCCTAAAAAGCCTTGATTTATTATTATTGGGAAAAATCATTACCGGAAATATGCCAATTGATTCTGATGATATAGTAATTATTTCGACAGACAAAGCGACTATAAAAACCAATTATCCGGTTAATTTTCAGATCGATGGTGAATATTGCGGCGCGCAAACTTCGTTAGATATTCATATTCTGCACAAACAAATGAAAATTGCGATTCCATAGATGAAATTGAACTTTGACAAAATCTTGAGTTTAAAACAGTCTGCGAATTTTTGTCATGCCGGGTAACGAGGGATCTTCGCAAGTAACTCGATAATTTAATATGTCGCCTCGTTGGGTTATAGATTTAAGACTTATGTTTTTCTATAAATATTGCGCTCCTATGGAGCTACTTTAGAATTTGCCCTGGAAGGGCGTAATATTTATAGAAAATTAGATAACAATATGTAATAGCTCCATAGGAGCGATATTGAGTGTAGTTATTTGCAAAAGCTATTTATTTAAACGGATTTCTTTCCTGCCAATCGGTTTTGGGTTCAAGATAATTGAATAATTTAGCAATGTTATGATTGATCAAAGCATTGCTGTGCGTGATAAGTCCGTACATTTTTAGTGGTTTTGCGCCTACTGAACTTTTAATTTCAAGTGCAGTGCGGGCAAAGACAATGTTAGAGAAACCCTGATTGATTGAATACGCGATCATGTCGTATAACATATTGATATACAACATTTTTTCACGCTGAATGGTTTCGTCATAACCCAAAAAGTACGTGTCTATTGTATTTCCGTTTTTAATCAACGTGTTGAAACCTATTAGTTTTTCGTCTAAGAAATAACCGTAAAACAAAAAGTCATCTTTCATGATTTCTTTAAAAAAACTAAAGTGATTTCGCGCTAAGAAAAAAGTATTAAAAGGTGCATTTTTAGCCACATGAAAGTACAAATCATAAATAACATCTTCGTACTTTTTAATATCTTCCAGAGACATTTTTTGTTTTTGAATTCCGTCAGCTTTTTTGCGGGCACGTTTGTATTGATCACGATATTTTTTTGATAAAGCATCAATATAATCCTGTTCAGCCGTCCAGTTTTTATTGATTTCAAAAATCATGTTAGGCTGGGTCGAAAAAGTATAATTGTTCTTGAATTCAGCTTGTAGTGGTTCGATCTCTGCTGCAGTAAAATCTTTTATACTGGTAATATGTACTTTTTTTCCGCTCGCTTTCAGGTCTTTTTTAAGCTGATTGATTGCTTTATGAAGTGTTTTTATTGCCTTAGATTGTTTTACATTTTTATCAAAAGCAAAGGCATTTTGTCCCGTAAGCATGTTGTTGCCCACGAATAATACATGCGATGCAAAATTTTTGAAAGCAAAATTACGCACAGAAGTTTTTAGGCACTGATCGCGTTCTCCAAAAGAATCGAGTTTTTCTGCAAATAAAAATTGGGTCAGGACAACCCCGGCTAATTTATCTTCGTTGAAAATTCCAATAAAATGACAAATCATATTTACCGGACAAGAATTTTCCAGTACTTCGAGATATTCTCTGGTCAAAAAAATATTATTTACAGCCAGCGAATTCCATTCTAAAGGCAATGATGATGTGCTGTTGTAGATTTGAAAATAATAAGTTGTATTCAAAAGTGTGTGCTAATTTTTTCAAAATTAGATAATATTTATAATAACTCACTTCGTTTAAGTTATTATTAAGAAAAACCCGTTTGATTTTATTTCGAACGGGTTTGTATTTTTGTCGTTATGCATATGCACATATGATTCCGCCCATAAGCGTTAGGGTTAAAATCCAGTATCCTGAATTGATAAAAATGTATTTCCAGGATTTTCTTTCGAATAAACCATTAATTGCCAACATGGGAAAAGCAAAAAATAGTCCTGATATAAAACCATGCAGCGCTCCGTGTTTAAAAGTGCGATATGCAGTTCCGTAATCGGCCATAAAAGCAGCAAAAGAAGGTTTTGCAGTTTCTATTAAAGGCGGTCCGCCAACCATGCCTACCGCTCCTGACTGGTGAATTGTTAATGCTGAGATAATCATGGTCATCATTAAGGAAAAGATGTAAGTGAGACCGAAAATTTTAATCATATTTCCGTTTTTCAGCGCTTCGGGTGTTAGTCCGGCTTCTCGCATCCAGACAGTCCCGAATACTTTAGGATTATACCAGATAAAACCGGTAACAAGAGTAGTTAATGCCGAAATAAAAAAGGGTAAGAAATTCATTTCCATGAGATTAGGTTTTTAGATTAGTTGTTCAAATTTAAACAAAAAAGTAAAAGAATTACTGTTTATATGATGGAATCGTTTTGGGCAATATTGTTCTTCTGTTCAGGTTGAAAATCTGTTATTTCTTCGGATAAAAAAATAATATATAATTAAGAGTTAATTTTTTAAGAATTTGCTTTTTTTTCATAACTTTAATTCATCAATTTGCATAATAAAATAAAATCATAAAAATATTCTAACCTTTTAATAGCAAAATTATGGTAGTACAATATCAAGGTGAACAACACGGAAAAGCAACAACATTTACAATAAGAATTATAGGGAACAATTTGTCTAAAAGCAGCTCTAATTATCAAATCGATTTATTGGTAGGAGATAAAAAATTGCCAACGTTTACAACGGCAATTCACCAAAGTTTATCGAATTGCCTAAAAGAGATTTATTTGTTTAGAAAACATAACGGAATTGTATTCAATGCTTCATCAGAAAAAGTAGCAACACCTTTGGTACCTTATGATCAGGTTTTGTATAATTATAACAAATCGGCTTTATTTATGGCATAAGCCAAAGGTGATGGTTTGAAATAAAAAAGACTGCTCTAAATTTTAGAGCAGTCTTTTTTTATTTTAGCTTTTAATATCTTTTTATTCCGGATGATACGTTTTTCGGTGTAAAACGAATAGGTTGTAAGTGGTATATTAAAAATTAGTATTTACTTTTTTAGAACGATCTGCAATGTATGACATAAGCCATGTTACTTGTCCGTCTTTTACAAAGTATATTTTCTTTGTTTCTAAATTAGGCATACTTTCCAGAAAGTTTGCTAAGATGTTATTGGCAGAAATAAGGTATTTCTGGTCGTATGTTTTCAAAACTCTTTCTATTTCTGCATTTGTTTTAGAAAGATTACTATACTTGTTGAAATTATTCTTCAGGATTGCGTCGTAATTAATAACGTCTTCTAAGGTTAAAGGAATATAATGATCTTTAACGTTTTCATTATAATATAGAGTTGAAAAAGCCCATACTGCTCCTCCTGATAAATAAATCTTTTCTTTCTTTAATAAAAGAGGATTTGCGTCCAGCATTTCTTTGATTTTCTTACGCAGAACAGTATTAAAGTCAAAAGATTTTTCCTGATATGTCGACATATCATTGGCCTGACTTTGATTTACAACTGTCTTTTTTACTGCATCTGTAAGTGTCATTGTACCAAAATCAAGTTCTAAAGGGATAAACTCTAATTTGTTATCATCAAGTTCGTCAATGTATCCACCTTTGGTAGTTTGTGCACCAATGTCCAGCAATATGGCATTAGAATAATCAACAGGCGGTATAGCACCTTTAACCAGCATTTTAGCTTCCTCGTCGACGTTGATTATATCAAAACTTTTACTGGTAAGAGTTGTAATTTTATTTCTTAAAGCGTCGATGTTGCGGGCAGAGGAGAAAACTGGAGCAGCAACTATAAATATATTTCCTTCAGTAATTTTAAATTGTGCTCTTACTTTGCGCAATTGATCAGCAACTATAATACTGGTCTTGTTGATGTCTTCCTGAGGAAGTTCACCAAAACTGGCAATATGGTCGGCAAGGCTAATTCGATCATTCGAAAAGTAAAGAATTTTATAATCTGCTTTCTTGATATTATTGATCTCAAGAACTGAAGTTTTTATTGCTCTGCGTCCGATTTCAATTCCAACATATACATTTTTTTGCGAAAAGGCATTAATGGAAAAAAATAAGTTTAAAAGAATAAAAAATAAAATCTGGGGTTTGTTTTTTTTAAGCATTGTGTTGTAAGTATGATTATAATAATTTGTTTTGGATGAAGACTTTAAGGTAATTTTGTGGTATTTGTGTGAAAGTCATAATTTTGTATTGAAAATAACAGGTTTCAATATGAGATTGCAAATTTATAAAAACATTTAGGAATATAAAGTCCCTTGTAGAGAAAACTCTTAATTAATTTATTGTAAAGTTTTCCAATGAATATTTTCTTTACAGAATGATTTTTTATGCTAAAAAATCAATACAAAATTTTTATTATTTTGAAAGGGATTGTATCATTTTGAAAGGGATTGATAAGTGCAATCATGATGCTGTGTTTTTTATTTAATTGAAATTCATCTACTTATAATGCATCTCGTTGTTTTGGCACAACATTTGACTTTATGGGGGAAAAAGTGGTGAATTAAAATAAAAAAAAATGAAAGCAAAAAAATTAAGAAAAAAAGATAGAACGAAAGTAAAATTGTCTGGCAAATCGATGCGAACAAAAGATATAATTGTAAACTCAATAGTGTTTACTGTGGTTTTTTGTATTGCAACTTTTATAATTTCCAGATTAGTTTAAGTTTTTGAAATAAAAAAGCTCCAGATTTCTCTGAAGCTTTTGTTTTGTTAAGGCGTTTTTCTACTGCTTATTACATTTTAGAAAAAGAAATAACCAACAGAGAATTGAAATACGCTGTTTTTATTTTTACTGGAGGAACCCTCTACATCATTAATATCAGTTAATCCCAGATTATATCTTGCGCCAAAATTAAGTCCGTTGTCAAGTTTATAGCCTAAGCCAAAATTAACACCAAAATCAAAAGTATTAAACGAATCTTTTACATTTGTCTTTTCATTTTTGGAAGCAAGTAAAAAACCTATTTGCGGTCCGGCTTCAACACTCAATCCTTTTGTTACATAATATTTTCCCATTAAAGGAACATTCAGATAACTTAATTCAACTGTATTGTCATTGAAACCGTATCCCTGACCAGAATACATTAATTCAGGTTGAAAAGAAAATTTCTCAGAAATTGGAATTTCTGATACAACGCCAAAATTAAACGAGGTTACGACATCAACACCTTTAGTATTATCTCCGCTGATATTGGCAAAGTTTAAACCTCCTTTGACACCAAATTTAATTTCCTGGGCATTAACATTCGTAAATCCTAAAACTGTAACAACAGCTAGTAGCAAAATTTTTTTCATAAAATGTGATTTGAATTATTTGAATGCAAAATTGACTTAAGGAAAAATAGAAAAGGTTTCAAAAGCTTAAAAATGGATAAAATGGTACCTATTTGCTGGTATTTTTGTATTCGTTTGGTGTCTGGCCGGTAACTTTTTTGAAGGCTTTGTAAAAAGTTGTTTTCGAAGTAAACCCGGATTCTAATCCCATTGCCAGCAAATTATAGTTTTCATATTCAGAATCTGAAATCATTTCCTTCACAGCTTCGACCCGATATTGATTAATGTAATTGGCAAAGTTGTCTCCCGTTATTGTGTTTACAATTTGCGAAACATATCCCGCGCTTATGCCCAGTTTTTCGGCAACTTTTTCTCTGTTTAATGTACTGTCAGTATAAATGTGCTGCTCTTTGCAAAGAAGTTCCAGTTTTTGAAAATAAAGATTATCTGCCGTGATAGATTCCCTACATTCTTCTGGTATACTATCTTCTATAATTTGAAGATTGGTATATGAAATAGCAAAATCATTATTTAAAAAATTGTAAACAGCCTCTTTGTTTTTGGCCAGTTTGTATTTGTAAATACCTACATAAGCAGTCCAGTGAATTATGAATGTTGCAGAAAGAGCCAGAACACTCATAGTAGAGGAAATATCTAAACCAAGGAATAACCCAACCAAATAGGTCGTAAGCCAAGTCAATAACAATAAATAAAGAATAGTTAATAAAGTAATTATCCATTTTTTTTCTTTAGAGTCTTTTAAGTGTCTTATCATAAAATAAGAGTAAAGAGGGAGAAACGGGATGATGATAACGGCAAATAAAAGCTGAATTAGCATAAGTATATTGATTAGGAAAATACTTGAATCCGGGATTTTATAAATTCCTGCAACATTACTAAGATCGTATGTAATATGAACAATAGAGGAATAGGCAAACGGAATATAATACAAATAGTGCTTCTGCCTATTCTTTACAGTATCGTCAATCCGGTTTATAATGAACAGAAATATGAAAACGGGTAATAAAAATATCCACTCGATATCGTCTATAAAACGTAGAAAAGGATACGAAGTAAATGCACCTTCAATTTCAAAAACATAATTCAGTAAAACAATGGAAAGAGCAAATAGTAAGTATGCTAAATATTTATTTGAATTGCTATTGAATAGTGAAGACTTTAAAATGATCAAGCCTAAGACAATTCCCTGAAAAATCGCAATATTTAAAAGTGTGGTATAAATCAATTTTTTACTTTAAAAGTTGTTTTTAAGATTTGTTTTGGGATATCATTGTAATGAGTTATTTTTTAAAACATAACTTATTTCATACGAATTGATAGGACGAATTTATAGTAATGCTGATGACTTTCTTATGCGATTAAGAAATGATTAACTAAAATGATCCGTTATGAATCAGACATTGTAAATCTAAATAAACGAAAAAAGCTTCAGATTTCTCCGAAGCTTTTTTTGATTTTGGGATGTATAAAAAATCCAAATTATTTTATAAGTTTAAGTGTAAATTCCATTTGCGTATCCTTATGTTGAAAAAAGTCATCTAAAGATGGCCATACTTCGTGGTCTGGTATAATACCATGTCCTTCTGGCTGATTATCCTTTTTTGGGGCATCCTGTACCAAATTTACAATTGAAAATTGGGTTTTTATCTTTGAATTCGGAAGCTCATAAACCAGCGGTGAATGTCCGTTGTGACGATAGTAACCGCCAACAGTTTCTACACCAACTATAGTAACATTTTGAACGTATGCTTTTACCAGAGAAGCAAAATGTGAGGCGGCTGATGCCACATTTTCGTTAATCAAAAGATATACATTGCCTTTAAAACCAGGCGATTTAGGATGATAAACAGGGTTGTATTTTTCGTTTTGGATGCTTATATTGTTTTTGAAAACCGGATACACATCTTTTAGATATGCTTTTCCCATTTTTTTTGAAATACTATCCATTCGTTGTGATGTTGAAACACCCCAGAAATATTTTTCGAAAGGTAAAGAGTTGGGGTCGAATATTATAGAAGCTTTTATGTTTTCTTTGAATGGTTTATCTGTGAGATACATTACAGGTTGTTCAAAGTTAGGGTCACTGCCGCCAGGATTATTTCTAACATCAATTATCAGATTAGAAATCTTGTTTTTGTCCAGTCCTGCAAAAACGCTATCCAAAAATTGAACATAGGGTTCAAACTTAGGATCGTCTGATCCGTATGCCATCCCAAACCATCTTAGATTCAACAAACCCGTAGCCGGATTAAGCATGCGAAAGCTATAAGGAGCCTGCTTTTTATAATCTATTAAGTCTGTAACAGGGGCACTAAATCTATTTTTAATGTTTGTTTCTCTTTGCTTCAGGGTTACTGCAGGAAGTACCTTTTTTACAAGAGATTCAGATTTTGGTGAATTGTATTCTATAATGAATTCATTACAAAGACCGTATTCCAGCAGATAGTTTATCCCAAACGATTTATTTACGCTGGCCGACAATTTTTCTGTAGTGTTAAAACCATCTGCTGTATAATATTTATAAAAAGATTGCATCAATTTTACATCATTTACCCCGTTTATGCTTCTTATCCTCGAACCAGGTGGTATATCTGATGATTGACCATCGAAAATAATTTGTCCGTTAATATAAATAAGAGGATAAGGGAAAAATGATTTCTGACGATTCAGAAAATTTATTAAATCGAGATCGGGGATGGTGTAGTTATGCACACTTCCTTCATAATCTGCCAGGCGGAGCATTATTTTGTAAAACTCGGTAACGCTCAGAGGCTTTTTAATACTTTTAATAGTAGTGTTGTAAATGCTGTCTATTTGTTTTTTAGAGCGGTATTGGTATAAACCGGAATTTGCTTTTTCATTTATGGCAAGGAGTATTTTAAGATCCTGATGCATCTGTTTTTCTGAAAGCATTTTATTGTACAGCATTAAACTATCCTTTGTGTTCTTATCAAATCCTTGTGCCTGAATTTTACAAGACAAGAAAAATAATAATATAAAAATTGATATCAGATTTTTAGTATTCATAATACATTAGCTATAGGTTATGGTATTTTTTTTCAGTTTTTTATCCGACTTAATTATAATGATATCTTTATTATTGACAATCGTTTCTACTTTATTTTCCCGCTCTGTTCTTGTGGTAAAAATAAGATAAAATTTGCATTAATTAAGTCTTACAGCCACTGTGGTCCCGAAACGTTATGCCTGATTACTTCATTAATGATTAAATAACTGCTTATAATGCTGACTTTTATAAGTAGTAATGCTATAAAAAAACTTTAGAATTAAAAACTGAATTCGTATATTGTTCTGCTAAAATTAACTATGCCCAACATAGCCATTTTAAAAAATCTGCTTTCAAACGTTTTTCAGTTCATTTTAATAGAAATAGTCTAGATTATGAAAAATTCATTAATGTTCTTCATTACATTATTAGCTTTTACAGCATGTTCAAAACATGAAGGAAAAAAAAATGTTACTATCACAGGAATAGATTCCACATTGCGGCCTGGTGATGATTTTTTTAAATATGTAAACGGCAAATGGTACGATTCTGTATCAATACCTGCATCTCAATCCGGAGTTGGTGCCTATATGTTTATGAATTACCCACAACGAATGCGCCTGCAAGGAATATTAGACAGTATTTCGCAAAGCAAGAATTCAGCAGGAAGTATAGCACAAAAAGTAGGAGACTTTTATGCATCAGGTATGGATACTGTAACCATTGACAAACGCGGTTATACACCTATAAAACCGTTACTTGCCAAAATTGAAGCAATTACCGATTTACCGTCCTTAATGAACTTTGTTGTTAATGAAGAAAAAGTGAACAATTCTTCTATTATAGGTTTTGGAGTGGGACCTGATGATAAAAATAGCAGTATGAACATTGCACAAATTTATCAAACAGGTATCGGTTTGCCTGACAGGGATTATTATTTCAAATCAGATTCATCGACTGTTGCTATACAGAAATCGTACAAAAAATACCTTGCTACATTATTTCAGCAAACAGGCAGTAACATCCAAGAGGCTCAAAAGAATGCTAATTTGGTTTACGATATTGACAAACAACTCGCCGTTGCGCATAAAACAAAAGTTGAACTTCGCGATGTACAGGCCAATTATAATAAACTGGCTGTGACAGATCTTGTAAAAAGACATCCCAACATCAACTGGACTACTTTTTTAAATACTTTAGGAGCTCAAACCGATTCTATTAATGTAGGTCAGCCTGCTTATTATGATGTCCTGAACAAGCTCTTGAAAACAATTCCCATTAATAATTGGAAAATATACCTGAAAGCAAATTCTCTCGAAAGATATGCAGATGATCTAAGTAAACCTTTTGCAGATGCTTCATTTGAGTATACCAAAGTGCTTTCTGGTCAGGCTGTTCAAAAAACACGTGGCGAAAAAATGGCTAATGTCGTAGATAATTACTTAGGCGAAGCGTTGGGTGAATTGTATGTAAAGAAATATTTTCCAGAAGATGCCAAAAAGCGTATGTTGGTGCTGGTGAATAATCTTCAAAAAGCGTATGCCATAAGAATTGATAAATTGGAATGGATGAGTCCTGATACGAAGCAAAAAGCGAAAGAAAAATTGGCAGCCATGACTAAGAAAATAGGATATCCGGATAAATGGAGAGACTATAGTACGGTAAAAATAGCCAGGAATACCTATTTTGAGAATATGGTTTCGGCCGCTACAGCTGCATATCAATTTCAATTGGCAAAATTAGGCAAACCAGTCGACAGATCAGAATGGTATACTACAGTTCCAACAGTTACAGCATATAATAATCCTACTGCAAATGAAATTGTTTTTCCTGCAGGTATTTTACAAGCCCCATATTTTGATAATAATGCAGATGATGCCCTTAACTACGGAGGCATTGGTATGGTTATAGGTCACGAAATAACCCATACTTTTGATGATCAGGGTGCTCAATATGATAAGGATGGCAACTTGAAAAACTGGTGGACAAAAGAGGATTATGCAAAGTTTAAGTCAAAAATACAACAGGTTATCAATTTGTACAGTACCTATACCGTTTTGGGAGATTTACATATTAATGGCGCAATGACAGTGGGTGAAAATACGGCGGATATTGCCGGAATAGCAGTTGCCTATGATGCTTTTAAAATGACCGAACAAGGAAAAGGAAATGTAAAAATTGACGGTTTTACTCCAGACCAACGCTTCTTTATTTCTATAGCCAAAATATGGAGAGTAAAAATGAAAGACGAGTTCCTGCGTTTGTGGATTAACAATAATCCGCATTCTCCACCAAATTGGCGTGTTAATGGGCCATTAATGAATACTACTCCTTTTTATGAGGCATTTAATGTAAAAACCGGAGATAAAATGTTTGTGCCAAAGGAAGACAGAATAACAATTTGGTAATTTCGTTCTTCGAAGTGTGACCATGAAAAACTGCGCAAATGTTCTGTGAGCTTTGCGCAGTTTTTTGTTTCTTGGAAACGGTATTTTTTATAAAAGGCTCTAAACTTTTTGCGCTGTAATTTAAACCAAAAAAGCTCCAGATTTCTCTAAAGCTTTGTCTTGGTAGGGGGGATTTTACGAAGTTGTTGTTTTTTAAATTAGATTTGTTTTTAAGAAATGACGCAAATTTAGACGCATTTAAGTTGGATTTGAAATAACAATCGAGTTAAAAAAGAGAAATTTAATACAAAGCCATGGATTATAGTGCAAAAGAACTTTTTTACTACTTAAATCAATCTATAGCAAATAATGTAACTTATAGAGAGTTGTCAAATTTATGCTTAACGTTATTTTGTACCTGTAGTATTTTGCCAGAAAGATTTGAAACAACAATTATTAACAAAGAAAAATTAGCAATAATATTTTCTAAAATTGCAAAAGAGAGAAATATTGTTTCTTATCCATCAACCGCTTCATTTTATGGGGCTTCATTTCATAACACTCATAGTGAAGGACATTGGTTAGAAGTAATGGCCAGCGTATTGAAATTAGCCAGAGAACCTAATATAGAAGAAGCTAAAAATTTACTGGTATAACTTTTTATTTCTCACTGGTTAGGACAAGTTGCTTTTAGGGTAGTACAAAACCAAAAAAAGCTCCAGATTTCTCTGAAGCTTTTCTCTTGGTAGTTCGCCGCGGCGAAGACTCGAACCTGTGTCCGCCGCGGCGGATATAAGCCCGATGAGCTAAATTTATTCTATAAAAAAAACTCCAGATTTCTCTGAAGCTTTTGTCTTAGTAGTTCGCCGTGGCGAAGACTCGAACCAGTGTCCGCCGCGGCGGATATGATCCCGACAGTTTAGATTTTTAAAACAAAAAAGCTCCAGATTTCTCTGAAGCTTTTCTCTTAGTAGCGGGAACAGGACTCGAACCTGTGACCTTCGGGTTATGAGCCCGACGAGCTGCCTACTGCTCTATCCCGCGATGTTTCGGGTGCAAAGATAAGCACTAAATACGGTTATGCAAAGAAATTTATGAATTATTTTTAATTTGAGGCTTTTTTGTTGTAAATAACTAAAATATAGCGGTTTAAATATGCAGAATGTAAAGCTTACAATTTATAGTCTAATAATTCTATATAAGGATCTCCTTTTAAACCTAATAAAAATGCAAAAGCAGGTTCGGTTTTGTAGCCTTTTTGTTTGAGCTTGATGATCTCTAATCTAAAATTTTCACCTTTCGATTGTAGAATTTCATGTTCGATGATCATGTGCTTGTATCCATTTTGATTTTTGGTTGGCGTGTTTTGTCCAAAGACTTCGATTTCGAAATCATTTATTTTGAAGTTTGCAATAATAGATTCCTTCTCGTTAATGATTGCTTCTCTGATGGTGAATTCATTTTCTTTTCCGAAAACTGAATTTAGTTTTTCTTTAAAATCGATTTTGTTTTTCCAATAACAAATAATGTCCAGATCGCTATTTTCAATATCAATGTTAATCGGAATTGTTCCAATCAAAATGGGGTCAAATTCAGCGAGCTTCGATAAAATCCTATTTTGAGTTAAGATCTTATATGCTTTTTGTTGTTGTTGATTTCCGCTTTTTAAATATTCAATATTGCTAAAGTCTGTCATTGCTATAATTTTAATCAAAAAAAATCTAAAATCGAATTTTGACTTATTCTTTGATATAATTTTTTTCTTGTTTTATCTCAGCTTCAATTCTTTTATTAATATTGATTTTAGCATTGGTAAAAACAAAAATAGTCGTTTTGTATTCGCGTGCATATTTATTGGTTATTTCACCTGCAATTGCTGAGGATTGAAAAAACGGACTAGTTTCCTGAAATTCGGTACTTTTTTCTTCGTAGTTTTTAATTCGGATCAGGTTTTTGTACTGAATATCAAGATTAAACCAATTGACATAATCAGCATTAAACGAAACTGCTTTTATTCCCTTTTTAGTATAATAATTGATGGCTCCGGCTTGTCCGTAATTATCGCAAAGTACAATCGTTTCTTTTTTGTTTGGGATCAAATCATAAACAGAATCTGTTTTTCGGGCCAGTTCTTTCCATCCCAGCATATCGGCAAAATCTTGTGGTAAATCGTGATCTTTTCCGTCTTCCCAGCGAAGCATTCCGAGCTTTTTATATTTTTCAGGATTTTTTATAAAATATTCCGGGCTTTTGTTGGGAAAAGACAGATTGTACATTGGAATAAAAAACAATAACGGAATAATAATAAACAGCGGTTTTAAATAACGTTTCCAGTCTGTTTGCAATATTTGCGAAAGAAAAACAGCTCCAAAAGCAATATAAACAGGATATAAACCAATAGCATAATAAGCTTTGGCTTTAAAATACATAAAGATGACAAGTGTAAAAATCAGCGATGCAAAAAAGAATTTGAATCTGGCAAAAGGTTTATGAAATAGCAAAGCATATAAAGCCGCGATGATAACGAAAAAAGAACCAATAAAAAACAAGATTTGTTCTTTTAGAAATCCTGTTCGATCAACATTGACCAATTGTGTTGCTGACAATTCTTTCATATGATGTACAATAGGAAAATGATTGTTGTATTGCCATAAAAGGTTTGGCAGTATTAAAAGCAATCCTGCAATCAACGCCAAGTAAAGTTTTTTCTCTACAAATACTTTTCTCTGGCTCGATAATAATAGCGCAGGTAAAAGACCAATTAATAAAAACAGAATGTTGTATTTGTTTAAAAAGCCAAAAGCAAATACGATAGCGCCTATAAAAAGCCATTTAGGTTTTTCGGTCGAGAAGTATTGAATGATCACATAATAAAAACCTGTCCAGCATAATACATCTAGAGAGTTGGGTTGATACAGCATATTAATTCGCAACAATGACGAAAATACGATACAAGTTGCGCCTAAAACGAGCGCATATAAATTGCCTTTTAAAGTCTCAATAGTTTTCCAGACTACTAAAAGTGTCAAAGCACCAAAAAGGGCAGGGAAGAACCGGACCCAAAAAACGCCATTACCCAATGAAAATATAATATAAGAAATCCAGGACGTTACGGGCGGAACCGATAAATAACCCCAAGCCAAATGATGTGCCTGATCGAGATGTAAATATTCATCGCGCTGCAAATCGTATTCAGGACTTATTAGTACGTATTGCAAAACAAATTTTAGAAGGATGAATCCAATCAGGATTAGTGTTTTTTTTGTCATGAAGATTTGGTTTGTAGTTGGTTAATGGTAAAGCTAATATATAATTTATTTTGAGTTTTGAATAAGACAGTTTATTGTCCTAAATGTTACAAAATAAAAAAGCTCCAGATTTCTCTGAAGCTATTATCAAAATTCAATATCGTGAATTGAAGTTCCTTTTAGGAATTTGGAATTTTACTCTTGTTTGGAATTTCAGAAACTTTATTCCTCTAATGCCTCTTCAAATTCCATATGGTCGATTTTTTCAACTTCGACAGGTCTTGAAGCTTTTAGCTTGTTGAATCTTTCTAATTGTTCTGTTTCTCCTTCTTCACCGCTGAAATAAGGGAAAACATCCATAATTGGAGATTCTGAAACTGCCGGGATAGAATATTCTCCCATTGTGCTTTGCATTACATGAAGCGTATTGTCATAAGCTTCTCTTACATCATTTGCCTGCACTAACAAATACATATTCGATTTTCGTTCTTTACCGCTTTCTTCATCATAAGCCATTAAAGAAACTTTCGATTTAAACCAACGATCTGCATTTTCAAAAGGATGAATTTCGGCATAATTGGCCA
>Ga0247815_10001333_pt1 | contig 19004 bp, 24 predicted proteins | sample UWRJL194509B1_FD_181014 | JGI IMG/M metagenome (GOLD analysis project Ga0247815, IMG submission 181014) | Plant litter microbial communities from Arlington Agricultural Research Station in Wisconsin, United States - UWRJ-L194-509B-1 | ecosystem: Environmental > Terrestrial > Plant litter >...
ACTCCCAGTATGAGCTCCCGCGGTCCGTTCCAGCCAACATCTCCGACAGAGGCTCAACATAAGGCGACCACCGCCGCAGGGGCGGCCAAGGCGTTCACCCGCGGCATGAAGTCCATGTTGAAAGGCGCCAGACGTGTCTCTGCCACCCTTCTCCGCGAGCCGCGGACCGCTCAGCAAGTCGCAGCTCCGCCAGTCATGCCGATTTCGCCAACTTCAGAATCCATGGTTGGTCGCCGACCAGTACTCAGCTTCATCATGGAGGGCAGCATGCCTATGGTTCCGCAGATGCCTGTTGCGTATCCAGACGAGCTAGTTGGCCCGAATCGCCACGCCAGCGTTCCGGCTGGAATGGACAGCGGCCTGCAGAATTGGACGGCTCAACACTACGCTCAACAGCAGCACCGACAACGCATGGCCAGCGAGCTTCGTAATTCGGACTCGGAGTCAGAGTCGGAGTCGGACGTGGTCTCGGAGACCGATGTTGGTGCTCCGAGGCATCAGAGGGCCGAGGTAAGTCGTTGAAAACGGCACAAAACTCATGACTGACTCGAACATGTAGAGTATTCGCAGTGGAACATCCTTCCACAGTCGCCATCGTCCTCGCGGTCGGATGCCCGAGCCGCTTGGTCCCAGCAGTGCTGTCGCACATTTGCAAGATCAGGCTGACTCGATGAGCATAACATCGAGCCGTGAACACTCCGATGCCGAATCCCTGCAATCTTCTTGGAGTCGCGCCGCCCGACTCGGTGCTGCATCCTCAGGAGGTGCCGCCATTTCGTTGCGAACTAAGCGGGGTGCCTATCGACCATTCAAACAAGAAGGTTGCGTTGATCTATCATCATTCGTGGTAAACATTCAGAACAATCCATTTGCAGCGGACACTGAAGGTACGGCTGCATTCGAATGGAGCAGGCCTCCGAGTCCCGCGACTGGGACTGGGACGGCAAGCAATTGGTGACAAGGCAACGACAACACGGTATTGACGGAACTTGGACTGATGACCTCGCGTGTAATCTTAGGTAGTACTTCATGACAGAGTTGATCTCGGACAGATTATACGTGCTTCTTCGACTCTAGATTGCGGACATAGCGGGAAATAATGACACACTGGCGGGCGGCGACCGCCAAGGCAGTCGCTGAAGTCGTAACAGACATCGTGATGTGGTGTGACCGTGCGGCGAATTACGAGCATGGCCGTGCAGATAAGTGAGAGAGGTCATCCAGGGCGCACATTAGCTGACTGGGAGTGCATTAAGGCAGAGAAAGCTCGTCGTTGACCGCCGTGCGTCCAGCTTCGGTGAGCTCGGACCAACCGGCGTCGAACTCGCGCTCGAAATGAACTGGTACGAATCTAAGGGGAAATGTCAGAGTAGCACTATGGACGAAACCAAAATCGTAACGCACTCTTCGCCGGTGCGTTTCCGCTCAGCTGCCGTGTCCCGTTGAGTCTGCTCAATGGCGACTTTGGCTCTAGTCGCATCACCGTACTCCTTACGCAGCATGTGGTTCGTAACGCCATCCCAGAGCTTGCGGCTCTCAAACTCTCCCTGCTGATCGACGGGGCGGACGGACTTGGGGAACACCCCAAGCGAGCCGATGTCAAGAAGCATCTCCCAGTCGCCAACGGGAACGCCATTCTCGACCCTGCGCCACCGGAATGACTTCTTCCAGCAACCCTCAAATTGCGCAACGACTAACTCCTTCGGGACGAGTTTGACCTGCAGAGCCGCGAGCTCAGCATGGGTTGTACCACCTTGCAGCAAAAACCGACTTGCCTTGTTCCAATCGTCGTGCTCCTTGTGGCCACCGGCGAACGCAGCCTTGGACAACCTCGAAGCAGATGATTTGGCGCTGGCAGAATCATCGGAGACGGTCGTGGTGGTCGATGATGCAACGACTTCGTCGTCCTCGTACGTATGAATGACGCCCTCGACCAAAAATTGAGGCTTGCCGAGCCATGACTACAAGCGGCGTTAGTGCAAAACCAGGAATGCCAATATATTGAACGTACCTCATCCTTGTACTCGATAACGGCGCGATATTTGGTCCCAGGCGACGGACCGGAACAGGTAATGCTGGTCTACGGCGACGGTCAGTATGTGATCAGAGCTTGTACAGCACAGACACGAACCGAATCCCCGACTGTGGCGTAGAAAGAGCCACGCAGGATGCCGTTGACCTGAGCAGTTGGATACGTGACGCGGTACGACTCGCCCGCGCCGTGGCCGCTGTTGATACGGACAAATATCCCCTTGTTGCTCTTGCCTGGTGCGATGCGGATGGACATGCCAGAAACATTGGCTGCAACTTGGTCGATCTGAGAGGACGAGATTCAGCAACTCGTCCTGCCCAGGTATGACGGACGTACTCCTTCAGCCTCAATACCCTTGGCTGGGCACGAGTAGTGGTATGCAGAGATGGGCGGGTGGTGGGAAATTTGCTCAGTCTGAGAAGGTTGTGAGTATTGTATACGGTGAAGAAACTATTCTGTCGCACGAGGTATGTGACGCGAATCGTTTTGTCACGCGGCGGCTCGTTCTCCTGAAGCTCATGACCCGCAGCCGGCGTAGCGAGGCTCTGGACGGTGTTGAGGCTCAGAGTGGACGCAGTCGCGCCGGGATTGGGCTCTGGGGTCTCGATCCTTGGCGTTGTGGTGCCACTGGTGAAACCCCAGCCACCGAAACGCGACTTGGTTGGTGGGGGAGCTGCTGGCTCCGGCTCCTCAACCCAGAGGTGGAGATGTTGGACTGGCGGCTTGGAGTAATCGCCATCAGGATGCTCAGCAGGGAGAACATCCCACTATAGGATGTCAGAAAGTGCATTCGGGAGAACGATTTTCAAGACGGAACGCACATGGCATCTGAAGTACTCGCCGAGAACGGAGTTGTATGGTTTGAAGATGCGACCGCGAACATACTTGAGGTCCTTGGAAAAACACCACCTCAAAACTGCGAGCATGCGCAGGAAAGGGTCGGATGCATCGTTGATACTGCAGCGCGAATGAGTAGCTCTGTCAGAAATGGAACGGGTAGCACTCTGCGACAGTTGTACTCACGCTGCGAACAGATCGGGCCGGTCGAGATACTGCCAGTACTCAAGATTCGGAATGGGTTCGAGCAACTGCGCAGGCAGCGATAGACCTGAGGGGGTCCGGTGAGAGCGGGTACAGCCAAAGGGAAGTGTCGACTAACGCCTGAAGGGTCGAGGCGGTGAGCAGTTTGCACAACAGGTGCAAGCGGGGACATACATGGTTGCAAGGTCTTTGATGCCCATGCTACGTCTGATGAGGTCCACAATCATCTTGAGCTTGCCCGTCTCGCTCGTCGCGCTGTCACCAGCGGCCGTCGTGTCGAACACTTGCACTGGCGGTTCATCCTCCGCAGGCAGCGTAGCAGCGTCTTTGGACATCGTATTAGTGCGCCAGTAGCTCGGCCAGCGACTGCAGGCAAGAAAGAGTGGCAGAAACGAGTCTGGGCGTGAGCGGGTCGTGTAAGGAGGGCAAGTGGCGACTCCTGTCTCCTCGCCGGCTGCAAACACCGAGTCGGAACAACACACGTGCTTCTGCCAACATTTCACCTCACAGCCCACATTCCCCTCAAGAAACACTTCTCAAAAAAGGATCATGTCCTTTCTGCAACCGAGGTTTGCGGTCCAATGGTCTCGAACGACGTCACATGGCACAGGGGTTTTCTGACAGTCGTCAAGCATTCGACGCGAACATTGGTCATGATTGTTCGACGCCACCAGCGGCATACACCAAACCTAAATGGGCGATTCCACTCAAGCAAGATGCTGAACGCAGCGTGCGTCTCACGAAAATGAGTAGGTCTACGCAGCGACTGTGATGTCCGCAAACACCGGCCTGTGGTCGGATGAGAGCACCCCGTCGTCGCTAAGTGCGGTCTCAACTTTATAACCCCCAACAGACCTGAGACGGTGTTAACAAATGCCATCGCGGTGTTACCGCAGGACTAACCATCCGCCGTTGCTCCCAGCCAAAATAAAGTCAATACGTGTCCAGGCGCTGGTGCTCGTTGGCCCTGCAAAACCAGTGTACGTCGCATAGTTGCGAGCAACCAGTGAGCGAGGTGATTTACTACGCAAATCTTCCAGTTTGAATTCGGGCAGCTGGTCATCTGGAACCGCATACTTAGCCACGAATGTCTCGTTCATCACCATAGGAGGAGTGGTTCCGGTGACAATCTGGTATGCCCCGCTGTCGGCACCGTCGGGAGGACTATTGATGCATAATCAGAGTTGGCTCGTACAGAGACTAGTTGAATAGGCTGTACCTGTTGAAGTCGCCAGTCACCAACACGGTCTCGCCATTGACGGCTGCTTCGTAGCGAGCTCGCTGTAAAACCATCGAGCCACCGAGGCGACGCTGCTCATCCGACTGTAGAATTCATGTCAGTCGCGATATCTGACGGCCAAAGCAGCGCGGTGACAACTCACCGAGTTGTCAAGATGCGTATTGAGGACCGTGACTGGCCCATTGGCTGTTGTAAACTTGCCTACGGTGCAGATGCGGATCGAGCCTGCACCGGGATAACGCGATGCTGTAGTTCATTTGAGCTTGACAGGCTGATCTCGCGGGCTAATTTACGCACGTTCAAACGGTGTGTTTCTGCCTGCGCATCAGCCTGAACCGTGGCCGGCATGATAGAAGCTTACGTACGATAGCCAGAAGTTGTCGGTGGACCGCAACGTGAACACACTCTTCTGGAAGAAGATAGCACTGTATTCGCCGGCTGTCTTGCCGTCCGAGCGACCAACACCAACCTGTTCGTGCAGTGAGTTTCGCAGATTCCTTTGCACACCACACATAACGAACATAGCCCCAATCGCTGCCCAGCAGCTCCTCTAGATCCTTGATTTGACGAACAAGAGCTTCTTGAACGCTGAAAAGCGCCGTGCCCTCGCTCAGGACGCGCTCGGCGACGAGAAGTCTGCGCAGGCTCCAGGGTTGCTCCCCCGACTTAGACAAGTACGCAATCGGTGTCAGCGGGTCTGGAAGGGACGCGATCGATTCCGCGACGGTGATGTTGTCTGGTAGCGCGTCGAAACGGAGATTCCATGTCGCAAGTCGGAACGCGGAGGTGAATGAGGCGAGGCCGATTGAACCGAGTACGGCAAGTGGTAGCTTCATAGCTCACAGGAATGAACAATATCACAAAGCACGAAGATCGGGTACAGTACGAAGCGTCGGCTTTATACTGGCGGCGCATGTGCACGGCGTCACGGCACCGGCTGCTGCGCGCACAACAGCAACGAAGGAAGCATCAAAGCCGTCACGAAGTTCGCTACTAGCGGTGACACGTGCGTTAGCCAACGCAGTTCGAAGCTACCGATGCGAGTGGAACACGCAAAATTGATGTGTGTGTGGTCTTAGACAGCGTTCGGCAGCGGCGAGTTGGTATGAGCATGCGAGCCGCCGGCATGCGCCGCGCTGAACTCGAATTTCAAACCTTGCGCCCGTCATGCCAGGAATTCCATCTAAAAACACTAAGATGCTTCGACCTCGACTCCATCTTACTCCTCATTTACTCGGCGGCGTGACGCCTCCGTGGGGTAAGCTAAGAGCAATCACCTTCTCTAGAATCTCGAAAACGTAGAGATACCATCGGTTCGGCTCTCCCTTGTGACGTCTTCGGCCCTTCGTTTGGCTACTGAGCTGGAGACTGGTGTTGCATGCCTCCTGGACGGATCGATGATTGGAGAAGTCAGTGAATGGCCAGAAGGCCGGATGGACACTGAATGGATGGATCGGAAATACAGGATACATATGCGACTGCCTTGAGTGGGACATAATGCTATGTGAAATGACTGAATTACATGTGCTAGGGGATCTGCATGCGATGAAACTGACGGCGACATGCCAGGCTGGCCTTCTAATCCAGCTTCCTCGCATCTCGTCGACGATCCGTAATGCTACATGTTAGTGGATGGAGATATTTTGACCGTGGGCTCTTCCACCTGGCCACTGGAATCTCCTAGCTCGACTGAGTACTTCGAGTCGGCGCCTTCGTGTCGTTGTCGCTCTGTCTGAACCCAGATAACCGGCGCGTTGGCACGCTCTTTGCGCATAAAAGGTAATCTTGGGCGGGGCGCCGAAAAATATTGAAAGGGAGAGAGAGCCTTGCGCGTCAAGACGTATTGAATCCCATTGACGAATCTACATCTCGTCAACACGAGAAACGAGGTGGCGCGGCACGATCGGCTAGAGTTACGCACCCACTCAGCATGAGAACGCAGATTCCAAAGTTAAGGAACGGTTGAGGTGGTTTGGCTCCAGTGACCTGAATCAAACGCCCAATAGAGATAGGTAGGACCATAATTCTGGGAGATTAAGTTGAGCCGAAGGTCCATCGAACGAGGGCCAATGGACTTACGCATATGAGGTTGGATATCTACCACGGAGTCAGCCAGAAAATAAAATAAAATATGAACAGGACATACGTCAACATCTTGTACGAGATGGCGTTGTAATGCGATCTACGCTCCTGCGTCTGATCTCCAAGAGGGTTCGACATGACCTGAGTCGAATCCAGGCGAGATGGTTGTCTTTGCCGCAACTTCCAAAAGACGGCCACGTAGATCACGAAGATCATGAAAATGCTGCAGTACATGATGAAGTAATGCATCCAGAATCGTGGTTCACTGAAGGGGAGCAATAAGTCAGATGACGCAAAGAGCCAACGGCAGTAGGACGTGCACGTAGGGGTCCCGGATAAAACACCAGAGTCCTGCAATTCTGTTGGACCATGAGCGAAATGACATAGAACTGGATTCATGTCCCACCCATAGTATTGTCCGCGCTGGTCGGCAATTGCCACAGGACCAGCAGCACCTAAGAGTTGTTTGAGCTTCAATCAGAGATGATTTGCACCGTACGCACTCAGGGTGACGACGAAGACGACCCCACCGAAAATAATAAGGCCGGTGGCTGAGCGGGTACGGTGTCAGGCACAGGTAGGGGAAGGGTAGTCGGTCCTACTCACTGAAGAAAGAAATCGTACGAAGAGCAACGACCGTCAGCTGCATAGCACTGTCAGCACGCGTTCAAGTCGAATAATGCTAAGGGGCATCGCACAAACGTGTGCACGCTGGTCAAGGCGAGTGGTGAATGAGAAGATAACCAGCGACAGGGACGCGACGCACGCCATCACAACATTGAAGTAGGACACGCCGAGGTCCTGCCATCCTTGTCAGGCAGGCGTCACGAGTACCAACGTAACAAAACTTACTCCGGCCATGAGAGCTAGGCCTGCACCAAGTTAGACGGTGACGAGATACTCAGCCGGATGAGAAACGCACCTTGCGTCCGACAGGCTGCTGACTTGAGCTCGATGCCACCCTTAGAGGCCCATCCTGTGGAAACACATCGTAAGAACAAGTAATACGACCTAGGACTCCACGAGGCGCACGTATTTGCATCAACCCGGTAAGAGATTGAAACAGATCGGACGAAAATAACGCAAGGAGGAAGAAGGACACCTATGGCGGAGTCAGCGTGGTCCACGGGGAAAGAGACGGCGAAGGTAGGCCGCATGTGGGTACCTGGCGCTTCAGCTGGTTCGACTCGGGCTCGCGGGCCGCCGTACTACCCTCTCTTTTACGCTGGATCATCGGTTGGACCGTCATGACCAGGAGATGGACGACCAGTGTTGACGAGGAAAGGGCCGAGAGGATGCCCGCGATAGAGTGCACCTGGAATGTCCCATTAGCATACGGCGTGCGTTTGAGACAGTGTGTACTGACGATCGCAACATTCCTCTCCGAACCGTTGTACTGATACCACTCGTCGTCCATGTTCGCGCAGAGGCGAGTCGCTGCCTTGCGACCTCGGTGGCTTCAGCGAGCAGCGGCTGCAACCAAAAGATTTGAAGATGGAGAGAGGGAGAAAGTTGGACGAATTGCAGTGCACGACCGCGCAATGCGGGCCATGAGGCTAAAGTGGTAGGAGCGGTGTGCTCAGGGCGCAATCAACCTTCCCGCTTGGCACAAAGATCCACCGCCGACGTCCGAGGAAGGAGCGGAAAATCCCATGTGGCCGGTTTCCTGCTTCTTCGACGAGGGCCATCCCCTGCGTGGGTGATGTCCGTCTGCCTTGGTCAACCAACACAGGGCTGAAGTCAGTTACCAGTCGGACGGCATCAGTATGGCTGCAAAATGCCTGGAAATCGAGCGAGTGAGCTGATGCTTCATCGGTCTGCCGTAATCATGGCTATAGTGATGGTGGCTCGGCCAACCGGATAACTCCAGGCATCCAAACAGAGCAGTGGTTGCCGGTGCACAGTCCACCGCAACGGTGGGCGCTGAAACCATGCGCAAATGATACTCTGTCATCAATCCTTGCGAGTCCTCGAAACATGTAATCGCAGCAGTTGCTGCGCGACCAGACGCAAACCTGACGTTCAGCGCACCGCGCAGGGATAAAGGAAGACGAGCCCGGCCCGGTTTCAGAACATCTCGATGGAAGATCACTTCCGGGTGGCAATGAGCATGCATCGGTTATTGTTGTTGTTCGTGCGAGTGTGAGATGAGCGAGCAGTAGGGACTTGTAATCGGGCAGAGGAGAATCCGGACGGGGCAGGGAGGGTAACGGCAGGCGACAGATGAGAGACTAGATCCACAATGTAGAGAGCAGAGCGAAGGCAGAACACAGGACGAAACTTGTCGTGTACACGGATGGAGTGCGAGTCAGTTGTGAAACTTGGTGCGATGGGACAAATTGGAGTGCAAATGCGAAGGATTAACCGACAGGCAGGAAAACAACAACAGGATGGAGAGGAGGCAGACAGTCAATGCGTAGGAGCGAGGTTGTTACACGTGTCAGTATCCAGCTGGCGCAGTCACGAAGTCCTGGAACCTCCATGTAGGAGGAATGCTCAGGTAGGGGTGCGCTCGCAGCGCCGCCGCGGTCGGCCGCAGCGTTGGGTCGCGCTCAAAGCAGAGGTCGCAAAATCCTCGCCCGAGCGCGTCAAGCTGAGGGACGGGCGGCGCTTCACGCATCGTCGATACTGTGAAGAGGCAGGCGATTGTAAGTGAAAGCCCGACTACGTTAGTGATACCGACACGCACCCTTGAACATGACCGAGACGATGTTCTCGTCTTCCCAGGGACGGCGACCAGTGACCATCTCGACGAATACACAGCCAAGCGACCAGATGTCGACCTTGACGTTGTAGCCCTGGCCCTGGTTCGACAAAACTTCGGGGGCCATCCAGAAGATAGAACCCTGCATGCTCGTCGCGCCTTGGTCGAAACTCTCGATATCCGCTGTGTCATTGACATATTAGCACAAACCAAATAATTGGTGCATATGCGTACCATTGCGTTTCGAGATACCAAAGTCGGAGATCTTGCACACGCCCTGGGCGTCGACAAGGATGTTGTCTCCTTTAAGGTCGCGATGCCACACGCCGCGCGAGTGCAGGTACTCGAGCCCGCTCAGAATTTGCTCCGTGAAACTCTTGGTCACGTTCTCGTCGAACTTGCCCAGCTTGCGCAGCACTCCTGCGATACTTCCACCAGGAACGTACTCCAAGAATAGGTTGAAGTGGTCCGAAGTTTCCTCGAAACCGAGGTATTGAACGACATTCGGATGCTCGAGGTCGCGTAGCGTTGTGCTCTCGCTCTTGATGGCGTCGACGACGATGCGCTGTCGGTGGTCCTGTTGGTCGGATGCAGTCTTGGGCAGTTCGACTTGTTTCACGGCGATCATCTCGCCCGTGTTACCGTTGAGCGCGAGGAACACCTGACTTAATGTAAACAGCTCTGCTCGCAAACGGTGCGCGCCAACATTTGCTCGTACCTTGCCATACGTGCCCTTGCCAATCAAGTCACCTTTGATCCATCGTGTCACGGCTGCTCAACAAAAGCTGGTCAGAATCTGCGCGAGCAACAGTGTAGAAAATGCTCACGTTTCGCGGTCGTCGATGGAGATTCGGGGATGGTACTTGGCACACCAACCGCACGAGGGACGACTTCCTCAACCTTAGTTCCCCAAAGTTTTGTGCTTCGCTTGCGAACCATCGCAGCCTCCGGCGTCTCCTCTGCAGCGACCTTAGACGTCCGATCCAGCATCCTCTTGCGCTCCGTTGCCACATGCCGAATAGTCTTGCCGCGCCGCGGGCGCCCGTTCAAGGGCGATGTGATAGCGCTGAGCGGCGTCGCCGGACTCTCCGCACCAGGCGATATCGCAGCGGCTACAGCAACAGCAGCTCCACCAGCAGGTGCTTCCAGCAGCGGCTTGTCAAGGTCATGGTCCGGGAAGAACTCCTCGAGATGGTCGTACACCTCCTGTGGCGGCGGACGAACATTCCAAGTGACGCTGGCGCGGTTGATGAAACGACTTTGCGGCCGCGGCCTGGGCGGCGGCTTCCCACCAGCAAATTTGAGCACAGGGGAATCGTCGTCGTCGTACTCGTCGTTCTTGGACGGCGAGTAGGGCTGGTCCTCAATCTTGACCATGATGGGTTGATGCTGGAACGGCCCAGACGGTGACGAGTAGGGCATGGGCTGGGGCTGGGGCATGGTGACTGGCGGCGCAGAGATAGGAGGTGGAGGGGGGACTGGCGTCGCAGTCTTGGTCTTGCTGCTGTAGATGAGGAGGGTGCTATCATCGAAGTCGTCGTCATCGTCTAGCGCCGGCATGGGTGTAGGTTGAACAAGCGATTCGTGTGAGACCACACGAGCAGTGTCCATAGCTGCACGCAAATGCTGAGACTGGTCTGGCCGCAGCGTGGCATCATCTGTGTCAGATGGTGATGGTGGTGGGGGATCAGCCTTCTCGGGCACGTAAAGCGTGTCCGCGATGCTCGACGTCGCGTCGGTGTTCATCCAGTCGAGCTGGAATGCATCGTCTGGGATCGCTGGCCGCATGACATGCACTGGGATAGGCGCGTGGAAAACCATCGTCCGAGGGTCCGCAGAGCGAGGCTCCGGTACCGACGCCGACAAGGACGGATCACCAGGATAGCCAGCGCCAAGACGGTCACCATTGGGCGTGATAGGTAAAGCTCTTGTGCCGTAGAGACCTAGGTTTTCAACACTCTTGGCCGACTTGAGGCTGCTCCCACTCTGCGAGTTCTGTCGACGCGGCGAAGGTGGACGAGCGGAGTTGGGTGACTGGAATGAATTGGAATGCGGGACGCGACCATCGCGCAACCAACCCATATTGACTTTACCGGGAGGGCTGGAGATGGCGGATGGACGCATGGCTGGACGAGCCTCTGGCTTGGATGGCGCCGGCGCCTGAGGAGCGGGAGGAATAGGCAAGTTGCGGATGCGATGGCGTTTGGAGTCGTTGGACTGTGTTCGCTGCATGCCTTCATACTGACCGACTTCAATGGGCGCTATTGGCGCAGCTGAGTTTAGACGGCTGCCTGGATGGGAGGTGGCCGGACTCGGGGATGCGGCGCGGCCGCCACGGACTTGACCGTTACGTGTTTTGACAGGCGAGAGGTACTCTGGCTGCTGCTGCCTCGCGGAGGCAGGGGACGGTGCGTGGTACTGGGCAGCCGAGGGGCCTCGTGTGCGCAGGCCTCTGTGCGGCGGGTCGACTTCTGACTCGGACGCAATGTAGCCTGCGTCGAGCTGGTCGCTTCGATCTCTGGGCGACGAGAGACTATTACTGGGCTTGTGACCGCGAGATGCGTTGACCCTGACGAGGGGCGAGAAACCCGAACTAGCGTCTGGAGCCGAAGCGCGAGTATCGATGGGTGGCAAGGGATGGCGCATGGAGGGTAGGACGATAAATTTGAGGGTGCCGCGTCGGTCGCCCTCGGCCATACAGAGTCGCATGAGCTCTTCGCCGCTGAGTGCAGGCGTATTCTTGAAGGGCAATTCGTCTCCTTCTGTCCTGTAGATCGCATAACGGTGTTGCTCGTGGTCGCTGATCTGAAGCTTTGAGAACATGCGCTCGCGGATGAACTCTGGCGAGTTGGCGCCTGTGATGTCGACATGGACAAATGCATCGGCCGTGGTGGCCATGATGAGCAGTCTTTCTTCTCCGGGGGAGAATGTCAGTGGCGAGTTGAGTGATTTGGTTGTGAGAGTAGCTGCGGGGTCGATGCGATCGTCAACGGTGGCCACTGTGAGCTGCTGCGGGGTCGCAGGCGGAGGTGTCGAGCCAGACAGCGAGGAAGAGGCATCCGTGCGCGGCACACGGTCATACGCAGGCACAGGACTGGGTGTGTATCCAGAACCTGACCGCAGCGAGTTGCTGCCGATCGACGAGCTAGGCGACGAGGCATTCTGGTGGTGACCGTGACCCTTCCCATGTCCATTCCCGTTCCCATTTGCGAATGATCCCATAGCTGTCTTTGCATGTAGCTGGGATGGATGGCCATTGTTCTGTGCGTAGTGGTGGCCGTGTCCGTGACTCTGCAGACCAGCCGCCCTAGGTGCAGCGGGCGGTGGCATAGGGACATCGTCATCTGAAGCAGAGCCACGACCTGGGTTGGCGACAATAAGCTGGCGGCGTTTTCCACGGCGGCCTCCCATTGCGACGCGTTGAGTTGTAAGGAAAGCGAGCGAGGCCAAGGGGTGTGCGCCTGCGCGGCGGCAGACAAGCTAAGCCTGAGCGCAGGGACACCCCTTCGCACCGTGCCGCTGCCCGCTTCCGTGCCGCCGCCGGAAACACACCGCAAACCCGGACTTGCTTCTCTCAATCACCGCAGTATCGCTCGCTCCATTGGATCAACCCAAATGAACTGTCCAAGCATGCGTCTTGTGTTCAGTCGTTCAAAAAAACAATAGCAGCAGCAGATTACAAGTCACTCGTACATAACAAGCCACGTTCAAGTTTAACTCCGCAGAAATCCATGTGCGAGCGCCTCACGCGGCGTAATCCTGCGCGCAGGGTCCAGCATCAAGCACTTTTCCAACAAATCCACAAACTGGCCTAGTGCCTTCGCCTCTGCGTCCCCGAATCGTTCGCCAGGCGGCATCAGACGCGCCTTGAGATCCCGCGTTCGTGGCGCATTTACCGTCTTCGCGTCCGGGTGCACAAACGCACCCATGTCGTCAAAGTACGTGTCCCCGAACCGCGCCCGTCGGACCAGCTTGGTGTTGAACCGTCCTCGCAGCTCCGTCATCAGCAGCAACATATGCGCGTTGCTCCGGCCAGGGAACAGAATACGCCCCGTGTACAGTTCGTACAGAGTGCATCCGATGCTCCATACGTCGATCGCACCGTCGTATGGCAATCCGAGAATGATTTCGGGCGCTCGGTAGAAACGCGACACGAGGTATGGCGTGGGCTCGCCACCTTCCATGACGTCCGCCGCACTCCCCAGATCGCATACTTTGAGCATAGCCTTGTTCTCGCCCACGAGGATGTTGTCCGGTTTCAGGTCCGCGTGCACGATGGTGAGCTTGCGAAGATGTGCAAGGGCGACGAACAATTGGTTCGCATACGCCCGAACAGCTGCAACGCTGAGGCCGACATCCTTCCCGAACCGCTTGACAACCTCGCGGAGGTTCATAGACATAGACTCGAAGACAAGGCATAGATGGCCACGGTGCTCGAAGGTGCGCTCGAGCCGAACAAAGTGGCGTTTGTCCTCGGGATCCGCCGCCCGAATTTTGTTGAGGATCGAGATCTCTTTCAGCCCTGCTTTTTGCCTGCAAACAGTCAGCAACGCGCCTCTCAACGGCAAGATTCAGATCGCGTACATGGTCTCTTGCGCACGCACGATCTTGATCGCGACTTCGCGGTCTGGGTGCTCTGGGTCGCCAGTGTCGCGCGCTCTAACCACGTTGGAGAACATACCCTTACCGATGCTCGAGAACACATGGTATCGCCCATCATCTAGTGTCTCGCCCAGGCGGATCGAGTAGTAGCCTTCTGCGTCTGCTGCAGCATCTGCGGCAACAACATCGGCCGCACGCTTCTGTAAAACACATCAGACTCGGAAGATGGTGATAGCAACTTTACGCACCACCACCTTTCGGACTGTCTTCGTCTTTGTTGTCTGGACGGGTGTACCAATTGCAAACAGGTCGTCAACTTCTTCTTCTTCTTCCTCGACCACCTCAATGACAACCTCGTCTACATCCATCTGGTCGAGATCATTGGCTTGTGGTTGCTCGCGGCGTCGGTCGTCATGTAGTCGGTCAGCATCTGGGTCGTAATCTGCTGCAGACCGCTCCTGCTCATCGTGGCCCGCAACTGTATGCTGTTGTGCGTCCGTGTCTTTGATCAGACTGAACTCCTCTGCTTGAGCTTCAGGTGATGCCGAACGTGATACCACTAAACAAGGCGACCATTGGAAGTCAGACTTCGGTTGCGTAATCGAGAGCAAACAGTCCTCACGTGCGTTCATCGGAGTGTCAGGAGGCGCATTTACTAACTCTACAGCTAGTGAAGTAGATTAGTTCATATGATGCTGCGAATCAAGCAAGTGACTTACGAGCAGCAATGCTGGGACTGCGAGCACGCACCGACGCCGGCCGTGAGACGTCAGGTGTAGCCCCGTCAGGCGCGGGCGAATTGGCTGCCGACATATCTGCCTGCGGCTGAGATGACGCATACTTGGCCAGAATGGCTGCACGACGCGCACGGCGTTCCTCCAACAGTTGCTCAGTCGTCTTCTCTTCGAGGATCTCGACTTCGGTCTCCTGTACGGGCTGTTCAACAATAACAATAGGCGCAGAAGCTACCCCGTTGGTAGTTGCAGGAGTTGTGTCCCTACTCGCTGTGGACTGACGGGGTATCGGCGAGATTCTGCAGACGGTTGCGTCAGAGCAGCAAAGTCGCGAGCACAGCAAAGAGCCATTGACTCACTCGCCCTCCTCGCGCTCACCAGACGGGTCAGCAACAGGCCCGTTGTCTAGAGACGTGCCGTTGGTCATAGTTCTGCTCTTGCTGTCGTTGCGTTGTCTGTGACGATCCCTTGAGCGGTCACGGTCACGGTCGCGCTCACGGTCACGGTCCCGATGGTGCCGGTCTCTATCACTGCGGTGGTGACGGCCCGACTCGCGCTTATGATCATATCCTACACCTGGCCGAGTGCGAGAGTTTGGCGAGCTCCGGCGGCCAGTTGCTCTGCGGTCACGGTCCCTGTCGCGGTCACGTTCTCTATCGCGCTCTCGTTCACGGTCTCGCTCCCGGTCGCGGTCGCGCTCTGGTTCGCGTTCACGCTCGCGTCGCGAGTCTGTATGCTTGCGGCGCTTACTAGAGTCTGCATCTGATGAACCATAATGCCCATGATCCTGGTCTGAGTCCCTGTTACGCTTCCCTGCTGAACGGTCAGCCATCGAGTGTGAAGTTGCACGCCCAGGAAGCCGCACGAGAGGCCGAGTAGAGTGGCGATAGGAGAGGGCAGGAACGGTGCTCGTATGCGACGTGGGCGAAGAGGGCGGGCGCAGCGAGTCAAATGTAGACGGTGAAGAAAGAGCCGTATTCGAGCTCCGAGTCCGACGGTCTCGAACCGAACTGGCTCAAGACTAATTGCACGAGTGAGGTTCGGGATGCTCGAGAAAGACAATTGCATGATATTGCTGGTTCAAATGGTTGATTTGGTCTGTCTTTGAGGGCATAGCTGAAAAATAAAGTCGCGGCGCAGTCACTTTGCGTCACACCGATCGTCAGACGCTCTCGCTCATCGAATCATCCGGATGAAGGTCATTTTTGTCGGGCGTCCATGCATCTAACCGCCAAATGTGGCAGTCCACGGCAGCCCCATGCCGACCTAAACAGCATGCGACTTTATCCACGCCAGCTCACGACATCACGCCGCCACGAGCCAGCATTATGACGCTGCACGTTTCTGTCGAGCCCTCGGCACGAGGTTTCTGCGTGCTCATGACATCCTGGGCTGGTCTTGGTCCTGGATTTTTGGGGCACACTTGGCTCCAAGGGTGGCCTCGAGGTTGAACACTAGCCGAGCGCACATGCAACCAATAGTATCACAGTCAAACACGGCAATATAATTGTCCATTGAAACGAGAGAGAGAGACAGTGAGACGGTGAAAGCGTCGGAGAGGAGCGAGAGCACATAACATCGTGAGATGGCAAGCAGCAGGCGACGACGCAGAGCGAGCATTATACGGACAAAATGGGCGAGATCGCTCCAGAGGGGGCGCAACGTGTAATGGGCCGAGAAGAAAGGCGGGCAGTGATGAAATGTATGTAAGGATGGAGAGACGGGCAGAGGAAATATGCAACGATGCGAAAAATTGTCCACGATGTTCGTTCAGAACGGTGAGTGAGGGTCATGTACAATGTACAGATGAGATGTTTACTGTCCGTATCGTGACATCGGCGGCGCTGCACCAGGTGGGAGTGACCCTTGCGTATTGCCCACTGATTGTCGAGAGAACCGAGTGGGTGAGGTCGCACCGCCACTTGGTGACATCGGGCCGCTGTTGGGCGAAGGCGACTGTTGCGATGAGCGACGAGCTGCCTGTCGCGAGACGCGTCGCACATTACCGTCGCCTTGCGGGTTGACAAAGCCCGGATCGACGAGCGCGACGCCACGAGGGATCATGACAGGCTCTGCTACCGTGTAGTCGTCGTCGAATTCTGCGGCGTGGCTGACGGTCGCCGATTGGGGTTGGCTGAACCGGTAAGGGTTGTTCGTCTCACCCGGGTGTTCGCGACTGGTCACTGTGGCTTGACGGATGGGCAAACCGCGTCCGACGAGCGGTTGCTCGGCCATTGAAGAGTTGGACGGGCTGAGGGAGAGCAGAGTGCCCTCTGATGTACGATGGTGGAAGTCCGGCTGGTGCGCGGATGGTGGCCCGTCTTCAAGCGACTCGCTCGTTCCTGGGCTGGGGATCAACCTCGAATGCGACCCAGCAAGTGATACCTCCTCACTCCTGCGGCTCGGGCTTGAGCTTCCAGCACGAGACCTGTCACCAATGGTTGGAGGAGCGGCCAGACCGAATTGGCGAGCGCTGTCGTGGCGTGACCTGGGACTTGTCGGGTCCGACGTACCGAATTCTGCATACGGTTGGCCCGCGAGGTTGCCATACGAGTCCATTGAAGAGACGAGCGAGTAACGTTTCGGGCTGCCGACGCCACCGCGGAACGGGTCGCCACTGCCGCCATTGCTCGGGATGCCACTGTAGATCGAGTTGCGGGACGAAGTTCCAGCAGAGCGCCAGCGCCGGTCGCGCTCAAACTCTGCCCAACGCTTCATCACGATATGCGATGAATCGAACTCGCCATCCTTGTCGCCATGCTTCTCCGCCTTGTCCTCTCCGGCGACCTTGCGAGTCGAACCCCAGGAGAAGTCGTCGAAATGCCAGAAAGCGTAAGCGGGGAGGATAAAGTTCCAAACTGGGAGGGAAGCGAGATAGATGAGCATCCAACCAAGGTATGCAACCTTGCGAGTCGTGACCACGATGAGCAGACCGGGCAAGCCGAGGATGATACCAAGGAGGACGAGCGGGATGATCGTCTGCTGGGCGTCGCCCTTGGTGGCGTTGACGATGGTGATGACGATGAGGTAAACCGTGAACGAGATAGCGGCCGGAAGGACGAGGGTACCAGCAAGCTCCATGAAGACAACAAACTGCATCGAGAAGCAGAACGTGCCGCACAGATCGCGGACGAGGAGGAGTTCTGCCAGATTGTGAATGGTCGAGTTGATCCAGCGACGACGCTGCGACAGGAGAACGCGGAAGGTGTCGGGTACGATAGTCTTGCAGACTGCCTGTGGGCAGAAGATCATCTTGCGCTTCGGGAACGTCTTGAGCATGAGTGTCGACAAGTAGCGATCCTCGCCGAGAAGCAGTAGGTTCTTCTTGTGGAGCGTGTCGACGACGTTCTCGGAGTAATGCTCGACGATATCCGGATTGGCGAGAATCGGAACCCAGTAACCGGTCTGACCCTTGGGCGTTTTGATGCGGTACATGCTGAAGCAGCCGGGCAAGCAAGTGACACCACCGAAGACGGACTCGAAGGCCTTTGTCAAGTGATGCGAGATGTAGTACTCGAACACTAAATACGGGCGTTAGCCGCGCTACTAGTATGATCACTCGAGATCAACGTACCTTGGATCATCGTGACCCACGTCTCGCTCTTGTTCGCGATCTTGGTTTCGCCACAGAGTCCCATAACTTCCTCGTCGTTGACCATGCAGGCGACCATGCGGGTGAGCGAGTCCGGGAACACCTTTGTGTCGGCGTCGACGCAAAGTGCCATCTCATAACGATCCGGGCAGACTCCCGTGACGCGCCAGATAGAGTTGAAGAACTCATACTCGAAGGTCGTCATCCGCTCGTCGAACATGACCTTCTGCAGGAAGCCCATGAGCACGATCTGGCTGTCACGCTTGCCGCGGTTACCCGGCTTCGCGTCATTCTGCTCCATGGGATTGCCGCACTTGGCCACGAGCACCATCGGTACCCGCTGCTGCTTGCTCTTCTCCACCGTGTTCGAGTCGTAATCGTAGAAGCCCGCGTAGACCTTGGCCATGTTGTGACGCTTGTGGCCGTCAGCGATGGCGACGTAGGAGTGGGCCTCGACCTCGCTGGCTGAAACGACTAGATCCTTCATCATAGTGAGGATGATATCGGGAGTCATCATATTGTTTTCGGAGCCCTTAACCATGCCGTCGGCGATGACCAGGATGAGCTTGTGAGAGTTCGGATAGTCGGTCGTCGCGAGCGAGTCCAGCGTCGTGCGGAGACCCTCTACACTCTCGGAGTAGGCCGTGACAAGGCAGATCGTGTGGGCAAGCGGGAAGTTGAACGGCTGGTAGTCCGGCGGAGGCTGAGGTACCACGTTATAAAGCGGGAACGGACAGGTGCTGTCGGCGAAGTTCTTGTCGACGGAGAGAGACGAGTGCAACGACTTCCGACCAAGAGGAGAGTCCGCCTGCGAAGACGAGTTCTTGGCGCTGTACATCGATTTGCGGTACGAGGCAGGATCCAAGTTGTTGCCATACGCAGTAACGGGGCGTTGGCCCTTGAGCATGATGTCGCCGCGGCTGAAGCGTGATGTCGATGGCAGGAAGTTGCCTTTCTTACCTCCAGCCTTGGTCGTA
>Ga0247815_10001334_pt1 | contig 18989 bp, 13 predicted proteins | sample UWRJL194509B1_FD_181014 | JGI IMG/M metagenome (GOLD analysis project Ga0247815, IMG submission 181014) | Plant litter microbial communities from Arlington Agricultural Research Station in Wisconsin, United States - UWRJ-L194-509B-1 | ecosystem: Environmental > Terrestrial > Plant litter >...
ATCATCTTCATTGTCTTCAAGCACAAGAACTTTGGAAGCCGCAGTCATTTAATGGGCTGGTTGACTTAATACCATCCAGTACAACCCAATTTCTTTGATGGCATGAAAGAAGTTATCACTGTCTACCGGTTTAACAATGTAGCTGTTAGCTCCCAATTCAAAGCACTTCTCAATATCTGGCCCCTCATTGGATGAGGTAAGCATCACTACAGGTATGGACTTGAGCTTCGGGTCGGACTTTACCGTTTCCAGCACCTGAATGCCCGATACTTTCGGCATTTTAAGATCCAGCAAAATCAATTTGGGATACTGGCTGCTGTCCCTGCCTGAATAAATACCGCGGCAGTATAAAAAATCCAGTGCAGCCGCGCCATCTACAACATGGTGAAGTTTATTGGAGAAACCACTCTTGGAAAGCGCCCGTATGGTCAGTGTAGCATCATCCGTGCTGTCTTCCACAAATAAAATTTCAACGTCATCGTAATTCATATAGCTGTTTTAAATTTTTGGTAAACTGAAATAAAAACTGGTACCCTGGTCCAGTACCGACTCGGCCCAAACCGTTCCCTTGTGCCGGTCCACGATTTTCTGTACAATCGCGAGCCCGATACCGGTTCCCTCAAACTCTTCCTGCGAATGTAAGCGCTGGAAGACGCCAAAGAGCTTATCGTAATATTGCATGTCAAATCCGGCCCCGTAATCCTTAACATAATAAACCACCATTTTGCCCTCATCGTAAGCACCTACCTCTATCCGGGTGCTGGGTTTGTGCCTTGAATATTTGACGGCATTGGAAATCAGATTGATCCAGACCTGTCTGATCAGTGATTTATCGCCTTTGGCAGAAGGGAGCGGATGAACATCGAATACGGGAAGGTTGTCACCCTCATCAAAAATCAATTCATCCCGTACAGACTGTACCAGTTCGTTCATAAACACCTCGGCAACTGTCACCTGTTTCCTTCCAAGTTTGGAAAAAGCCAAAAGATCATCGATCAGTTCACCCATTTTTTTGGAATTGTTGATGATCGACTGCAGGATTTTCCTTCCCTCATCATCCAGTTTCTCTCCATAATCCTCTGCCATGATCCGGGTATATCCGTTGATGGCCCGTATCGGGGCACGTAAATCGTGCGATACGGAATAGGAAAATGAGCCCAGTTCCTTATTCACTGCCTCCAGTTCTGCGGTGCGCTCAATTACCTTCCGCTCCAGTTCTTCGTTTAGCAGACGGATGTCGTCTTCGGCATTTTTTAATTCCCTGTTGGCTACGATTAATTCCTGCGCGCGTTTTTCCTTTTCTTCGTTCTGAAAAGCCAGCTCTTTATTGGCGATGATCAGTTCGGCTGCGCGGTTCTCCTTTTCCTTATTTTGGAAGGCCAGTTCTTCATTGGCGATGACCAGTTCAGCTGCGCGACGTTCCTTCTCTTCATTTTGAAAAATCAGTTCCTTATTTGCGATGATGAGCTCTGCTGCACGGTTTTCTTTCTCTGTATTCTGAAAGGCGAGTTCCTTATTCGCGACAACCAGTTCGGCGGCACGGTTTTCCTTCTCTTCATTTTGATAAAGGAGTTCTTTATTCGCGATGATCAGTTCGGCCGCACGGTCTTCTTTCTCCTGGTGTTGAAATGCGATTTCCTTGTTGGCAATGGACAATTCATCAGCGTCTGTTTTTTTCATATCCTTAACTTGTATCGATTAATTGAATTCGTAAGTACAGGATGAACTAAGGCTGGGAAGGCTCCTCTTCTGTAAAGTTCTCTAAAGCTAACATAAATAGCTGGATAAGTCCTACAAGCTTCGTGGAGATGAGAACAATAGCGCCCTGTTTTTGTTGTATTACAAATTAACAATCAACATCATGCAGGAAAAAGATTTGAACCCATATGAATTTACAATCGAAATCGATGGTGAGCCGCAAGCGATCAGGGTAGAATTGCCAAAACCGGGTGATTATATTGTTTACATCAACGGGGAGCGTAAGGGTCATATACATCCAATCAAGGGAACTAAATCCGAATGGAAAACCATGGATGACATTGAACAGCCACTGGTCGATGAGATCGGAAAAAACATCGAACTGCTGGAAGAATAAGTCCTTCATTTAATATCTGATATTTTCTTTAAGTTTGAGATAACCACTTATTCCAACCTTTATGAAATTCAGAAGCCTGACCTTACTCGCTTGTTTAATTTTTTCCATACCTGCTTTAGCCCAGCTTAAAGTAAGTCCGGATCACCATTTTCTGCAGACAACTTCAGGAAAGCCTTTTTTCTGGCTGGGCGATACCGCCTGGGAATTGTTTCACAAACTCAACCGTGAAGAAGCTGATCTGTTCCTAAAAAACCGGGCGGATAAAGGTTTTACCGTTATACAGGCCGTAGTGCTTGCAGAGCTTGATGGCCTGAATAAACCCAATGCTTACGGCGAAAAGCCGTTGATTGATAATGATCCCGGAAAACCCAATGAAGCTTATTTTAAACACGTAGATTATATCGTGAAGAAAGCGGAAAGTTTGGGCCTGATCATCGCCATGCTACCATCCTGGGGCGATAAATGGAACAAGGCATGGGGTGTTGGCCCTGAAATATTTACGCCTGAAAATGCTGCGGTGTTTGGTGACTATCTGGGCAAGCGCTATAAAAATAACGCGATTGTGTGGGTACTGGGCGGTGACAGAGATATCGCAGATCAGGCCGACAGGGACATCATCAACGCGATGGTCAAAGGATTGAAAAAAGGCGATGGAGGTAAACACCTCATGACCTTCCATCCGCAGGGGGGCAAAAGCTCTTCAGATTTCTTTAAAGACGACCAGTGGATTGATTTCCACATGTCACAAACCGGGCATTCTAAAGAATCCAAAAACTATCAGTTTAACATCAAAAACCGGGCATTGACACCTCTAAAGCCACATGTAGACGGCGAACCAAGGTATGAAGATCATCCCAATGATTTCAACCCGGGTGAGAAGGGTTGGATGGATGATTTTGACGCCAGGCAAACGGCCTACTGGAGTATGCTTTCAGGTGCGTTTGGTCACACCTACGGCAACCACGATATCTGGCAGTTCTTTAACGGACAAAACGGGATTTCATGGGCGAGGACGAATTGGAAAGTTGCCATGGATCATCCCGGCTCAAAACAGGTTGGTCTGATGAGAAAAATGTTTGAAAAATACAACTGGCAACGTTTGATGCCGGATCAGAGCATTATCGTAAAGGATAATCCGCAGACGGTAGAATATGAAGTGGCCTCGATCTCGCAGGATGGGAATTTCCTGATGGCTTACCTTCCATACGGGCGTAAGACGGTGCTCAACACAAAAAACCTGAAAGGGAAACAATTGAAAGCTTCGATTTATAATCCAAGAGATGGATATACAACGGATTTAGGTGTATTTGAAAATACAGGTACAAAAACAATCGCTCCCAGTTCTGAAGGAAGAGGGAGCGATTGGGTGGTTATTATCGAGCAGAAAAATTGATCCAGTCGATGCTGATCAGGTCCCGGTTCGGAGCCTCATCTTTAGTAAATACGAAATACAGGTCGTGTTTGCCGGTTGCAGCGATCACCATTGATTTCAATTCTTTATAGGTCTGCCAGTTGCCGGTAGGCACAAAACCCGTCTTACTGAACAGCGTACCAGTTGGGGTATCCAAATGAACTTCAACATTTCCCCTTTGGTTGGCAGAAGCATAGAAATAGGTCAGCTGACTGATGTTGCTCAGGTCGATATTCTTGATCACGAAGTAAGACTTGTTGTGAATACTGCCGAGGTAACTGTCGCTTTTTTCAACCTTATACAACACATCTGCGTCTTCCGCCTGCACTTTTGCCGGGCGGAGGATGATGGTCTCTTTCTTGGTCAGCGGGGTAATCGCTCCTCCCTTATCCGTGTAGGATGCTGAGAAAATATATCTTCCCTGGTCTTTAACAGCCAGGTGCTTATCCAGTGTGACAGAACCCTGTCGCGGCAATGCAGTATTCTCCTTTTTAACACTCAGCGACAGGATGTATTTGACGATCTCTGATGCATCATCTTTAGAGATTTGAGGGTGTGCGCTCATGGCGTGTTCGCCCCAAACACCACCACCACCATTGATGATCTTGTTGGCCAGTTTATCTACGGCAGTTTTGTCGCCGCTGTATTTTTTGGACACGCGCAGGAATGATGGGCCTACAGAAAGGGCGTTCAACTGGTGGCAAGCTTTGCAGTCACTGCCCGCAATCAAAGTTTTTCCGTAGTTGTAGGTTGGTGTGATTTCCTGGTGTCCAACCAGAGACTGGTTGTTCTGTACCTTGGCGATGAAGTTGAGGTCTACTTTGATCTTCTTAGTATCAATAACCTTGTCTTCATTGTCTTTTACATCCACCTTATAATTGAATTTGGTTGCTGTTGGAAAAAAGAACGAAGTATTGCTGCTGGTATTGATCGCTACCTGCGGCAAGGTATTTCCTACTTTAATAACCACAGTATCTGTTACACTTTTCCCACCAAGATCTGTCACTTTTAATGTAGCCTGGTAGACGCCGTTCTTTTGGAAAACATGTGTTGGATTTTGTTCTGTTGACCCAACCGTGTTGCCTTCAAATCTCCATTCATAAGCCAATTGGTCATCATCGTCATTGTCAAAGCTTTTAGAACTGAAGGCTACTTTGTACGGAGCAAGGCCAATGGTGTCTTTCGTTTCGATTTTCGCAATTGGTGCGCGGTTACCGCCGTTATAATCAATCCGTACCAGGCGCGCATCTACGTTGTCGATACCGTACACCGAACCATACTCCAGCATATACATCGCCCCTTCAGGGCCAATTTCAATATCCACCGGACGTCTGAAATCGCCATTGGTTTCCATGAAAGGCTCTAAACGCTTGTAGTTCTGGTTCTCATCCATGCGAACCGCAAATACCCAGTTGCGCATCCAGTCGTACATGAACAATGCCTTATCATAATAAGCCGGTAATTGCGATTTGGAGTTGAGTGCTGCATTGAAATGAAATACCGGACCGCCCATGGCGCAGCGCCCGCCTTCACCCAGGGATGGGAATTCTGCAGACCTGCCATAAGGATACCAGACCATCGCTTTTGTTGGTGGCGGCAATACTTTTGCGCCAGTATTGTAAGGTGAATTATTGGTTGCTCCGTTCAGGCTAAATTCTGCGCCTACTTTTTTAGTCGCAAAATCGTACTCCTTGTAAGGTTTGTTATCACCAACAAAATAGGGCCAGCCATAATTGCCTGCTTTTTTTGCCTGGTTGAACTCGTCATAGCCACGTGGACCTTGTACACCATCAGTACCAGAATCAGGACCTACCTCTCCCCAGTAAACAATGCCCGTTTCTGGATCTACCGACATACGGTAAGGATTGCGACAGCCCATCACATAAATTTCAGGTCTGGTCAGCGCTGTGCCCTTAGGGAATAAATTTCCCTCAGGGATGGTATAACTGCCGTCTGCCTCAGGATGGATTCTCAGAATTTTCCCGCGAAGGTCATTCGTATTTCCAGCAGAACGCTCTGCGCTATAAACCAGTCTGTTCTCCCTGCGGTCGATTGGTGCAAAGCCGTCAGACTCAAACGGTACGGTATTGTCGCCCGTCGAGATGTACATGTTTTTTTGTTTGTCCCAGGAGATCGAACCCCCGGTATGCGCACTCACTTCCAGATCAATCGGAATTTCGATGATCACCTTCTCGGCTTTCAGATCGAGGATATTGTCCTTACTAATGGGAATGCGGGAAATGTGTTGTTTGTATTTACCTGCTGCCTCAGCTGTGTTGAAGAAATACAAGTAATTGTTGGTCGCAAAATCAGGGTCGATACTCATGCCCAGCAAGCCGTTCAGGTATTTTTCTACTGCTTTAACCGGAAACGTGTAGACCAGTGTGGTTTTGCCATCTGCCGGTGTATACACATAAAAATTGCCTGTCCGTTCGATAAAGAAGACCCTGCCATCAGGCGCAACAGAAAGTTCCATTGGTTCGTTCAGGTCGTTGGACAATACGGTCTTGGTAAAGCGGTTGTCTTCAGGTTTTTTAACTGAATATGCTTTTGAATAATCCAGGTTACCATTACCAATGGCGTATTGGATTCCACCCAACAGGTGTTTGACAAACAAAGGCTCAACGAAACTTTCATCCGTGTGACCCCCACCTGTATAAAAGGCACGGCCGCCATCAAATTCATGGTACCATGCGATGGGGTGGTTATCTCCATTTTCTCCACCTTCGTAGCTGGTTTCATCCAGACGGGCCAGGACTTTCAGATCGCCTTGTATGCTTTTATAGTTATACCACTCGTCTGTGCGTTCCCACCTTTTTGGCAGGCCTTGTGTAGAAATATGGCTATTATCATTGACATCAATAGTTGCTTTGCGAACATTTGGATTGCCGGGATGGCTTTTGAAATAGGCACCAACCAGTTTGTTGTACCATGGCCAATCGTATTCCGTATCCGCAGCAGCGTGGATCCCGGCGTAGCCGCCACCTGCTTCGATATAACGTTCAAACTGGACCTGCTGATCTGCATTGAGTACATTCATCGTTGTGCTCAGGAAAACCACCGCGCTGTAATGTTTCAGACTGTCTTCCACAAAGTAATCTGCATTTTTCGTGGTATCTACAATAATATTATTCTCTTTACCCAGTTTTTGGATCGCCGCAATTCCGGCGGGGATAGAAGAATGGTAAAACCCTTTTGTTCTGGAAAACACCAGAATGCGCTTTGGCATTGGCGGTGTGGTGACGGTTACTGCGGCATTGCCCTGAGCCTTAGGGGTAACTGTTTTGCAGGCATAAAAAATAATGGAACTGCAAAGCACAGAAAATACAGCGAGGTATAGCTTTGCGTATTTAACTTGAGACATAAATGGTTTAGGTTATGGTGTGTGTGTTAAACTGTAAACTTAACAATAATCTGAAAATTGACCTTAAATTATTTGTATCAAACGATTGCCTTTCACTCATAGATCCAGAGTAACATATTTTTCTGACCCGTCTTGAGCAGCTTGTCAATTTTTCGCATCGTACTATTTGCTACTACCGGGCAGCCGCATCATCATGGTTTTTATTCGTTTAAAAGTGTCAGCCATGTTTTAATTACAGACAACAAGGCTTCCTTTTTTGATGCCACATCGTCCAGATCATCGAATGTCGCAATCCTCCTGCCATCGGGATAATCACCAGTCAACAGACCAGAATCATCATTTACTTTAGCACCGCCCGGGAAGACCAGCATAATTCTGCCTTTAAAAAGATTGAACACAGCAATCTCTCTTTTGTAGGTCTTGGGATCAAAAGGGAGCATTTCACCACTATAAAAAAAACTCGGATTGTTCCATTTAATACGCTCTGAAATAAGTGGATCAACTCCCAAAATAATTTGTCGGATCGTTTCCACTACGACACCGATCTCCGGATCGAGCTTTTCGATATGAGCTGTTACAGCATCTGGATCGTGAACATCTTTGGATTTTGCCATGCTGAAACTAAAATAATAAAAAGATTGCAGTCTTGAGGCTTAAACAACTCAAATAGATTAAGCTTACTTAATTTAAAATCATTCCTTATATTTAAGGTGATTCTCTGTTTAATCTTTTAATATGAAATGTATTTACACCTTTTTATTCATTCTATTATCAGGAGGTTTGCTTAATGAAACTTATGCTCAGGGCCAACCCAAGGGTGGTTCAGTAGCCGATGTTGCATTTATACAAGGCAAGTGGAAAGCCATCACTCCCGAAGGTCAATCTATTGAGGGTGTTTGGCTCGCACCTGAAGGAGGGAACATCCTGGGTTTTATGCGTATGATGAAAAGCGCTAAAGCCGATCTTTATGAAATACTGGCCTACGAACAAACCGAGCAGGGTCTGGTTTCGATGGTAAAACACTTCAAACCCGGCTTGGTGGGTCTGGAAGAAAAAGACAAACAAGACCGTTACAACTTTGTGGAAGCCAGCAAGGACAGGGCGATTTTTGAAAAAGACAGCGGTGGCCTCAGAATCTTATACGAAAAACGTTCTGCGGATCAGTTTGTCATTGCCAGAGGTAACGAGCAGGACGGCAAATGGGTGTTCAAGGATTTATTTGTTTTTAACAGAACAAAATAGGAATCATAATCTCCGCAATTCTGCTTCCAGGTATTGGAATCCAGGGCGTAAATGAACGTCGGGTGCCAGACATCGCTCGCAGAGCTCACGAAGTTTTATTGATGTAGTTTGACCGGCTGACTCAGTGCAGATAGAAAGCAGGTCATCAAGTAGATAGCCAAACGCACGGACTTCCAATCGCTCAAGCGCAAAACTGCGTTTTCCATCGTTAAGATCGTAAAACGAAGCGGCACCAAAATCCCCGAAAAGGGCATTGCCGTCCTGATCCACAAGTATATTGTGCGCATATAGATCACCATGCATAATTCCTTTCCGGTGTAACTGGGCGGCCAGAGAAGCGATGGTCTCCGCTATTTTAAGAGATTGCCTCAGGGACAATGTCTGTCCGGGTTTAAAAACATCTCTGGTACAGCTTTCCAGACTCGGGGGCATACCCAGATTAAAGAATTTTTCCGGAATCAGCTCCATGACCAAGCCCCCCTTGCCTTCGGGATGCCCGGCTATCCTCCCCAATAAGGCCACTAGTCCAGGATGATGTCCTGCGGCGATGTAGGCATTCATCTCGTCTTCAGGAAGCCCATCACTGGTGACCTCTCCCTTAAAAACTTTCACTGCTACATCGCCTGTACTCTTTTCTGTCCTGCTGCTCGCCTGGTAAATTACGCCCGAAGCGCCCTCCCCAAGCACCCGGCTCAACGTCAGATCGTCCCAAGCCACTACTGGCAATGGATTTATCGCAGGATGTGTACTAAATGTATTGCCCGAAAATGCCAGCCAGGAAAGTCTGGGCATTGACAAAAGCCAGTCCGGCAATTCGCTAAGCTTGTTGGCTGACATACGTAGAAGAGAAAGATTACTGCAACTTGCCAAAGCCTCAGGTAATGCTGTCAGCCGATTTCCTGCAAGCATCAATTTTTGCATTTTTTGACAGTTGCCAATTTCTGACGGTAGCTCTGCAATGCGGTTGTCCGTCAGAATTAACCAGCGCAAATTTGGGTTAAGTGATGCGGCAGGAATCTTCTCTATTTGGTTTGCTTTAAAGCCAACAATATCAAGCAGCGGACAATCGGCCAGCACCTCAGGTAAAACAGTAAAAAGATTTGTCGAACAAAAGAAAATCCGTAGCTTTTTTAACCGGCCAAAATCTGCCGGAAGTGCTGTTAAGCAATTACCTGAAAGATCCAATACCTCCAGCGTATCCACCAGATCAAATATTTCTCTGGGGAACACAGACAAGTTTGCTGACAGCTTTAAAGCGGTAAGTCCTTTAAGCGATCCGTTTTTTAATTGATCAAGGGTATGCATGGTGTGGGTTTGGCAAGCTGCAAAGATAACAATTAGGACTGGTGTATTTGATTGCAAACGTTTGTGCGCTGTTTACACCCATCCCAAATTAGGTTGGATGCCTACATTTTTTAACTTTACGTGACACACCAATAACTACACTCCACAGATGAAAATATCCTATATAACCATGCGTGCCCTTTTGTTCGCGTTTACTTGTAGCTTGCTCATTGTCCCTACTGTTCCAGGCTTGGCGCAGGAAATAAAAACGGTACAAAAAAAAGAACAACAAGCTCAGAAAGTGATTGGCGCAAAAAAAATCAGTCCAACGCAAATAGAGGTATTACTTTCGGGCAACCGCAGGCAGACATTTGATTTTTATAGTGATCAGATCTTCCGGCTTTTTCAGGACAACTTTGGAGGTAAAATCAGAGACCCGGAGGCGAAACCAGAAGCTAAAATTCTTGTGGACAATGCGAGAGGATCACTGACAAAATTAGAGCTCAGCGATACCCTCGGTTTGGTTACGCTTAGCACGGAGAAGATCCAGGTTCAGATTGACAAAAACACCACCTTGTTGAAGATTACAGATCGGGACACAAAAACCACGGTACTGGAAGAGGCAGCAGTAGCAGATTTTGAAAATAATGCAGTAACAATAACATTAAAAGAAGATCCTCAGGAGTATTTTTATGGCGGTGGAGTGCAAAACGGACGTTTTTCGCATAAAGGAAAAGCGATTGCAATTGAGAATCAAAACAGTTGGACAGATGGTGGTGTAGCGTCTCCAACACCTTATTATTGGTCGACAAAAGGTTATGGTATTTTATGGCATACTTTCAAAAAAGGCAAGTACGATTTTGGATCTAAAGAAAAAGGCGTCGTGTCTTTGTCTCATGAAACAGACTATCTGGATGTGTTATTTATGTTTGGGAACGGGCCGGCAGCGCTTTTAAAAGATTTTTATCAATTGACCGGAAATCCTGTATTGCTGCCCAAGTTTGGTTTTTATCAGGGTCATTTGAATGCCTACAACCGTGATTTTTGGACAGAAGATGAAAAAGGGACTTTATTTGAGGATGGTAAACGTTACAAAGAGAGTCAAAAAGAGGATGGCGGTATCAAAGAGTCTTTGAACGGGGAAAAAAATAATTATCAGTTTTCCGCACGCGCAGTAATTGACCGTTACAAAAAGAACGATATGCCCTTTGGCTGGCTCCTTCCTAACGACGGTTACGGTGCCGGCTACGGACAAACCGAAACTCTGGATGGCAACATCCTAAACCTAAAGAATTTGGGAGACTACGCCCATAAAAACGGGGTAGAAATTGGTTTATGGACACAGTCAGATCTGCATCCCAAACCCGAAGTCAGCCCTTTATTACAGCGCGACATCTTAAAAGAAGTAAAGGATGCTGGTGTACGTGTGCTGAAAACCGATGTGGCATGGGTTGGTGCTGGTTATTCATTCGGACTAAACGGCGTTAGTGATGTAGCTCAGATCATGTCTGACTATGGAAACAACAGCAGACCATTTATTATCTCATTAGACGGTTGGGCCGGTACCCAGCGCTACGCTGGTGTCTGGTCTGGTGACCAGACCGGAGGTGTATGGGAATACATCAGATTCCACATTCCGACTTATCTTGGCGCTGGTTTGTCTGGCCAACCAAATATTACTTCTGATATGGATGGTATTTTTGGGGGTAAAAATGCCATTATCAATACCCGGGATTTTCAGTGGAAGACATTTACCCCGATGGAACTGAATATGGATGGTTGGGGCTCAAATGAAAAATATCCTCAGGCTTTGGGAGAACCTGTGGCCTCTATCAACAGAACCTATTTAAAACTTAAATCCGAGCTACTCCCTTACACGTATAGCATTGCTAAGGAGGCGCTAGCCGGACTGCCAATGATCAGGGCGATGTTTTTGGCGTATCCCAATGTTTATACCAAAGGTACGGCCACTCAATATCAATTCCTATATGGCCCTAATTTCTTAGTGGCGCCGATTTACCAGGCTACAAAGTCTGACGATCAGGGTAATGATGTGCGCAACGGCATTTATTTGCCTGAAGGGGAGTGGATCGATTATTTCACCGGCCAAAAATACATGGGCAACAGTATTTTGAACAGTTTCGATGCGCCTTTATGGAAACTCCCTTTATTTGTGAAAAACGGGGCCATTATTCCCAGGACAAACCCCAACAATAACGTTTCAGAAATTAACAAAGGAGCTCGTGTTTATGAAATTTATCCTTCTGAAAAAAGTTCCTTTACTGAATACGACGACGATGGCACTACAGAACAATATAAATCAGGAAAGGGTACTTTGACATTAATTGAATCTGAGGTCGACAATAAGAACCGCGTGACCCTGACAGTCCATCCTGCAAAGGGCGACTTTAACGGCTTTGTTAAAATCAAAACCACGGAATTCAGAATCAACGTCACCACGAAGCCAGGCGCAATCGCCGCTACAGTAGGTTCAAAAAAAGTACGGGTTGTTCAGGTCAACACATTAAACGAATTCCTGAGGAAGGAAAATGTATATTTCTATGATGCTGCTCCTAATATAAACAGGTTCGCTACCAAAGGCAGCGATTTCGAAAAAGTAACCATCACCAAAAACCCCCAGCTGCTGATCAAATTAGCTGCGACGGACATTTCCCAAAATGCGGTTGTCCTTAGGGTTGAAGGATTCAAATATGAGCCTGCAGACCATCAAAGGATTGCTACTGGTAAACTGACTGCGCCGCTTAATGCCGGGATCAGCGACAAAAACGCAGAAGCTTATACTTTAAGGCCGACATGGAACGGGGTGAACAATGCCGATTTCTATGAAATAGATTTCAATGGTATGCATTATACGACCATCAGGGACACCGCATTGCTGTTTGACGGGCTGACCGCAGAAACTGATTATTCGTTTAAGCTGCGAGCAGTCAACAAAGACGGCTCTTCTGACTGGACAGAAATTAAGGCCAGAACCAAATCTAACCCCCTCGAGTTTGCCATTCAGGGAATCGTGGCAGAGACCACCGCCGAAAATCAGGGAGGATCGGGAATTGGGAGGTTGTTTGACTTTGACGAAGGAAACATGTGGCATACCAAATGGGGTGTAAAATCAGTCCCATTTGATATGGTAATTGATTTGAAATCCATCCATCAGCTGGATAAATTCCAATACCTCCCACGTACAGGCAGAGGAAATGGCATCTTATTAAAGGGAAAAGTATGGTATAGCTACAATAAGGAAAACTGGACAGAAGCGGGTTCGTTTATATGGGCAAACAATGATGATGTTAAAACATTTCCACTTAGCAATCACCCTCAGGCCCGTTACATCAAAATTGCCGTGGAAGATGGTGTTGGTGGATTTGGGTCAGGCCGTGAACTATACGTATTTAAAGTCCCGGGAAGCGAGAGCTACTTGCCGGGTGACATCAACAACGATCATTTAATCGACAAAAATGACTTTACTTCATATATCAATTATACCGGATTGAGAAAAGGAGATGGCGATTTTGAAGGGTACATCAGCAAGGGGGATTTGAATAAAAATGACCTGATTGATGCATACGACATTTCAGTCGTCGCCACACAGCTTGAAGGTGGTGTAGCTACTCGTAAAACGGATGCGATAGCAGGTAAATTGGAGATCGGGACGGCAAAGCAGAGCTATGACAAGGGGGAAATCATTGAGGTCCTGGTCAAAGGAGCAGGTCTTAATGCCGTAAATGCTTTGAGTTTCGCTCTTCCTTACCAGACGCAAGATTATGAGTTTGCCGGCATAAAACCACTTGCAATGAAACAAATGGAAAACCTGAGCTATGACAGGCAGCATACCAATGGGAATAAAGCTGTTTATGCAACTTTTGTAAACATTGGGAGTAAAGAAACCTTAACTGGAAATCAGGATTTGTTTATATTGAGGTTTAAATCGAAACGTAAAGTGAAGTTTAACCTAAAAGCTATCGATGGATTTTTAGTGGATAAGCAACTGAACGTGGTTAAATTCTAAAAAATGAAGAAAATCCTGTTCCTCTTATTTGTATTGGCACTACTGCTCCCTGGTCCTCAAACCGCTTTTGCACAGCAAAAAAAGGGATCAGAAAAGATATGGATGCTTACTTATTTCCGCCAGCGTTATCCGACCAGGATTGAGATCAATGCTAAGGGCGAAACAGTGGAGGTTTCACTACCCGATCCGATGCTGGTTGCCCAGTTACACATTGCGCTTTCTACCGACGGACGCCATTGGGCGCCCCTGAATGATAACAAGCCAATATGGGATCAAAACATGCGTGACCAGTTCATCCACCGCGGACCCGATGGTCTCTGGAGGCTAGTCGCCACAGGTGGGGGCAGTAGTCCGGAAGACCGCAGACAGTTCGGCCCAACCTGCACCTATGCCACATCGAAAGACTTAATTCACTGGCAGTTTCAGCAACGTCTGCACCTGATGAAAGATGTGCGCAATGAATCCGGAGAACTAGTTCGAAATATATGGGCTCCAGAATTTTTCTATGACGAAGCCAGCAAAGTTTACACATTGTTCTGGTCCTCTACATTTGAGGATGCAGGATGGAAGAAAAGCAGGCTTTGGTATTGTACCACAACCGACTGGAAAACTTTTACTGCGGCCAAAGTGCTGTTCGCTCCTGCTTATTCTGTGATCGACGGGACATTGATCCAGCACAACAAGACCTATTACCTGTTTCATAAGGAGGAGGAATTTGGAGTCAGCACGGGTGAGCGAAGGGAAATCAGGGTCGCGACCGCTAAAAACATAGAAGGTCCTTACCGTATTTACGAGGGGCCGCTGAATAATGGTCAGATTGCCCCGGTAATTACCGAAGGCCCGAGCGTAATGAAAGATCCGGTAAAACCGGGTTGGTTGTTGTTGTATGATTATCCTATGGTTGACCAATATGGCATTTCATCCTCTCCTGATTTGCTGAAATGGCAACTGGAAAAGGATATATCGATGCCTGCCGATGCCAGACACGGCAGTGTTTCCCAGATCACGGCAGCAGAAGCCGAGGCGCTCCGTAAAGCTTATCCAGGCTCCAAAAAATAATTTTAGACTTCAGATGAGATGCTATTGATTCTGTTTCTCCAGCTTCCTGACAATCCAGGGTAAGGTTAACCCTTGCCCAAGCAAGGACAACAAAACCACGGCAATGGAGAGGAAAATGATTTCATTGCGCATGGGAAAAGGTGTTCCATTTTCAAGGGCAACCGGTAAACTGATCGCAATTGCCAGGGAGACGATTCCCCGCATGCCCGACCAGGTAATAATAAAACTAGTTCTGGAATCAAACAAAGCATCTTCGCTGATCTTGCGTTTGCCCTGAAAAGCCTTTTGCAGGTTAAACTGTTGAAGGTAAACCCTGATCAACCTGATGAGTATGGTTATCCCGGTGATAATAACCGCATAGCCAGTAAATGGCCAAACTTGATCTGGTGCCATTTGCTTTAATACCAATGGAAATTGGAGTCCTATCAGCAAAAAGATGAGCCCGTTTAACAAAAAAATGATCACATCCCAAAAATTCCTGGATTGTGCTTTAAACTTTTCCGGAAACTTTTCACGGCTAAGCCGGGACATCCCAAGGCCCAATACCACTACTGCAATGACACCGGATACTTCGAAATGCTCGGCTAGCAAATAGGTAACGAAGGGCATCAATAGCATCAGACTTGCTACAACCATTGGATCAGCGCGAAAATACCGCAAAACATAGGACAAGAGTTTGGCTACAATTATTCCGATTAGCAGGCCCCCGCCCAAAACCACCAGAAATTGCAGGAAAGCATGCCAGAAAACAAATGCAACTCCCGTGACCGCGGCAACGGCCAAACGATAGGCCACCAGCGCTGAGGCATCATTAATCAGGCTTTCTCCTTCGAGAATTGTCAGGGTTTTATGGGAGAGGCCCAGACCTTTGGTAATGCCTATGGCAGCTACAGCATCTGTGGCGGACAGAATTGCGCCCAAAACAAAAGCAAGCGGCCAGCTAATTCCGATGAAATAATGTGCGATGACAGCAATTCCTGCCGTGGTCAGAAACACCAGTCCTATAGCCAGGGCGCTTATAGTATTGATATTGGTCTTGAAATCCTTAAATGAAATGTTGAAGGCAGCATCATATAGCAAAGGAGGTAAGAACAGCAGCATAATAATTTCAGGATTCAGTTCGACACCAGGCATTGCGGGTATAAAACCCACGCCGATACCGACCAATAACAACAAGACCGGAACCGGGATCTTGATTTTATAGGCCAGGCCAGATGCCCCGATCATCACGGCCAGGATCAACAATATGACGGTATAATTTTCCATAAGCTTCCTGTTACGACCGCAGTGCCAGTTCGCAAATGTCGATAATGGATTGATCCAGTGGCTTAAACTCGATCTCAATTGCCTTTCTGATCTTGCTGCTATCGTAATTGTAACTGGAGCTGATGCTACGCGCCGTTGTCTTATCAATGGCTGGCGACTTACCTGTTACAAATGCCCAGACTGCAGCACCGCGCCAGGCCAATTCCAAAGTCCATGGCATTAACTTGATTTTTGGGGATGATTTATTAAAAGCCCTCGTAATTTTAGTGCTAAGATTTTTATAGCTGATATTTTCGTTGTTGATGATGTAACGCTGCCCGGTGATACCGCTATGCATCAGCAATACCATACACCTGACCACATCTTCCGCATCTACAAAACCATTTCCTCCAGTAGTATAAAATAACATGCCCTTGCGCAAGGCCTCAAATATCTCGCCACTGCCTTTCTTACCAGCGTTTGTTCCAATGATAATGGATGGATTAACAATAACCGCTTTCAGTCCTTCCTTAATTCCGCGCCAAACTTCCGCCTCACTCTCAAATTTAGACGTGGCATAACCATCATGGCGGGTATTTTGGTTGAACTGGTGATTTTCGGTGATCAATTCGCCACGTTTAGCCAGGCCAACAGCCGCTACTGAACTTACATGCACCATTCGTGCTCCCTGCTGTTTGCAAAGCTTAACCACATTGGCAGTGCCTTGCACATTATTACTAATTACAGCCGATCTGTCCGCCTCTTTAAACGACACCCAGGCTCCGCAATGATACACTTGGGTAATATCCTTAAAAGCACTTTCCAGCTCTCCGTAGTTTAGAAAATCAGCATTAATCCAGTTAATTTGGTTTTGATAAGGAAGTAAAATGTTCGGAATAACACTGCTTTTCCGCTTTATACAGCGGATAGTCGTTCCTTGTTTCGCCAGATACATAGCCAGTTCAGAGCCAAGAAAACCTGTTGCGCCAGTGATGAGGATCATGTAGTAAATATGTGCATTATTCGCCTATTATCCACATTTTAAGCTTTCAAATTTTCGCAAATCTCGGTGATCGTTTGAGACAAGGGTTTAAAATCGACAGCTACAGTGCGCCTGATCTTGCTGTTGTCATAACGATAATGAGTGCTGATATTTTTTGCGGTAGCCTTATCAATTGCAGGCGCCTTGCCTGTGGCAAAAGACCAAATCGACGCACCACGCCAGGCCAACTCAAGCAGCCAGGGCATAACCGGAATTTTTGGGGCAGGCTTATTAAAAGCACGTGAAACCCTCGCGCCGAAATCTTTATAATCAATATTATCCGCATTGAGAATAAACCGCTGTGCGCTAATCGTACTGTGCATCAACAAGATCATGCACTTGGCAACGTCCTCAACGTCTACAAACCCAACACTTCCCAGCGTATAAAATGGCATACCCTTGCGCATCGTTTCAAAAATTTCGCCGCTTCCTTTTTTACCAATGCTTTTACCGATCATAACAGATGGGTTAACAACAACAGCATCCAATCCATCATCAATTCCTTTCCAAACTTCCGCTTCGCTTTTGAACTTGGATATTGCATATCCATCATGTGGTTTATTCAGGTCAAGCTGGAGATCCTCTGTTATCAGTTCGCCCTGCTTGGCCAAACCAATAGCCGCCACCGAACTTACATGCACGAGCCTGGCCCCCATCTGCTTACACAAAGCAACCACATTGATGGTTACCTGCACATTGTTACTGATCATAGCTGCTCTGTGCTTCTCTCTAAACGACACCAGGGCGGCGCAATGATAAACTTGCGTAGCGCCTTTAAAAGTAGCCTCAAGTGCCGAGTGATCTACCATATCAACATCAAACCAGGTGATCGTGTCATTAAAAGGAATAAGAAATGCTGGTACCTCATTAAAGTCCCGCTTAAGACAGCAAAGTTCTTGACCTTTCGTAGCCAATTGTAGCGCCAGTTCTGAACCGAGAAAGCCTGCAGCACCTGTAATTATGATCATAAAATCCGTGATGAAAAATTTGATCAATATAGGAACTTTTATCCGCTCCACTTTTCAAGTCTTAGTTCTTTAAATAGCTGTAACCCGTCAGACTGAAATCATTTTCTCCGAAAAAGCAATCACGCCTTATTACTGAATAATTATTCACTTATATTCGTGCTGAACAATGTGGTCTCACCTCACCTTTCACACCTGCAAAGTATGATTCAATTATGGGTTGAATTGCAGATTACAATCAAAGACCTATGGCACGAGAAAAATTAAATAGCGGCAATCAAGCGAGTATTGAATTGCCTAAAGCAAAACTTACTAAGGAAACCTTAACCCACGTTGCAAGGCTGCTCGCTTACTTAAAGCCATATCGGGGCAAGTTTATAGCAGCATTATTTTTTCTGTTCCTATCCAGCCTGGTCGGGCTTGCCTTTCCATCCTTCATAGGGGGACTCATTGATACCGCTCAAGGCAAACACACCAGCAGCTATTTGCCCGGTACCATACAAGGCATTTTGTTACTGGCTTTTGCCGTATTGGCCCTACAAGCCATTGTATCCTATTTTCGCATCCTGTGGTTTGTTAATGTTGCAGAGCGTTCATTGGCCGATATCAGAAGGGATACGTATTTCAAGCTGATTACCCTACCAATGGACTTCTTTTCCAGTCGAAGGGTCGGCGAACTCAACAGCAGGATATCTGCAGATTTGTCGCAAGTGCAAGATACGCTCACGACCACAATAGCTGAAATGATACGGCAGGCCGTACTATTGATAGGCGGTATCGTCTTCATGGCCATTATTTCTAAAAAACTGGTTTTTGCATTACTGCTCGTTTTACCGGTGTTGATTGTATTTGCTGTCTTCTTCGGCAGATTTATCAAAAAGATTTCACGTCAGGCACAGGATAAAATGGCCGAATCCAATACCATTGTCGAAGAAACCTTAATGGGAATTGCTAACGTAAAGGCATTTGTAAACGAATCATTTGAAGCAGCCCGCTACAGCAGCGCCATTGGTGATGTAGCTAATATTGCTATTAAAGGCGCAAAATTCAGAGGTATGTTTGTATCTTTTATTGTGCTTTGCGTCTTTGGCGGTATTCTGGCGGTGGTGGGCTACGGCTGTATCCTTGTCAGCCAACATGAAATGACCTTTGGCGAATTGTTAAAGTTTTCGCTTTATGCCATGTTCCTCGGAAGTTCCCTTGGCAGTTTCCCGGAACTGTTTGCCAATGTACAAAAAACAGTAGGCGCGAGCGA
>Ga0247815_10001335_pt1 | contig 18976 bp, 17 predicted proteins | sample UWRJL194509B1_FD_181014 | JGI IMG/M metagenome (GOLD analysis project Ga0247815, IMG submission 181014) | Plant litter microbial communities from Arlington Agricultural Research Station in Wisconsin, United States - UWRJ-L194-509B-1 | ecosystem: Environmental > Terrestrial > Plant litter >...
TGCGACCCCTGCGACCTTATCATGCAGCCCTATTTTTCGAGCTCTATACAGTAGCTTTGCCGAGTCGGCGGGGGGGGGGAACTCGTTACGGCGCACCAGCGACATTTATGCAGAATGAAGCCTCCGATAGCAATCCCTGCCAAACGTCGTGACGTCTGGTAGTTTGCTGGAGCACATATACTGACGCGCAACGGGCTTGACAGTGCCAGCGCGACAAGTTACCGATCTACCGCACAGAGAATGGTCGGGGTCAATTCTGCTTGTAGAGATAGATCCGCGGCGCGCATGGATTCACGGCTTGTCGCTCTTCTCCCCCCCCCCCCGGTGCACACCTTTTTCAAACACGATGCAAGCTCTCTGAATACCCACGCAAAAAGTATGCCTGTAGTGCAAGATAACCCATCCCGTCCGTGCGGCCAAGCGTCGCAGCTCGTGCGGATTGCGATACGTCCCATTCATCCAAATCGAGAACTGCGCCCAGATGATCTACGCGCACGATGAGCCGACGTAAGAGTATTTTGGACGAGGCGCGAACCAATATGTTGGTACAGGTTTAGCAAGGTAGGAGCACGTTGGATCTGCGCCGCGGGTGAGGCGCAAGGTCTTGCGGCGTGACGGGTACGGCATCACCATCCTCCGCCGTCAATCACCCGGCGGTGCGCACCAAGTTTCCAATGTTGACCCCGTCATGATCTGCTAAAGAGCGGCCTGCTTCCTGTCGTCGATAAACTATCCCGACACGATGTACCCTGAACATGTGCGTTCATTGATTCACTACCATTCACCCGTCAATGACGCCAGTCGTTGTCGCAAGTAGCCCGATTGATGGATCGAGTCTCTGGACCGATCCTCAACTATATCCAGCGATACTCGTCCCTCCGCACGGCACGCGTTGCTATTCACGAGTCGCCTCGCTACACCAATGTGGGTTTTCCTTATAGAGATAAGGCTCGAGATGCGGTGCATAGGTCTGGTCCGGCCCCATATGTCAGGAACGAGGCCGGCACGACGGAGCTGGCGAACGCAGCGATGAGGTAAGGTGGAATGTTAGGCTGCACCACCGATCAATATCGCAGACACAGCATCTCGCTGCCTCCCCATCCCCTTTCTTCTTTCCCCTCACCTACCCGTCTACTGCCCCATGCACTGTCGAACGCACCTGCTAAGCAAGAAACTCCCGCGCACGACACCCATCTTTCGGCCACGGTACGTCGCTTAGTTGGACCACTTGCACACTCACAACATCCCGCCGAACGAGGTCGCGTTTTGCCCTCTTGAAAATGCCTCCCGTGTACCATAGTCTATTTCCAACCATTCTGTACTCGGTCATCACTGTCTCACTCCTGTTGTCGTACCCCTTCTTGTCCTACCACCGTCTGTAGTACAACACCACCTGCTACGCCCAGCCTTCAAAATGCAATATCATGTAACGCTGTTTCTCGCACATCTATGCCCGAGATTGTCTCCGTTAAATGTTCGTCGATCGTGTTGCCGAGAAGGACCAGTGGAGAGCGCACTGTCCCACTCTCAAGCGGCACCGCGTAACCCACCATGCAAGCTGCCGGTACTTGCTGCGCTCTCAGTCAGCCTGCATAAGGTAAAAGACCATGCGAATAAGAAAACGGCAAGCTGGATAGACCACCCTGACGGCCAGCCGGCAATTTCCCCCATTTGAGAACGGCAAACATGTCACAGCGGGCAGGGGGAGGGGCACGGCGCGTTCACCTGCTCGTTCACGTGTCTGCCCTTCTACCGCCAGGGGGATTTCCCCTTAAAACAGTGATGTAAACAGGAAGGTGGCGCACCATTCAGCTCCCGCCCGTTGTGACATTCATTTGGTCTCGGTAACAAAAGGCCACACCTGCTTTCGGGGCCAGCCGCACAGCCCCTTTGACTGCGCTACACAAGTAACATGCTACCCGGACCCTCTCGCCCTGAGCGCGCTCTCCCGCTCACACTGCCAGCCTCTCCGCTCATGGACAAGTGTAACTACAACTTTAGTAGCGGTGACGGCCATGTCGAGAACGGCAACTACAACGATCAAGACTCGGATAGTACCGGCCACGTCGAGATCGACAATTCTTACCACACCGAAACTGGAGCTGGCGAGCTAGTCGTGAACGGCCCGAAGAGCGGTCGTGCCGCAATCGCGAAAGCGAACGGCACACCCACCACGCCACGGCCGGATGTCCACACGCGTCTCAATCAATACCCCAGCTTAATACATGGGCAGACGGCTTCAGGTGATGTGGAGATCAGGTCACATTTCGTCCAAATGTGCTGCGCCACCGTCTGACTTGTACAGCGTCCAGCCCATAGTTGTCCGTAACGTGAACACAGTCAGCGGTGAAGGGCACGCCATCAACATCACGACAACCCCGATACCAGCGCTGTCGAAGAATGCAACGAAAACGACACTACGACTGTCGTTGGCACCACGGTGCGCCACGAGAACCGGAACAGAAACCGTCTCGGCTATACAGGGTCCGCTATGAACATCAACAAGAACAAGGTGAGCCATTTGGTTTGAACCTCGATCTTATGCACTGTGTAGTGCGATATGGCTCATTCCACAGCCTGTCCATTGGGACGAGATTAATCTCTATACTAGTTGTAACAGCTGACTCAGGTTTCTTCCCGAGCTGCGCCATTCACCCTTGTCGCGTCGCCACAAATGTCCAGGTGGCCGATGAAGCCACTTTCGCGTACGCGAGTCTTATAATGACAAACAAACTTGACGAGGTCCGCAGGCCTTTGCGTGTCTTGCCTGCTGCGTCACTCACATACAGTACCGCCATCTGAGAGTTAGGCACTCACTTTAGGCACAATATCAACTGATGTCGATAGTAAAATGCCCAAATAAAAATTTGAGAAAATTTTCGGATAGATTTGAAAGCTTTATGTGTGCTACATGGGAATTCGGGCTTTTTTATTGCTCAGCGGGGAGAGGGTGGGTTGCTTGAAATTTTACATGCTGTCTCAACTTCATATTTAGTGTACAAACCATTCCCTGCCGGAAAGCGGCATCTGAGACAAGCTCCGGTTAGACCGACAGCCTGGTGAGCCCACAGAATCAGAACGATCGAGACTTGTCCTTGGCGGGCTAATCACGGGATCGCGGGGAACGATCGCTATCGATGGACACGTGCGCTGCGGAGATTGATCTGTTATTCCCAAGCTTGCCTTCTTTGTCTTCCTGTCATCGTCTGAAACCGCATTTCGCCGCGCAATGGTCTCCGGCAGCTGTCAGCAGTCGTCCTCCGTTGCCGCGTGCGCTACGTCTACCACACCAGACGCGTGCGCAGCACAGGATCTGCTCACGCCACTCATCTACGATCTGATATTTGTCATCCTTGAGCACATGGAACCACGGGACGTCATCAAGTTTGCGGCGCTCTCTCGCCATCTTCGCTGCCTTGCGTTGTCACACCGCAACTTTTACTTCACTTGTTCATTGACGGTCGATCTCGAGAAATGTCCACATTATCTCGGCGACGTTCAGTACTTCACACATCGTCTCAAGTTGTTGACAAGCGCCAAGGTGCCACTGAGCCTGTCAGTAACGACTATTAGTAGGGTAGCGACATGGCCGAACCGGGAGACGGAAAGAGTGTGGCGCTGGCGATGGGGCACTCTGATCTCTGCGCTTCGGGCGAGCTTGCATACCGCCAAAGTTGTGCGCCTAGAGTTCGAAGCGACGCACACTATCTGGGCCAAGGAACTCGCGCCGCTGCTGCTACGGCCAGCCATGTTTCTTTTCGATATCAAGCTGACTATCAAGAGCGATGCGGGCCAACGAGTGGTCGTGGGGCCGGCATCGAAGGCAGGCTTGTCCATCGTTTCACCACGACTATTCTCGAACGTGGCCCCAAGATTGAAGACAGTCAAGTTGCAAGGAATAGCTCTGCCTGGGCAAGGCGTTCCTGCCTTCAGAGGCGCATTGGTTACTTGGACGGATAAGGATGTCGTTTCGCCGACCTAAGGCACAGCCCACAGTACAGACACACACACACGAGAACATGCTTTTATGGTCCATAGACCATGTACCATTACGCCCAGAGGATAGCCCAATGTGGGGTTCCAAGGCACAGTCGCGAACATGATGTATACAATGTAAATCAATCACAACCTGGCCTCTCGGGTTTACAGGCTGGCGTCCCTTTTCCGGTCGACCACTCTTCCAATTCAGGCCGCACAGTCTTCCGGTGCACCGCGGAGAATGGTTGATTTAATAATGCACTCCATAGTCGAATGATATTTGCATACGACACCATGCAGCCCACAGAGAAAAAAAGACGCATCTGAAGCCGAAGCCGCATCCAAGATGCAGCCGATAATGTACACCGATGGCATTTCTCTCACACAGCATTGTGAAGCATAAAAAAAGCTCGACTGGTCCAATGCAGCATCTCCCAGCACCATAATCCTTCCCTGGAACTCTCTCATCATCTGCTACACAATGCGACAGTGTGGTCATCTACTTCGGCTACGAGACTACCTCAATGATCTCAATGATCTCAAGGCCGTTCGTGCAGGTGTTACGGAACGCAAGGTCCTTTTACACAGGGATTAAAGAACGAAGCCCATCTTATCCAATCATGCTAAAGCCCTTGGAAATGGGCACACGGAATGGCCATCTTATGAACTGGAACGAGTCCTAGATAACAGCCATCGGAGGATGACTCATGGCATGAGCAGCCCCATAGACACCCGGACCAGTGGCGTTAGCTTTAATTTACTCCGTTACTCTGGGAATGGTCATCTATCTTAGGAGGGACACGTTTGGGATGTTGCTGGGCCAAAGAGCTCGCCAGGCGCGCAGACTGCAAGCCGTACATATGTGCCCCCCCCCCCGGCGCCCAGATAATCACATTATTGGGGACCTCGTCATTCCCTCTTTGTTACTAAAAGTGGCATGTCTCTATCCGCATCCCTCACGAGTAGCCAAATAAAGCTATGCCAAAACGCTTCTGCCAGTAGCTGGCAGACCGTCTATGCAGTCTAGAGAAGCAAATATTATGGCTAGGTATACTGTCGGACCGTCAGCGGAGATTGTGCTCAAGCAGCCAGATGCCAAGCCATACCTTGAAACGGTTCATAAAGGGTCAGCATGCTCGCTGCAGGATCTACACAACTAGTCGCTTGAGCTTGATTAAACCATGCACTACACGTGTGAGATAGCAACAACAACAACAAAAAACTAGGTCTAGCGCCACGAGGGCTGTATCGCATGGCCATTTGATGGCCGTTCACGGAGGACGCGTCACAATGAGCGGAGTTGTGTGAAAGCGTGTGAGAACGTGCCTCAAGAAGGGAAAGAGCGGATTGGCAGGGCCGAAAAGCGACGAAAGAGGACAAGCGCAGGTCAGGGTGCAACACCGAAGCCCTGAGTTGGCACCACGCAAGACAGCCATAATATCAGAATAATCGCAGACTCGCGAGCACAGGATAGTGACAAACTGACAGGAAGAGACGGAGAGGCCAGGTGCGGCCTGAACCCTTCGTCGTCTCCGTGAAATGTCTGTCGACCGTGTTGTCCTGGCTTGTGCCGCGTTGAATGACACGCAACCCCCACAATTCAAGACACATGCGCGATCAAAATCCTGTCGCCACCGCCTGAGCGACAGAATCTGCCCAAAGCGGCATGGGTGTAGTGCCTGTAAGGGAAGCAAGGCCATGAAGTGACGCTCACGGTGTGCTCGAGTTTGTTGCTGCTCAGCTGAACCTCAGGACTGTCAGATGTGCAAGCAACCAAAGCTTCCTCACGAAACCTGGACAGCACTTGATTGGAATGTACACGTCTACAGGCAATGCAGGCAAGATATGCCCAAGAAAAGTAGTGGTGACATTAAGGAATGTCGACAGAATGGTGACTCGATGGCGATGCGTCCCGAAAGATGCAGGACGAAACAACCCTCCGGACCGCATTATGCACACACACACACCTATAAATTGACACCCACCCAGCAGGAGGAGTCTCACTCACACCAGATGCAAACCACCACTCGGATCCCACTCTCATCGTCTGCTTCAGTACTGCTTACAGACATGATAGATGCGCTCCAATTCCACAACCAGCCCCTCCAAATAGTGACTTGATCTACGGTCGACACCAGAGCTTCACAGCACGATGTGGCTCGGTACCATGATCACAGACGAGAACGGCAGCACGGTCGCTGTAGCTGCTCTGTGTCTCGGGCCCTATCAATGAGGGTCACGGACGTGCACTCGCATTTTATGGCGTAATGATACTCCTTGACAATGCGAACGACTGAGGGTCACAGGCGTGCACTTGCATTCTATGGTGTATTCTCCGTGACAATACAAAAGAACGCAGGCGGGTAAAATGATACGTGGGCTATTTAGACAAGCTCGCTGCTACCAGAAACGCTTTATCCCTCGACCCCTGCGACCTTATCATGCAGCCCTACCTCTGCGGTCACCGGAAAGTTCTATACAGTAACTCTGCTGAATAGGCACCGCCATTAAGTAGCACGAAAGAAAATTTTCACATATAGAATTGAGGGTCAAGATGCGGCGCATAGGTCTGTTCGCGCCCAGATCTCGGGAACTCGACCGGATCGGTCTACCTGCGAACGCGGACACTCCCGTCACAACATATCAGACGCCAACACAGCGCCAAGTGAAGTTGGCGAGCGTGGCCATGAGTTAAGGTGGCCAGTGGCATCTAGCCGTATAATAAGCGACATGATGAATGGCGAAGCGACTCTTATGCCCAAGGGAAGAGCTGTTATTGACAGGGCTGAAACGCGACGAACGCGGACAAGCACGAACCAGGGTGCTACATGGAAGCTTCACATTGACACAACAAAAGACAGTTAGTGAATGAATCACAGGCTCGCGAGCACGTAAAAGTGACATGCGATGGAAAGAAGAGACGGAGAGGTCGTGCGTGGCATGGCCGTTCCGAACCGGTTACAGGATGACAGCGGCTGATCCCAAAGCGGTCACCTCTGTCCCTCATCCTTCTCTTTCTCCTTTACCCTCACCTCACTGCCTATGCACCTCCGCCCACTCACGAACCTACCTGCTAAGCAAAGCACTCCCGCACAGGGTTCATATTATATAAGAACAGTGCATTCTCCTCATTTCTAATGCACATTACATTACAAACTACTTTGCGTACAGCTGGAGTGACTCTCGCAGCCGATCTCGGCTATCATGAACGTTATAGACACGCTTATTTCTGCAATGGTGCGTCGCTTGGACGCCAGCTCACACCATATTCACAGCATCCTGCCGTCCTACTACCCCTCGCAAGACGTCCTCCGCATCTATATCGCGCTGCACATCCGCCTCGTCGAGCACGAACATTTCCTCTGTGCTTTCCCGCACAATGTCTCGCACCTCTTTTCCAATGCCAATACCTCCGACGCAGATGCCTTTGTCTCCGCTTTGACCAGCACTTTCGACTCTTACTGCTTTACATTTGACTTCGAGTGCACGCTGACACTCCCGGTTGCAGCAGCGCTGTGAGTGTATTTCCGATATCTGCTCCTGCATATGCTTTATCCCAACAGCCTGAGGAACGGTTCCAAACCTGACGATGACTTAAGAACATACGACGTAATTGTTTACCATAGGTTGGATGAGGCCCTGCGCAGTAGGACCAAACCCTCACTTGCCACTTGTCATATGTCACCAGCCCCGATAACAACTAAGTCACCCTCGGGATCCTCTGGCTTCCCGAAACAGCGTATCGGATGATCCATTTTCGGTCTTTGATCTGAGCTGATTGTTAGCTATGCGTCCGTTCTATCTCTTGTGCTCGTGTATACTCGCCCATTCCGTCGTGTTGTGCCCTATTGGAGATGCCTCCCCTTCTTGCTCGGACCCACGCCACGCCACGCCAGGCCACTTCAACTTCAGAATCTACACTTGTCAAAACCTCCTCCTCCAACTTTCGCGTTGCTCACTCTTGCCTGCTTACACTCCTTTGTCTACGGCGCTCGCGAATTACACAAGCTCTAAGCCCAGCTGTGCCAGAAATCATGCCCAACCGTTCGATACTTCACTTCTACCACCGTCTGTAGTCAAACCGAACCTGCTATGACCAGCTCTCGACATAATCTAGCATGCAGTGCTGTTTTTTCTTTCTCCCAGGACATCTTCACATTTCTACGCTCCTGGGTATTTTGGCATCTTGTTGGTCGTCCTCGAAGGAAGGGGTCCTATGTTTCAGGTCCGACAAGCATGAGAGCATGGTGCGAACCGACAATTGAGCAGCGCCATCTGTGTAGGCAACTCAACGCTGATTCTAGCACGAAGCATGAAATATCATACCAGCTCAGCTAACTCGAGCGAGCTGTGTGCGAGTCGAATCAGCTCCGTCGGCCACGACAACGCAGACACGAATGAGTCCACGGGCCGAGTTGCGAGTCGCCGTATTTCCCCGATCCCTGAACGCTTACGATGCAAAGGCATTAAAATTTCGGACGAACAGCCGGTGGATGTGTGCATTCTAGCGACGGTCTTGTGCATCGGATGCTGCATGCCTATAAAACCCCTCGTGCTTTTGCAGGGAGAAATCAAACACAGCTCATACCGGATGCGACGCACTCCCCGCATGAGCACTTCATCGACCTCACCCTCATCATCTGCTACACCCAGGTGTATAATCCAGTCCAAGTGAGTGGAAGCACGTACCCACGCGTGACCTGTCATTTACACAAGCCCCAGACTCGAGGGCATGCCAGTGGTCGACTACCTGCTTTACAGCATCGGTCGACCCACTCGTTCATGCCTCTTCGACATGACCCGAACGCTTTACTCGAGCCACATGAGATGACATTGCACGCAACTCATCGTCTATACGGAAATATCGCAGGTGTTTCACAGTTGCCGCGCGGAACTGGTCGTATACCTCCTCCCTCACAAGAAGACTGAGCTTGGAGCTCTTCCTGTATCGAACCGCCGTACCATCTCCGCATTTCTCAGGGAGTCTTCCCAAGCACAGAACTGCGACGCAACGGGTTCATTGTCCCCGCATGCACCTGATTGACACAGCCAAGCAGGAGCCATACGAGCCATCCATGCCCGTGCTTTCATAAAATCAAAGTTAATTACGGCTGTGTTTACTCTTCCGACTCTTCTTCGGCTCGTTTCGCATGCTGCTACAAAGAAACGGGTCTCTGACTGTCCACCAAAAGTTGGCCCGACAATCCTAGCTGTTTTATGGCTCCACGACACCATCTGGCCGGTCAAGCTTTGCTTATTATTATTTTGGCTGAGTTGGCAGGATAAAGAGTGACCAGGTATTGCTGAAGCGACAAGTGCTACGCACACATAACTAGCACAGGCTTCACTTCAGTCAACAGCAGCGATCTCAGCCCCAGACTAAACATTTGGCTTGAGATTGTTTAGAGCACAAGGTCTAACAACGCCCAAACCGGTAGCTGGTTCGAGCACTCGTCGAAAGAACCCACCACGCATATCGAAGAATATAGATAGCATTAACGACGTAAATCGGTGGTATATTATCAGGTATAGGGTACGCCGCTGCCGCACCCATCGTCCAGAGCATGATGTATTCATTCTCATCATCTGCATACCAATTGCCTCCAAAGCGAGCCGGTCAGCGGACATGGCCGCATGCGGGATTGCTGAGGTGAGCCCTGTACGGGTTCAGAGCGCCCTTCAGCAAGGATAGCCGATATTGCCGCCCGTTCCTCCACACCGACTCGAAAGCACTGACAAAGCTAAATCGAGTGCACTAATTATTTAATCTGCCGCTTATAATCTGCGAGGGAGCTACGTGACAAATAGAGCGGTGAAAGTAGGAGAGTACGAGAACAGACATACAACATAGACCACCACCATTGACCCAGTCAAGCGCCGGCAGGCTACAGATTTTCAGTGGGCGGCAGACGGTAATTTTTTTCACACACGATTTAGTGGAACTATTTGCATCGTTATGCGTCTATTACACGGAATTAAAACCGAGTGAATCGCTGCCGAGATGCAAATCCTGCAGACCATGCATTACGACGCTTGCCTTTTTTAAAGTCGCCATAAATGCTTCTACTGATAGCACAATCAGCCACGCGAGCGCCCTCTCATCATCTGCTACTCGTTCGTCATACAGCCTCCTGGCCCGTTTCGGGGATAAAATGGACAATTTATCACCGCACTGATGATGGTTCAACGTGCATACCATTAACTCATCCGGACGTATTACAAACCAATTGGAACGAAGGGATACTGTATTGTGAGGTGCACACTTTATCTGTTCGGGTCACACACTTGTACAGTCAATCTGTCACCATTTGGGCTTAAGTAGATTGCGGGGAACTTGAATCTTCCATCCTGTTTGATGAGAGGCATCGGCAACGGCTCTGAGCGCTCCCAGAGGACGCAGAGCGGGAGCTTGGCTCTCGAGCGGCTAGAGCGGGCGTCTATAGTCGCGCTAGAGACTCCCGGAACTGTCTTTTGCCGATGGATTCGGGACAGAACATGACGCCAAGCACGCTATGGACGATGAATACAGTACTACCTCAACATCGTATGAGGATCAAATCGAAATGTGGTTGGGGCTGTGTTCAGCTAGCCTGAACCTTATGGGAAGACGCCGCTCTCATTTCTCTGGCTCGTGAATTCACAATTTGCCCTTCGCTGTTTCGAGTTCAGAACGTTCAGACGCGGCTTTAGATGCTTCGTGAGACATTTTATCAATGAGCGCAGATCTGCGAGTATCACCGGTTCGCCTTGCACAGTAACACAGTGGCACACTCGTTCAGACCGCTTAAATGCCCTCAACGAAACAGCTAAATAAGCTTCTATCTCGCTCTACATAGTACACAAGCATCGTGGAACGCAGGAACATTTGCATTAGCTGCTGTGCATCATTGATCTCCCTCCTACTTAAAGTTCATGAATCTTCCTCTGTCAGACATCGCAAAGAGATATTTCAGTCGCTCTCATCATCTGCTGGTCATCTTTTTCAAGACAAATCACCAAACCACATGACACAGATGAACTCGATCAGAGCATATCTCGACTGATACAGGGGCTTTCCTGTCAGCGCAGCGAAGGCCAGGCAGTATGCACTCTACGATCACGGAGAGATTATGTGCTATATCTCGCGTTGTAGGAAAGATGTCCGCATTAAATTGCTAATTGAAGAGGTGAAGGTAAATGGGGCCAAACTGGAGATGATCAGCCGGGCCTCTACATGCATAAATCACAAATTATTTGGCGTAACTAGTGCTGTTGACGATGATCCATTGTCGAAGTGACCAAATTGAGCGGGAACGGCCGATTTATCAGGCCGAGATTTTCAAATGCACGCAGGATTAAAATGTCGGTTTAAGCTCGCCAATGTGATTCTGGTGGTGTCTCCGCATCAATGCAATCTGCCAGTTAATGGCGCAATATTTTCGCTCATTTCTGTTAAAAACAATGAGCCAGACGGGGCACTTTCATCATCTGCTGCAATCTGCTCACAGTAACCGAGCCTGATGACATGGCATCCGCTGGTTCACTCATACCCGAAATCAAGTGGCAAAATGATTTCGACAAAAACGAAAACTGCTGGGAGCCCTTATGTTTCTCAATCGTCTATTCGTCCTTGATTTACTGCAGAAGAGGTAACAAATCGTCTTGACGGGCGGGAGAGAAAAATGAATTTGACAATCTTCTGTACAAATGGAGTGGAGCCTATAGTTTATCTTTTTCTTGATTTGAAGAACCAAGAAACAGTAAGTCTTTGTCAGTCACCCACATGCCATTATCTGTCTACCGCAATTTCCGGCAGAAGATCTATCACATTTTTGTCAATGTGCTGGCAGCACCGGAAATACTGCCGCACATCTGACGAAGTGTATGGCATCTCTGTACTGCATTGAGACGAGCAGCAATGGACCATTTGGACTTGTAATTTAATTGCACGATACAGAGTCTACCTGAATCCCGCATTATAAAGTTTCTCTTGGGCTCACAGTAATGGTATACCATTCTGCTGTGACCATGGCTGCGATTTTTGTAGCTGCACAGGAGCCGGCTTTCTGGAAACAGAGTGCATGATCCTCTGCATACTGTTGCTATCATATATCGAGTACAAACCATGCATCTCCTGTATTGCGCTGTGAGCATGCCGAGCCACATCGGGTCATCATGCTAGTCCATTGTGGTAGCACTGTAGTAGCAGATGATGAGAGGGGTTGTTCTGTGAGCTTGAATTCTTAGGATAAGCGTAAATTTCTTGCCTCTTTAAATATAGATTTCCAATAATGCATAAAATACATTTTTAACCCCGTGCCTCGAAGCTCACACATTATCGGCGCGGTGCCAAATACTCCAACAATTACGGATCACCGACATGTCTTCGCTGTCAAATAGGTGCTGGATTATTGTAGATTCAAACAGGACGTCACAGGTCCCACTTGGCAGTGCCAGCGAGACAAGCGGTCGATGTAGCGCACCGAGAATGGCTGGGACGTCTTCGGTATGGAAGCTTTGTAGAGAGAGATGCACGAGCCGCGGACACGCACGGATGAATTCACACGCTTGTTTTACTTCATCCTGGCGAGCTTCCGAGGAGTGTTAACAGAAGCCGTAACCGACTGAGCTGGAACGACGCAGACGGGCGTGTGCCTGCAATGCGACATGAATGAGTTCGTCGGTGAGGCTACGGTCTGCGAGGTGTTGAATGGCTGCAAGAGACGCCTGGCGATTGACGCGGATTGTGAAGCTGCGGAAGTTAGTTCCGTCTTAAGCAAGTATGATGTGAACAATTGCCGGCTCGGCTTCAAGCTCCTCTACTCGCAAGGTGAGCCGACGTAGTTTGGGCAATGTGCCAACAGCTACGTCGCCATCGAATTTTGGTACCCTGCGATAGCTTAAAGCAAGCCATTTGAGAGCTGGTGCGTGCTGTATCAGCGCTGCGGTTCCAGTGGAAGTTCCGGAGGTGACTGCGGCGTGACATAGGCTTGAGTTGAAGTTACTTCTTGAGCGCATGCATATCGCCGACTTCGACCGACTACGGGGACCATTGCTTTCCAGTTGCGTGTCAGTAGTCGAGCTGCGCGCGAGTGACGACGGACCCGACACAGTTGGCATTATGACGCGGGTTCTCGATTCCCTTCCGGGACTTCAGACACTCGATCTAGTATACTCATACGCAAAGGGAGGGTGGATTGGAACAATGAACACAGATGCAGCGACTGGGTCAACTGCAGCACTGAGGCAAGCGAAGATCAGCTCGGGAACCGTCGAAGCGATCATAATTCTTCTCGACCGCGCAAGTTACCTCGAATCGCTGGAGCTCTATTTATACTGGATGCCCAGCGCTGGGGGTCTTGATATACAGAGCAATATCGCTACTTTGCCCCGCCTTCGACAACTTGTTCTGCGGGCAGAAGCGTTATTGACCGGCGTGGAACCCGAGGTCTTTCCGCAACTTCTGGCCTTCACGGGACATACGCTCCGAAGTCTTTCACTCAGAGTAGACTTTGTGGGATCCCTCGAGGTCATTCAACAACTTGCCAGCAATCAGCTCACGAACTCCCTTGTTCATCTAGCCCTGACAGCGCACGACCCGTCACTTGCATCACAGCTCACCGCGTGCGAGCATCGTGCCGCTGAGGTAAAAGCAGACGTGGTCCTTCATTCGCGCTTTCCCACGCGTGACGCACCTTTCCCTTCAGGGATTTCATTCACCAGATCTGGCAGTCATCCTCGATGTAGTAACACGGCCACTGTGTTTCCTAGCAGTCAATAGCAAGGCTTGTGGCTCCGCAAACTCAATATCAGTCCAATCGATGCTCGATACCGGTCATCATTCGGTAATGCGACTGCGTTGGCTCGTCTTGTACCGACACGGAGTCGATGACGAAGCGTGGCTATTCGTTCGTGCGCTATGCCAAAAATTTAGAGCAGTAGTTATCTCATTTGAGGAAGCTGGTCCTCTGCTGGTGCGGCGTGGCATAATGTTGCATTGAGATCGGGTTGGTACGCGCCTCCGTGTAGCCGACGCTACTTTTGCAATCGGCCATTGACACATAAATAGATAGTCTACAGTGAGGTGTAGATCAAATGTGTCAAGTCCTGAAAGATGAAAAGTACACAGGGTAAAACTGCGAACGTTCAGTATATCAACTAAGCTAGGTATAGTGCAGGACATGAGATATGAAATTCGCATCTGTGGGTGTAGCACAAGCTCGTTTGCTATGCAAAAACCACCTGTGAAGCAATTTGTACCATTATTTTTAGATGTATTGAAAGGCCGGAGAGCACAGGAAGTATTTCGGCGCGAAGCCAAAGCTGATATACCACGAATTCTGGTGTGTAACAGCTCAGTCCGACAGTCTCCTGGCTCCGCTGCGATTCGATTTCGTGCGACTGATGATTTTTTCTGTGCCGCAATGATTTATGTTCATCCCGAAGCTCGCTTGACTAGGGTATCTGCATCCTGTTGCACGTGTGGTTCGAATACAACTGACCAAAAACGACGATCTCTGCCGACATACTGTACCTCATTCACAAGTCCTCACCTTACTATCTTTACATTTCGGATAGACATAGTACATGAGTAGATGGACTGCGCCATATAAGTAGCATACCATGCGGACACACTCTCACACACAGAGAAGCGCGCCCACACGTGGTCAGCCACCCTGTCACAGTAGCACGACCGCTAAATCTGCGAGGCCACCATTCCGTCTCCCTCAGCAGCTGAAGAGCCGGAGGCTACTCGTACGAGCGTAGGTGCGCAAGTGACTTCTGAACGTGTCCGAGTTCGCTGATGCCTTGCCTGGTCTGTGCGCTGCAGGGCTGACTCGCTTCAAGCTAACATCAGTCCGTAGATCCAACCACAACCACATCATGGATAGCGACGACAGTCATGTCGTGAAATCCAACGGCCGCGATGAGGACATCTAAATGATCGATGACTTCAAGAATGGCCATTAGCATCCCACCAAACCGGCGGCTACCGATCACATCGATGTTTGCCACCTCTCGCCATCTGTGCCACGCATCGACTTACCCGTTTCGTTTACAGCCTTTAGTCAACCGAAATAATAACAAGAACTTCCGCGACGTTTTGGTCGAAAACAGGAAGGAAAACACGGGAATACTCACAAGACGAGCCTTGTTGAAACAATAACTTGAACCATACCGAGGTTGCCGCCGGCACCAGGGTAATCAATGACAACCCAAATGAGAACAATCTCGTCTCATTGGGTAGTACGATCGTACTCGAGTAATCGGGACCTCAGCGCCAGCTGTTCAGCCGCACTCAAGACCGCCTATCGTCCTACTCCCTGATCGACTTCTCTCAATCACCAAATCATATCCCATTATCTCCCACAACCCGCAGCTTGCATCGCCAAGAAAGTTCGAGTTGAGCCGCTTACTCAAGCGTGTCTGTAGATCCTTTTCCTGGCTATCTTCTCGACCGCATTCTGGTGACTCCGTAGCTTACTTGAAAATGGGAGCGAGCATGGAAGTATGACATATCTCTCCCGTCTGTCCCCGGCGAGTCAGATTGAAGCCAAAAGGACTACGCGGGCACGTACCAATGCCGAAATAGTCATTCTTCACCACAGGGTGACGAGAGACGATGGCAGACCGAGCCGGGTATCCTGTACGTGTTTTCTCAGGCTTCGAGTTACTAGCCTGACAAACCGCCCAGGCTGAGTGACTGAATCAGCCCATCCACACCAGATGCGCATTGCGTGAGCGTCAGTGTACGAACTGCCAATATCCTGCAATTGTCGAAGGTACAAACCCTGAGAATGGAAGCGTAAAGGTGGTGGGCATGCGGGGGTGAGACATACGAGGGCAGCTTGGACTGCAAAGTGAGCTCATACGTGAGACAGGCGAGACAACAGAGCACGAATCTGTCCAGAATGAGCGCACTGGACGCGCGCATGTGTTACGACGAAGCGTGAACGCCGGCCCGAGCGAAAACAAAGACATTACGCGAAGCGACAATGCTCTAGGCACGCGTGTCTGCTGAGATACGACGACTGACGAAGCTCCGAGTTGACCTAGTCCATGTGAGAATGCAATCGATGAGAATGTAGAATGGTGGAGCCCCGTCGACCGGGGAATGCGTCTTTGCATCATGAATCCTCACCTATTAAAGGTTCGACGTGCTACCTCCTACTGGCTACGACAAGCCACTCTCATCATCTGCTACCAATTCCTCTCACAATCGAGTTGCCAGAAGCGAATGGCAGCGACGGACTCGAGCACAGCCGGACTTGACCGGCGCATGGACCCTACCTCGGACTCATGCTTCGAGCGTATCCTTGTACACACTGTTGGGACAATGTGTGAGCAGACATGAATCGGAGGAACATGCCAAGGCTGTCTTCAGGCACTGGTCCGTCTGTCGTCACGTGAATGCTGTACGAGATCTGTTCCAGTGGATGGGTTACAAATGAACGTCGACGGCTGCGGTGTAGGACAAAGAGATATTGAAGGACCAGACAGAAGATGTACGAGTGGAAACGGACACCGGCAATAAAATAAAAAGAGCGCCCCAGCTCAAGCCGTGAGAGCGACAGGTCAAGGTCAAGGTCAAGGTCAAGGTCAAGGTCAAGGCTGGATTGGGGACTGAAATGTGACGTGTAGCGGTAAAGGGCGGGTTAAAGAGGAAGGAATAGCGCACCATGGACCATCTAGCAACGTGAAACAGAGTTTTTCGCATTAAAATGTGGCCCGAGATGGGCGCAGAGGTCTGGTGCGGCCCAGATGTCGGGAACTGGACTCGACTGCTACTCTTTGCGAACGCGAACCAGCCCGTCGCAACACATCAGACGAACCAAATGGGGCTGACAGGGCGTGGCGAAGAAGATGGGTGGCCAGTAGTGGCCATCCGGAGCGCGCGTCACGACAAGCGGAGTTGTGTGCAAGCGTGTGAAAACGAACGTCAAGAAAAAAGACAAGCGCGGACCAGGATGATACACGGAAGTTTCTTAGTGACACCACGAAATACAGCCACAATATCAGGGGAATCGCGGACTCTCGAGCACAGTATAGTGACATAAGAGACGGAGAGGTCAGGCCGCTGGAGACAGGAATGACAGTGTGTGCTCTAAATTAAATTGGAAGCAGGCAAGGTCAAGAGCGCCAGGCCAAAGAGGCAACAAAGGTGTTTGTTTCAAGGCTCTGGCATCGGGCAAGGCGCGAGGCTAATAAAAGAATGCACTATTCTTGTGTAATGTGAGCTCCGCGCGGGGGTCGTTTGTTTTCGCAGGTGGAGATTCGTCACAGAAGACGGAGAGGCAAGGGGAAAGCAGAGGAGAAATTGGATGGGGAGGAGGGAGAGAGGTGCCGTGTCCGCTTTGGGGTCGTTCCATCTGCTCTTGTACTTGCCTTCTCAGCCTCTTGTGCTCGTGCGTGCCTACCCGTCCTGCCACGTTATGCTCTCTCAGATAGGCTTTTCCTGCCTGTCTGCTTGCCTGTACCCGGCATCGCATTAGCACCAAACCCTCTCTCGTCACTCATTCTTGCTTGCTCACACCTCGTTCTCTACACCGGCCGCATCACAAACAAACTCTAGCCGAGCCGGTTGCAGGGATGACAGCGGCTGATCCCAAAGCGGACACGGCGCCTCTCTCCCTCCTCCTCCTCATTTCTCCTTCCCTCCCATCTACTGCGCCCACGCGCATCCATAAACACTCATACCCGCTAAAGCAAGATATTCCCGTGCGCGCAAACACAGGCAGCAGGTGATGTCGTGTGCGTTGGTGACACCCAGGTTGCTGCAATAGTATGCCGCCCAGTTATGCCATTCGTACATTCACGACACCTCCTCGTCCTATGACCCCTCTGAAGACGTCTTCGGCATCTCCTGCGCCTTCCCGCTCAATGTCACATCGCCTCGTCCGACGCAAGCACCCCCGAAGCTGATGCTTTCGTTGCCTTGACCAGCGCCCTCGACTCTGCCTGCTTCCCCTTCGACTTTGAGTGCGCGTTGTCGTCACCGTCCGCAGCGGCGCTGTGAGCGTATTTTATACATCTGCTTTTGTATATGCCTTCTCCATATCTTGTGCTCGTGTGTGCCTGCCCATCCCGTCGCGTCTTGCCCTCTTGGACATGCCTCCCCTGCTTGCTTACCTGCCTCTGCCACCACACCACCACCAAAACCGCATTCGTCTTTCGCGTCGCTCTTTCTTGCTTGCCCACACCTCGTTGTCTACGCCGCCCACGATCTAAACAAACTCTATGCCCAGCTGTACCATAGTCTATGCCCAACCGTTCTGTACTCGGTCATCACTGTCTCTCTCCCTGTCGTCGTACCCCTTCTTGTCCTACCACCGTCTGTAGTCTAACACCACCTGCTATGCCCAACCCTCGAAATGCAATATCATGCAACGCTGTTTCTCACTCATCTATGCCCCAGACCGTCTCCGTGAAAGGTGTTGCCCTGGCTCATGCCGCTCTAATGAGGAAGACGTACACGCGCGCGTTCAAATACCTGTCGTCACCGGCTGCGCAATCAAGTGTACCCAAAGCAGCATGGGAGCGGTGCATGTACGGGAAACAAGGCCGAGAAGTGACGCGCACGGTGTGCTCGAGATTGTTGCCGTTCAATCGAACATCAGCACGGTCAGATCTGCAAGCAACTGATGACCTAGCGAAAGCACTCGATTGGAACGTACACGCAGACAGGCAATGCAGGAAAAGCCCAAGTGAACGTCAACGCTGCTAGTCGCGGTCACGATACATGAATACTCAGCTGTGCCTCGGATTAGCCGTCACTGGCAGCCTGGTTGATTGAGTCTCCGGACAGATCATTCCCCCACGCTTTATCGTCTCGTCTACTGTCATGTACTGTCTCCAGCATCTCGTGAACGCATTTACAGTGCCGAATGTGACAGACTACCAGGACCTTAGTCGAGCTGCGCGTGAGTAACCACCAATCCGACGCGGTGGGAATTAAGATGCTGGTACTGGATTTTCCTCTGGATCCTCAAACACTCTATCCTGTGTTCTCGTACGCAAA
>Ga0247815_10001336_pt1 | contig 18966 bp, 15 predicted proteins | sample UWRJL194509B1_FD_181014 | JGI IMG/M metagenome (GOLD analysis project Ga0247815, IMG submission 181014) | Plant litter microbial communities from Arlington Agricultural Research Station in Wisconsin, United States - UWRJ-L194-509B-1 | ecosystem: Environmental > Terrestrial > Plant litter >...
GTCAGCTCGGGCACGCAGATCATCCACGGCGCCAGCTTGTCGCCGCGCCATAGCCGGCGGCCGATCAGCATCGCCAAGGCGCGCGCCCGCGCCGGATCGACGTTGGGCGCGGCGAGCGCAGGCGCCCGGCAACTTGGATGCGCCATCACCTCGTCCACGCTGGCCGCGCTGGCGGCGATCCACATCTCCAGGCAGGGATCGAAATGCCAGCCCCTGTCCGCCGCCAGACTGTCGTAGTAGGCATAGGGATCCGCATGGCCGACGGCGTCCACCGCATGCCCAGGGCATGGGTGCGTCAACAGGAAAGGCAGATCGTAGGGTTTCATCGTCGCTGCACGGCTAAGCCATGATTAAGAATCTGACCACAATATTACAGTCGGCCAAACAGGCCCGCCATCACTCACAAGGGAGATAAAATGAAAAACTGGATGCGTTCCAACAAGGGCTTCTTGATGTTCCTGATGCTGTTCGGGATCTTCCGCACGGCGGTCGCCGACTGGAATCCGATCCCGTCGGCGTCGATGCATCCCAACCTGCTGGAGGGCGACGTGGTGTTCGTCAATCGCCTGGCCTACAACGTCAAGGTGCCGCTGACCGACATCGTGCTTGGCCAGACCGGCGAACCGCAACGCGGCGACATCGTCACATTCTCCTCGCCGGCCAACGGCATGCGGCTGATCAAGCGCATCGTCGCGCTGCCGGGCGACCGGGTCGAGATGCGCAACGAGCAGCTCATCATCAACGGCCAGCAGGCCGGCTACGCCAACATCGACCACACCACTGAAACCATCAAGGGCGTCGGCGACATGGCCGCCGTGCGAGTCGGCGAATCGCTGGGTGATCGCAGTCACGCCATCCAACTGATGCCGCAGTTGCAGGCGCGCCGCGATTTCGCGCAAGTCACCGTGCCCGTCGGCCAGTACATGATGTTGGGCGATAACCGCGACAACAGCGAAGACTCGCGCTACATCGGCATGGTGCCGCGCGCGCTGCTGATCGGCCGCGCCGAACGGGTGCTGGCGTCGGCCGACATCATGGGCAACTGGGCGCCGCGCACAGAGCGTTTCGGCATGAGCCTCTACAAGTGAACTACATGTGAAACCCGGCGCCGGCGATGCTATGATGGCTGGCAAATTTCATAACATTTTCGGCGCCAACCATGATCGAATTCCAGGGCCTGTCCAAAGTCTACGGCGCCTTCAACGCCGTCAAGCCGCTGACGCTGTCGGTGCGGCGCGGTGAAGTGTTCGGCTTCCTCGGCCCCAACGGCGCCGGCAAGACCACCACCATCCGCATGATGATGGGCATCCTGGTGCCCAGCGCCGGCCGGGTGCTGATCGACGGCCTCGATTGCCACGCCGAGCCGGCCGAGGTCAAGCGGCGCGTCGGCTACCTGCCCGACACGCCGATCTTCTACGACTATTTGCGCGGCCGCGAGATCCTGCAATTCGTCGCCGAGATGCACGGCTATCCGCGCGCCGAAGCGGCCGAACGCGGCGCGCGCCTGCTGGCCGAATTCGGCCTGGAGGAAGCGGCCGAGGACTACGCCGTCAACTACTCGCTGGGCATGAAGAAGCGCCTCGGCCTGGCCTGCGCGCTGATCCACGACCCGGCGGTGTTGATCCTCGATGAGCCGATCAACGGCCTCGATCCGCGCGCCTCGCGCGAGGTGCAGGAGCGCCTGCTGGCGGCGGCCGCGCGCGGCGTCACTATCTTCGTCTCCACCCATCTGCTGGACATGGCGGAAAAGCTGTGCGACCGGGTCGGCATCATCCACCACGGCCAGTTGGCCGCCACCGGCACGCTGGAGCAGCTGCGCGCCGACGCTTCCGCCAGCGGCTCGCTGGAGGACGTGTTCCTGAAGATCACCAGCGAAGCGGAAGCCGAGCCGGCGCGATGATGCAGCAGCCGACGTTCCTGCGCGCCATCTGGCTGATGACCAGGATGCGCCTGACGCGCCAACGCAACCTGCTGGTCAATAGCCTGTTTCGAAAATCCGCGAAGAAGAAACCCCGCGACGGCATCTCCGGCAAGCGAAGCAGCCTTTGGATACTGACCTTGTTGATGGCGGTGTTCATGGCCTTCTCGGTCGGCAGCCTGTCGAACGGCGTGGTGCTCAACATGCAGTGCCAGCTCGATCCCGCCAGCGAATGCAGCTGGACCGACAAGCGCGGCGAAGCGCACATCGACCTCGATACGGCGGCCGATGAACTGGCGACCGCGCCGTTCACGCCCGCGCTGGTGCACGGCTTGACGATGGAGCTGTCGATACTTTTCTTCATCGCGGTGCTGCTGCCGCTGGGCAGCAAGGAACTGGCGCAGCCGGACTGGGACCTGGAATGGCTGGTGACGATGCCGGTGTCGCGTTCGACGCTGCTGTGGGGGCGCGTGCTGGAACGCAGCGCAAGCAACATCCCCGGCATGTTCGCGCTGGTGCCGGCCTACGGCATGATCGCCTGGCATTCGGGCTTTAGCTGGAGCGCGGCGCCGATCGCGTTGCTGGCGGCGACCGTGCTGCTGCCGCTGGCCGCGCTACTGCACACGCTGACCGACACCGGCCTGCGCATGTGGCTACCGGCGTCGCAGCTGCGCAACCTGCAAGCGGTGGCGGGCTTGTTCAACCTGCCGCTGATCTATTTCGTCATGGCGCTCGGCATGCCGCAGGCCAGCGGCTTCGCGATGGAATGGGCGCGCGACTTCCCGGCGTGGGTCAGCTGGACGCCGCCCGGACTGGCGCTGCAAGCGATACAGGCGCAGGACCTGACGCAGCTGATGTCCAAAGCGGGCCTGCTGCTGGCGCAAGCGGCGCTGCTGTTGTGGGCCGGCGTCGCGCTGCTGCGCTACCAGCTGCGCAATGGCGTGGTCGGTTCCGGCGTGCGCGAGAGCGGACGGCGCAAGCCGTCGGCCGACGCGGCGAAGAGCGGCTGGCTGTCGTCGCTGCTGTCGCCCATCAAGCGCCGTGAGCTACGGCTGCTGAGCCGCGACCGCAACTTCCTGTTCCAGACCTTGCTGCTGCCGGTGATTATCGTCGGCAGCCAGATGGTCTTCAACGGCAAGCTGAATAGCCTTGCGGAATTGGGCGAACACCACGCGACGGCGGCGGCCATCGCCTTCGGCATCGGCGTCTACGTGTTGATGCTGTCGGCCTTCCAGACGCTCAACAACGAAGGGCAGTCGCTGTGGATTTTGTACACCGTGCCGCGCACCATCGAAAGCGTGTTGAAGGAAAAGGCGCAGCTGTGGGGCGTGCTGACGATGGTCTATCCGCTGATCGTGATCGGCATCAGCGCCTGGCACACCGCGCGCTTCGACTGGAGCATGCTGGCGTTGGTGTTGATCGTCGCCGCCGGCATACCGATCTACTCGATGATCGCGGTGTCGCTCGGCGTGTTCGCCTGCGATCCGCTGGCGGTCGAAGCGCGCAGCCGCGTGCGGCCCACCTACGTCTATCTCTACATGCTGCTGGCCAGCTTCTACACCTGGTCGATCTACAGCAACGCGTGGTCGCAGAAACTGGTGGTGATGGTGCTGACCGCATCGCTGGCGCTGGCGCTGTGGCAGAAGGCGCGCGACGCCCTGCCCTACCTGCTCGACCCGGCCGCCGCGCCGCCGGCCCGCGTCTCCACCTCGGACGGGCTGATCGCCGCCACCGCCTTCTTCATCCTGCAGGGCATCCTCATGCTGGTCTTCAAGGGCGATCCGAAAAAAATAAACATGCTGGGAGTGACCATCGCCTTCAGCCTGGCCGGTCTGCTGGTGTATGGCGTGATGCGCTGGATCTACTGGCGCGCCAAGACCACCGGCGTGCCGGCGATCTTGCGCGGCGTCGATCTCAAGCTGTCGCTGCGCGCCGCCGTGCCGGCCGCGCTGGTCGCCTGCGCGGTGGGTGTGGTCTATATCGCGCTCCTGCGGCACTCGCCATTGTGGACAGAGATCATCAAGGCGGGAAAGACGATGGCGCACCAGCGTGGCTGGATGATCGCGTTGACCGTTGTGGCCGCGCCGCTGTGCGAGGAATTTATCTTCAGGGGATTGATCTACGGCGGGCTGCGGCGCTCGATGAACGCGATGCCTGCCATGCTGGCCAGCGCCGCGATCTTCGCGGTGATCCATCCACCTCTATCGATGCTGCCGGTGTTCGTGCTGGGGGTGTGCACCGCATGGACCTATGAGCGCAGCAAAACCCTGCTGGCGCCGATGCTGGTGCATGCGGTGTATAACGCTGTCGTGATGACCAGGCAAATGGCTTAATTCTTGTAGCGCACTTCCGCCAGCGCGAAGGCGCCGCCGTGATAGGTGACCGCGTCGTTCGGATCGGGATACGCGCCGGTGTCCGGGAACTTCGGCGCGAACTGCACCGAGCTGTCCTTCGGATTGAAGCCCAGGTGCGAGGCCTTGCTGTTGTTCCACCACTTGGCTTCGTTGTTCGATGCGCCGAACAAGATCGTGAAGCCGACGCGCGGCGTGAACAACGAGCAGCGCAGCGCCTCGACCAGGTCGTCGTAGCTGAGCCATGTCACCATCATGCGCTGGTTGGCCGGTTCCGGGAACGAGGAACCGATGCGCAGGCACACCGTCTCCAGGCCGGTACGGTCGTAGTAGTAGCTGGCCAGCTGCTCGCCGAAGCATTTGCTCACGCCATAGAAACTGTCCGGGCGGGTGCGCGCGTCCGCGTCGATGTAATCGGTGTTGCGGTAGAAGCCGACGGTATGGTTCGAGCTGGCAAACACGATGCGCTTGGCGCCGTGCTTGTGCGCCGCCTCGTACAGATTCGCGGTGCCGATGATGTTGGCCTGGACGATATTGTCGAAGGTGTTCTCGGTCGAGATGCCGCCGAAGTGCAGCACCGCCTCCACGCCTTCCAGCAGCTTCATGACCGCGGCCTTGTCGGCCAGGTCGCACTGGATGATCTCCTCGCCCTCGCGTGCCTCGCCCATGTCGGCGATATCGGACAGCACCACCACATCGGCCCATGGCTTGATGCGGTCGCGCAGGATTTTACCCAGGCCGCCGGCGGCGCCGGTCAGCAGCAAACGTTTGAATGGCTTGGTCATGTTATCTAGTCTCTTGTTATCAGGTCACTGGGGCCGGGTTGAACAGCACCAGTGCGTTATGCAGTTTCCATTTTTCGGCCCAGGTCTCGCGGCCGCTGGCGACGTCCAGCATCAGTTGGAACATCTCCCAGCCGACATCGGCGATCGTGGCGTCGCCGCTGGCGATGCGGCCGGCGTTGATGTCCATCAGATCGTGCCAGCGCGCGGCCAGGTCGTTGCGAGTGGCGACTTTAATCACCGGCACTTCGGCCAAGCCGTAAGGCGTGCCGCGGCCTGTGGTGAAGATGTGCAGGTTCATGCCGGCCGCCACTTGCAGCGTGCCGCAAATGAAATCGCTGGCCGGCGTGGCGGCGTAGATAAGGCCTTTTTGCTTCAACTTGTCGCCCGGCGACAGCACGCCCGAGATCTGGCTGCTGCCCGACTTGACGATGGAACCCATCGCCTTCTCGACGATGTTCGACAAGCCGCCCTTCTTGTTGCCGGGCGTGGTGTTGGCGCTGCGGTCAACGCCGCCGCGCGTCAGGTATTCGTCGTACCAGGCCATCTCGCGGATCATGGCCTCGGCCACTTCCGGCGTTGAGGCGCGCGACGTCAACTGGTCGATGCCGTCGCGGACTTCGGTGGTTTCGGAGAACATCACGGTTCCGCCGGCGCGCACCAGCAGGTCGGTGGCGTAGCCCACGGCCGGATTGGCGGTGACGCCGGAGAAGGCGTCGCTGCCGCCGCACTGCACGCCGACCACCAGCTCGGAGGCCGGCACGGTTTCGCGGCGGCGCTTGTCCAATGCGATCAGGTTGATCTCGGCCTGCTTCATGATCGAATCGATCATCGACATGAAGCCGACGTGCTGCGAATCCTGCAGGCAGACCAGCGCCGGATCGGCGCCGCCGCCGTTCTGGATCGGGATCGAGCCTTTCGGGAACAGGCGCGTGGGCTGCAGCTTCTCGCAACCGAGGCTGACGGTCATCGCCTGGCCGCCGAAGTTGGGATTGAGCGCGATATTGCGCACGGTGCGGATCGGGATGTTGGCGCCGGGAGCGTCGATCGCCACGCCGCATCCGTAGGTGTGCTCCAGGCAGACCACGTCGTCGACGTTGGGATACTTCGGCAGCAGTTCCTTCTTGATGCGGTCGACCGCGAATTCGACCACGCCCGAGACGCATTGCACGGTGGTGGTGATGCCGAGGATATTGCGGGTGCCGACGCTGCCGTCCGGATTGCGGAAGCCCTGGAAGGTGTAGCCCTCCAGCGGTTCCGACGGCGGCGACTTGATGGTGGCGATCGGCAGGCCGACCAACTCACGCGCGGCCGGCATCTCGACGTTCTGCTCATTGACCCAGCTGCCGGCGGCGATGTCGCTCGCGGCGAAGCCGATGGTGACGTTGTAGCGCGTCACGTTGTCGCCCTTGGCCAGCGCGGTCAGCGCCACCTTGTGGCCCTGCGGTACCGCTTCCAGCAGCGTCAAGCCGCTTTCGAAAACCGCGCCGGCGGGCAAACCGCCGTCGTTGACGACGATCGCGACGTTGTCGTTGTCGTGCATGAGGATGTAGCGCGGTGTGTTGGCGCTGGCTGGTGTGCTCATCTGGCTGTCCTTTCCGGGTTTAGTGTCCCGGCAAACGTTGTTTTTTTGGTGCTCCAAAGTGGTCAGGCCACTTCTATTTTCTGGTCGGCCAAGCCAGTTTGTGGCCTGTGCGCCACAGCCGCGTTACCGCTTGTAACCCGCATGTTTCCGTGGTGTCTCCCCTGAAAACCTTGTCTGCGGATGGCTGCTCGACGATTTTAGTATGACAGCTAAAAATTAATTTGGCTAGTCCACATTGCGTATTTGGTCTGACCACCTTAGAATGGCCTGACCAGATGGCCATATCAAAGCCACGACAATAATACGAGACGACATGCTGAAAAAGACCTCCGTTCCCACCGACGGCAACGCCCACGAACCGCGCTTGTACCGCGTCGTGGCGGACCGCATCCAGGAACTGATCCGCAACGAACACATCGCCGCCGGCGAGCGCCTGCCTTCCGAGCGCGACCTGGCCACCAAGCTCAGTGTCAGCCGCGCCTCGTTGCGCGAAGCGCTGATCGCGCTGGAACTGGGCGGCGTGATCGAGGTGCGCGGTGGGTCCGGCGTCTACGTCAGCGAACTCCCCGAGCCGGCGACCGCCGACCTGCCCGAAGCCGGCCCCGGCCCCTTCGAAGTGCTGTCCGCGCGCCGCCTGATCGAATCCGAAATCGCCGCCATCGCCGCGCGCGTCGCCACCGACAGCGCCGTCGACGCCATCCTGCAGGCGGTGATCGAGATGGAACAGAACCACGCCAACTATTCGAGCAACGAGCAGGCCGACCGCAACTTCCATCTGGCCATCGCGCGCGCCACCGGCAACAGCGCGCTGGTCGGATCGCTGGACTATCTGTGGAACCAGCGCGGCCGCCTGTGGCACAAGCTCAAAGAACACTTCCAGACCGAGGAACTGCGGCAGGAAACGCTGAAGGACCACCGCCGCATCCTGGAGGCGATCGCCTCCCACGATCCGGCGGCGGCGCGCAAAGCCATGCGCGCCCACCTGGAGCGCGTGACCCGTACCTTCTCGCGTGGATAAGCGAAGCATATATAAGTAGTTAAGCATAAGTAGCAAGAGTGTGCCGCAGGATCGGCCTTGATGCTGGTCCGCGAATAAAACAATCAAGTTATTGACCGTCTGCGACCTCGGACTGTGCCCCGCACAACGTCCCTCGTCTCAGCGGCACGGAGTACGCGAGGTGCTCCACTCACGTCCAGTGCTGTTCCAGCACGGCGTATAACTTTATTCAAAAAGACGAAGGAGACAAGCATGAACAAGTCCGAGCACTCGGTCCAGCACCGTTCCGCCCCACCCCGCCTGCTGCTGTCGGCCATCACCCTGGCCGTGCTGACGCTGGCCAACCAGGCCGCCGCACAACAAGCCGAAGAAGCCCCGATGACCCGCATCGAGGTGACCGGTTCGAGCATCAAGCGCCTGGCCTCCGAAGCGTCGCTGCCGGTCAGCACCGTGAAAGCCGAAGACCTGGTCAAGCAGGGCATGACCACGCTGGCCGACCTGATGATGGCGCTGCCGCAATCGGCCTCGCTGCTGCCATCGAACGCCGGCTCGGGCACCAACATCAATCTGCGCGGCCTGGGCGTGAACCGCACCCTGGTGCTGCTGAACGGCCGCCGCCTGGCCAACGAGGCGATCGCCGACGGCTACGCCAACCTGGACGTGATTCCGATGAGCGCGATCTCGCGCGTCGAGATCCTGCGCGACGGCGCCTCGTCGATCTACGGCTCCGACGCCATCGGCGGCGTGGTCAACTTCATCACCCGCACCTCGTACGAAGGCCTGGAAGTGACGGCGCAGGCGGTCGAAGTCGGCCGCCGTGGTGGCGGCGACGAGCAGCGCGCCACCGTCACCTGGGGCAAGGGCAATCTGGAACGCGACGGCTGGAGTGTATGGGGCACGCTCGACGCGCACCAGCGCTCGGCCCTGGCGGCGCGCGACCGCGCCACTCTGAGCTCGCCGGAACTGCTGACCAGCATCGGCCGCTCGCCGACCCTGGGCACCGGCGGCAACGCCACCCCGGCCAACTTCACCACCGCCGCCAACAAGACCGCGCGCAATCCGTACGCCGCCACCGGCTGCGTGGCGCCGTACACGATCGTGGGCAAAGCCGGTACCTGCGTGCTGGACGCCAATGAATACGGCAACGCGCTGTACGAAAACCAGCAGGTGACGTTCTACGCCCGCGCCTCGAAGAAGCTGGGCGAGGACCACACGGTCTCGATCGACTACTCGCGCGGCGAAGAGCACATCATCGGCACCCGCAATCCGACCAACGCGCTGGCGGTCAACGGCGTCCAGCCGGCGCTGCCGTCGACCAGCAAATGGTATCCGGGTAACAGCGGCGGCGTGCCGGCCATGACCGGCTTGAACGGCGCAACGCTGATCCCGACCTGGGCGGTCGCCGACTACGGCGCGGCCGCCACCAAGGACGTGCAGCTGAACCAGCGCGTCGCCATCAGCCTTGATGGCGTGGTGGGCGGCTGGGACTACAAGACCGGTCTGGTGATCGGCGTGTCCAATCGCGACAACTACTACGACAACGGCTACTTCACCGGCCAGGGCCTGCTGGACGGCCTGAAAAACGGTCAGCTCAATCCATTCGGCCTGCAGGACGCCGCCGGCCGCGCCTACCTGGAAAGCATCAACGTCGACGGCCAGAAGAACCGCGAATCGAAGAGCACCTACACCGGCATCGACGTCACCGCCAGCCGCTCCGTCATGCAACTGGGCGGCGGCGATCTGGCGCTGGCGGTCGGCGCCGACTTCCACCGCGACACCACCGAAGACCGTAAATTGGCGATCGTGAGCCAGGTGACCTACGCCAACGCCAGCCCGTCGTTCGGCGAAGGTGGCCGCAACGTCGCCGCGCTGTTCGCCGAACTGGATATGCCGTTCACCAAAAAGCTGAACGTCAACGTCGCCGTGCGCGACGATTACTTCAGCGATTTCGGCAACACCATCAATCCGAAAGTCAGCTTCCGCTACGAAGCGACCAAGCAGCTGATGTTCCGCGGCTCGGCCAACACCGGCTTCCGCGCGCCGACGCTGTTCGACCGTTACGGCTACCGCCTGCCCGGCGCCACCGGCCTGACCTCGGCGAAATGGGATGATCCGGTACTGTGCCCAGGCGGCCGTCCAGGCGTCGCCGGCAGCGGCACCGCCCTGCCGGGCCAGGTCGCCTCCGCCGTCTGCAACGTGCAGCTGCCGAAGCAGACCGGCTCCAACGCCGACGTGCAACCGGAAAAATCGAAGGGCTTCACCTTCGGCACCGTGTTCGAGCCGACCAAGTCCTCGATGGTGTCGATCGACTACTGGAACATCCGCATGACCGACATGCTGGCCAACTTGCCGGAGCAGGTCTACTTCCTCGATCCGGTCAAGTACGCGGCGGACTTCGTGCGCAACGCCGACGGCAGCATCAACTACATCCGCAACACCGTCCAGAATCTGGGTGGCCAGAAAGCGGCCGGTATCGACATCTCGGCGTCGTATGCCTTCCCGCGCAGCACCTACGGCGACTTCAAGCTGTCGCTCGACACCACCTACCTGACGCAGTTCGACAATCAGCTCGACAACGGCAGCCCGTACGTCTCGAACGTCGGCCGCTTCGGCCTGGCGTCCAACGGCACCACCAGCAGCTTCCCGATCATCACCTATCGCTGGAAGGGTACGGCCAAGTTGAACTGGGCGCTGGGTAGCTGGAACAGCACGCTGACCCAGAACTTCACGTCGAAGTACGAAGACCAGAACCTGGTGGCGCAAGAGTACTGGCGCGACATCAACTCGTACAAGAACTGGGCCTGGACCACGACCTACACCGGCTTCAAAAACATGCAAATCACCGCCGGCGTGACCAATCTGTTCGACAGCAAACCGCCGGTGACCAACAGCAGCCAGTATAGCTCCGGTTACCTGAGCAGCGCCGCCAGCCCGATCGGCCGCGCCTTCAACGTCCGCGCCACCTACAAGTTCTATTAATGAATTTGTCGATGCCAGCTGACGCTTGAACCCCGGCGCCGGACCGCAAACTTTGCGGCCGGCGCCATTTTTTTGCCGGAACCCCCATGAAACCGATGATCAGCCTTATCGCCGCGACGGCGCTGTCGATGGCCGCCCACGCCGCCGAGACGCCCGCCGCCGCAACCGCGCCCGCCGTCAAGCCGGTGCGCTTCATCCTCGTCGGCGATTCGACGATGGCCAACACCAGCGGCTACGGCGAGGCCTTCTGCGCCCGCGTCAACCGCGCCAACACTTGCCTCAACCTGGCCAAGGGCGGCCGCAGCTCCGGCAGCTTCCGCGCCGAAGGCCGCTGGGACGAAGTCGAAGGCCTGCTGCGCGGCGCCGCCGCCTACCGCGCCACCTATGTGCTGATCCAGTTCGGCCACAACGACCAGCCGGGCAAGCCTGGCCGCTCGACCGATTTCAAAACCGAATTCCCCGTCAACATGACGCGCTACGCGCAGGAAGTCAAAGCGCTCGGCGGCGTGCCGGTGCTGGTCACGCCGCTGACGCGCCGCAGCTTCAAGGACAAGGTCCTGGAAAATAATCTGCAGCCGTGGGCCGACGTGATCCGCGCCACCGCCGCCGCGCAGAAAACGCCGCTGCTGGACCTCAACGCGGAAAGCTATGCCGCCGTGCAGGCGATGGGCGAGGACGAAGCGGACACGCTGGCGATGGCGCCGCGTCCCGACAAGCTCGCGGAAGCCGCGACCGCCGCCGGCAAGGTGGAAGTGGCGGGCGCCGCCAAGTCCGCGTTCGACCGCACGCACCTGGGCGCCAAGGGCGCGGCCTACTTCTCGCGCATGGTGATGGAAGAGATCAAGCGCGCGATTCCGGAAACCGCCGGCCAGTTCAAGCCGGAGAGCGAGCAGTGAAACGCATCGCCACTCTGACCCTGCTGCTGGCGGCCATCGACGCCGCGCACGCGCAGCAACTGACGGCGGAACAGGCCAAACGGTATTCGTACGGCGAAGTGCTGAAGTACGTCGGCGCGGCCGGCCAGGAGACGGTCGATCCGTGGGACCCGCTGTCGGACCCACTGGCCAAAGGCGCCTCCTTCACGCCCGACTACATCGTCGACCACGCGGCCAAGGCCGACGGCGTCCGCGTCTTCAACACCGTCCAGCAAGCCGTCACCCGCGCCGTCGCCGACAGCGCTGCGGCTCCGGCCAAGCGCCTTTACCTGCTGCTGAAACCGGGCGTCTACCGGGAGCTGGTCTACATCCCCGCCTCCGCCGCGCCGATCACCATGTATGGTGAAGGCAAAGACGCCGCCGCGACCAAAATCACCGCCAAGCTGGACGCCTCCACCACCGGTGCGCAATACACCGCGCTGCACGGCGCGCAGTTCGCCAAGGCGGCGCCGGACGCGCAAGCGATGTACGACACCATCAAGGACCGGGCGCAGATCGGCACCTTTGGCACCGCCACCGTCTGGGCGCGCAACAACGGCTTCCAGGCGCGTAACCTGACCTTTGAAAACGGCTACAACAAGGACATCGGCAACGCCCGCGCCGAAGCGCTCCCCAACGTCAACAACGTGCACCACCAGGCGTTGGCGCTGCAGGTGGACGCCGCCGACAAGGCGCAGTTCGAGAACATCCGCCTGATCGGTTTCCAGGACACGCTGTATCTCAAGTCGCCGCAAATCGGCAGCACCTCGCGCAGCTTCTTCAACAACAGCTACATCGAGGGCGACGTCGATTTCATCTTCGGCGACAGCACCGCGTACTTTTACAAGACCGAGATCAAATCGCTGGGCGACCGGGGCCTGTCCTACGTGGCCGCGCCGGACACGCACGTCAAGTCGAAGTACGGCTTCGTGTTCGACCAGGTCCGCTTCACGCACGACGGCTCGGCCAACGCCCTGGGCGGCACCTTCCACCTGATGCGCCAATGGTTCCACAGCTCGCGCTGCACGCCATACGCCGCCGTCGCCGCCGACGGCTACAAATGCACCTACGGCCCGGAAAACGGCTACAAGGCGCCAACCGGCACCGTGGCGCGCGTCTCGCTGGAAGCGGTGGGCAAGATGGTGGTACTCAATTCGCGCATCGGCGCGCATATCAATAAGAAGAATCCATGGTCGGACTGGAACAAGAAGGGTGCTCTGTCGTTCCGCCCCGCGCAATTCAGCTCCGACGACTACTGGAACAATTTGACCCAGGCCGGCATCGATCCCGTCAAGGATCTCGGCTACACCACGCGACCTTCACCGGCTGATGTCTTCGTCGGCGAGTTCAATAATACAAATGATTAAGGAGCACAGCATGTCCATCAATTCCCAGCGCCGCAACCTGATGAAAGCCCTTCCGGCGGCGGGCCTGTCGTTCAGCGTTCCCGCGCTCGCCGCGACCGCGCCCGACCCGTGGCTGCAGGCGCAGGCGATCATCGACCACGTCTCCAAACCGCTTAAATTCCGCAAGCAGGATTTCGTCGTCACCGCCTACGGCGCCAAGACATGCAAGCTGTCCAAGGTCAAGGCCTGGATCTCGTTTGAAGAACAGGACACCATCGATAGCCCGGCCGCCGGCTCGCCGGACTGCTACGCCGCGATCAAGGCCGCCATCAAGGCCTGCAGCGACGCCGGCGGTGGCCGCGTGGTGATTCCGAAGGGCGACTGGTATTGCGCCGGTCCGATCGTGCTGCTGTCGAACGTGAACGTGCACCTGAACGCCGGTGCGCACGTCTACTTCAGCCACAAGCCGGAAGACTACGCCAAATACGGCGACATCGATTGCGGCAAGGCCGGCAAGCTGTCGATCTCCCGCTGGCAGAGCAACGACTGCCTGAACTACTCGTCGATGATCTACGCCTACGGCCAGGACAACATCGCCCTCACCGGCGACGACTGGACCGCCATCGTCGACGGCCAGGGCGGCGTACCGTTCAACGAGGAAGGCGATTGCTGGTGGACCTGGAAGGGCAAGCAGAAAACCATCAACTCCATCGGCCAGGGCACCACGCCCAACTTCAAGGTCGGCAAGATGTCCGAGAACACCGAGAACCCGCTCAACGCGATGTCGCTGGCGACCGTCTCGCCGCAATTGACCGAAGCGGAACGCGTGCTGATTCAAGGCGAAGGCCAACGCTGGCGCGCCGACGCGCAATATCTGCCGGCGCTGTCGGAAGCGGGCGTGCCGTTGTCCAAGCGCGTGTTCGGCATCGGCCACTATTTGCGTCCGCCGATGATCCAGATCATCGGTTGCACCAACGTGCTGCTGCAGGGTTATCACGTCAAGCGCACGCCATTCTGGATGCACCACCCGGTCCACTGCCGAAATATCGTGATCCGCAAAGTCCACTGCGAGAGCCATGGCCCGAACAGCGACGGCTTCGATCCGGAAGCCTGCGACCACGTGCTGGTCGACGGCTGCGTGTTCGACACCGGCGACGACTGCATCGCCATCAAGGCCGGCAAGGACCTGGATACGCAATACGGCCCGTCGCAGAACATCGTGATCCAGAACTGCATCATGCACAGCGGCCATGGCGGCGTGACGCTAGGCAGCGAGATGGCCGGCGGCATCCAGAACGTGTTCGCGCAAAAGCTGGTGTTTGAAAACGCCAACTGGAAAACCAATCCGCTCAACACCGCGATCCGCATGAAGACCAATATGAATCGTGGCGGCTACCTGCGTAATTTCTACGTCCGCGATTGCACGATCCCGAACGGCGTGCAGCTGTCGCCGTCGTTCTACGCGTCGCTGCCTGGATCGCCGATCCAGTCGAAGACCGTCGCCACGGCGGCCGGCGCCATCGTCACCTTCGATTGCGACTACACGCCGATCAGCGACAACGTGCGCATCCGCCCACCGGTGGTGAGCAACATCCACATCTCCAACATCAAGACCGGCAATGTCAGCAAGGATGGCAAGACCGCGTCGTGCTTCCAGGCGATCGTGATCCTCGGCCCGGTGGCGTCGGACTACAACGGCCCGCTGCCGATGCCGCCGGTGGTTCCGGTCACCGACGTGTTCATCACCGACTGCGATTTCGGCACGCCGGTCAACGCGGCGCAGCCTTGGTTCCTCTACAACGTCAAGGGACTGAAGCTGAAGAACGTCACCATCGACGGCAAGGTGCACAACACCACGCTGGACGCCTGACATGCGCGCGCTCCCGTTGGCGGCTCTCGCCGCCGCAACGCTTGTCGCCCTCGGTGCATCGGCTACGGCCAGTGCGGCGGGCGGCGCAGCGGCGTTGCTGCCCGCCAGTGGGGCGCAGCGCGTCAATCCGGACACGCATCTGACGCTGCGTTTCGACCAGCCGCCGGTGCTCGGCACGTCCGGCCGGATCCGCATCTACGACGCGGCCACCGACCGCCTGGTCGATACGCTGGACATTGGCATCCCCGCCGGGCCGACCGAACGCACCAAGCTGCCGGCGGCACCCTATCTGTCGACGCCTTACGTGTACGCCGACGGTCCGCGCGCGACCAACGCCGACACCAAGGCCGGCACGCCTTCCGCAGGCGCGGACACCGGCGACGACAAGTACCAGCTCACCATCATCGGTGGCTTCACCGACGGTTTCCACTTCCATCCGGTGATCGTGCGCGACAAGACCGCGACCATCTACCCGCACAACAACCTGCTCGACTACGGCAAGCGCTATTACGTGCAGATCGATCCGGGCGTCATCGCCGGCTTCAAGGGCATCGCCGGCAAGCAGGGGTGGCGCTTCAGCACCAAACCGAAGGCGCCGCGCGCGGACGTTGAGCGCGTGGTCGTCAGCGCCGATGGCGCCGGAGATTTCAACACCGTGCAGGGCGCGCTCGATTTCGTGCCGGATCATCCGGCCAAGCGCACCACCATCTTCGTGCGCAACGGCGACTACGAGGAGATCGTCTACTTCCGCAACAAATCGAATCTTACGATACAGGGCGAGCAGCGCGACAAGGTTCGCATCCATTACGCGAACAATGAGGTATTCAATCCGCATCCGCCCAACATCAGCACCAACGAACAGCCGGGCACCTTCCCGTCGCGCCGCGCGGCCTTCGCCGCCGACAACGTCAAAGGCGTGCATCTGCGCGACCTGACGCTGGAGACCACGCTGCGCGGCCAGGCCGAAGGCTTGCTGATCACCGGCGAGGAAAACATCGTCAGCAAGGTGACGGTGATTGGCTCCGGCGACGCGCTGCAGGTCAACGGCAGCACCTATCTGCCGGACGTGAAAGTGGTCGGCCATGGCGACACGATACTGGGGCGCGGCCCGGCCTTCTTCGAGCGTTGCGAGATAGAGTCGGTCGGCGCGTTTATGTGGATACGCAATCCGTCGACCAATCATGGCAACGTGTTTGTCGATTGCAGCTTCAAGGCGCTGGGTGGCGGGCAGACGGAATTGGCGCGCCTGCCGGCGAACAAGGGAAAGAACTATCCACACGCGGAGGCGGTGCTGATCAACGCCACGCTAAGCGGCATCAGCCCGCAGGGCTGGGGACCGATCGACGGCGACGCGACCAACGTATGCTTCTGGGAATACAACAGCCGCAACGCGGACGGCACGCCGTTGGACACCAGCCAGCGGCATCCGGCCTCGCGCCAGCTGGACAAAGTCAAGGACGCCGAGGCCATTGAAAACTACCGCAAGCCATCATTTATCCTCAACGGCTGGCAACCCGACAATCACTTTCGGGTGCCGTTGGAGAAGTAAAACGAAATCACCAAGGTCGCCATCGGCAAGGCGCCGATCTTGATGATTTCCGTCAGCGCCGCCAGCGCCTTGTTGTCCGGGTAGCAGGCATAGCCCGTCATTACGGCCGAACTGATGATCGCGAGGCCTAGTGTTATTTGCTTCGCAAAAATCAAACGATCAGTTTCGTTAATCGAAACGTGGCTTCGTGCTGAAATATGTCGTCAAGAAAGTCGACGTCCAACTCTTGCGTTGAGGACATCATAAGCCCGTCAACACACCGACGGCATGCAGTGAGTTGTCAGGCATGCGGCGGACTAAGCCGATCGACGAACCGTCACCTTTCTTCTTTTGGTCATACGCGATTTTCAAGAGCGCGAACGCGCCTCTCATCGCATCGGCTTTGGTAATACCTCTTTCGCAGGCGACGGTATTCAGAAAATCATCTATTTCCGCAGATAAGTTTAAGGTCATGCTTCTCATGATGCACCTCCACAACAGCACAAGTGATTGGGCTAACCGGAAAATTATACTGCTGTGGGATCGGCGATTCGTTTGACGCAGGCCAAACGAAACGGGACTCACTCGGGCGTGACGCGGAAGTGGTCAATGTCGATATGGCCTGCGGAGGCGCCGCCGCTCGATGCGCTGAACAGGCCCATTTGCGCGCCGACCCAGCGGCCCATGGCGGCGGTGAACGGACCGCCCAGCGGCGTGTAGGCGCGGTCGTCGTAGCTGTACGAGAAGCGCGTCGCACCGCCGGCGCGCACTTGCATGCGCAGCCAGATTTGCGGCGACGCCAACGCCACGCCGGCCTCCTCGTTCTCGCGGCACTTGGCGTCCGCCTTGTGGCAGCTGACCAGCGCCAGCCGCGTCTTGCCGTCGACGCGGCGCGCGCCAAGCCAGGCGTAATCGAGGCCGTACATGACCAGTCCCGCATCGCCGCCGTCGGCCATGCCCGACACGTCCAGCTTCGTCGTGACCGTGAACGATTCCGCCGGCAGCTTTTGCAGCAGCAGCGACGGCACGTCCCACAGATTGCCGGCGCGGGGCTGGCCGAACAAGCGCAATCGGCCGCCATCAAGCGCGTACCATTCCGGCCGCCAGTTGGCGTTCCACTGCCACTGCAGGCCAAGCGCCGCGCCGTCGAATTCATCGCTGGTCGCCGGCGACGCGGCGGCATAGCCGGCCACCGGCTTGCGATAGCTGGCAACCGGCTGGCCTGTGCCGCTGCCAGCGACATCCTCGCCGATCACCGGCCAGCCCTCGCGCCATTGTATCGGCTGCAGATGCACCACGCGGCCATACGCGCGCTTGTCCTGGAAATGGAAGAACCAATCCTCGCCTTGCGGCGTCTGCACCCACGCGCCCTGGTGCGGACCGTTGACCGGCGAACTGCCCTGCGCCAGCACGATACGCACCTCGTACGGCCCGCCGATGCTCCGCGAACGGAACACCGACTGCCAGCCATACTCCACGCCCCCGGCCGGCGCGAACACGTAGTAATAGCCGTCGCGCTTATAAAACTTCGGCCCCTCCAGCGTCTTATAGCCTGGCAGCTGGTTGGCGTCGATGACGATGCGGCCGGCGTCGTCCAGCATGCCGCTGGCGTCCGGCTTCATACGCTGCAGGGTCAATACATTGTTGAAGCCCGCGCGGCTCTTGGCCCACGCGTGCAGCAGATAGGCCTGGCCGTCGTCGTCCCACAGCGGCGTCGGATCGATCAGGCCCTTCCCCGCCAGCAGCAGGCGCGGCGCGCTCCACGGACCGGCGAAGGTCGCCGCCGTCATCACGTAGATGCCGAAATCGGGATCGGGATAGAAGATCCAGAACTTGCCGTCGTGGTAGCGCAGGCACGGCGCCACACGCCCTTGCCGTGCTGCGGCAGCGCGAACACGTCCAACGGCACCTGCTGCGGCAAGGCGTGGCCGACCAGCGTCCAGTTGACCATGTCCGGCGACTCCAGCAACGGCAGGCCTGGCGCGCTATTGAAACTTGAAGAGACGAGATAGTATTTGTCGCCGACGCGGATCGCGTCGGGATCGGAATAATCGGCATGCAGTATCGGGTTGCGATACGCGTTGTCGACGGTCGGCGCGACGCCGCATGCGGCCAGCAAGGCCGCAAATAAAAAGGGCAGACACCTGATCAGCATCCGCCCTCCCATCATGCGCCGAACGGCGTTTCCGCCAGTCCCTTGACGCCAGGCCGCAGCATCACGACCGAACCGCCCCACTCCGCGTCTTCCGGCTTGCCGGAAACGATGGAGGTGACCAGCAGCGTATCCAGATCCTTGCCGCCGAAGGCGCACATGGATGGCTTCAGCATCGGCACGTCGAGACGGCGATCCAGCTTGCCGTCCGGCGTGAAGCGCATGATGACGCCGCCGTCGTTACCGCAGACCCAGTAGCAGCCCTCGCTGTCGACCGCCGCGCCGTCGGGACGGCCGACGTAGGTCGACAGATCGGCGAACACGCGCTGGCCCGACGGCACGCCGTCGGCGATGTCGTAGTCGAAGGCCCACACCATGCGCCGCGACGGATGCGAATCCGACAGGTACATGGTGCGGCCGTCCGGCGAAAACGCCGTGCCGTTCTGCGTGATCAAATCCGACACCATCGGCGCCGAAATGCCGCGCGCCGCATCGTAGCGATACAGCTGGCCGACCGGTCGCGCCGCGCCCATGTCCATGAACA
>Ga0247815_10001337_pt1 | contig 18951 bp, 28 predicted proteins | sample UWRJL194509B1_FD_181014 | JGI IMG/M metagenome (GOLD analysis project Ga0247815, IMG submission 181014) | Plant litter microbial communities from Arlington Agricultural Research Station in Wisconsin, United States - UWRJ-L194-509B-1 | ecosystem: Environmental > Terrestrial > Plant litter >...
ACGGCGAATCACGCCGCAGACGACCACTTCCGCTACTCAATGACTGTGTGAAAACGTGAGATCACTCCAACGTCGTCAACCCGAGCCCAGCGCGACAACGTACCGAGTAGCCAGACTCGGAATATGAGCGGCGGCGGACGGGCTCAGGTGGGAAGTCGTCCTCAATGAAAACCCGTCGTTGCGGGTTCCGACTCCTCCCGCGATTGTAGAGCTGTTCCTCCCGCGCCATCATGGCCTTCTTGGACCTGGGCTTCATCGTCGTTGAGGATGCAGGCGCAGGTATCGGAGCGGCAACTTGCGTCGGCGCCACCACAACTGGAGCCGCTGCATTTACGTGCTGCTGCTGTTGGTACTGCGGCTGTTGCTGCTGCTGGTGTCGGTGCTGTTGTTGTTGTTGTTGGTACTGTGGCTGTGGATGCGGCAGCTGCTGCTGTTGGTGTTGCATTGGCGGTACAGTGTACACCTGGCCGCCATTCGGATCCACATATAAAGGCACGCCTTCGGTGGTCACTGCCTGGATGTAATGTCTTGGTGCCGTCTGCATTGGATAGGCAAAAGAGTATGCTTGACCATTGACGACGACATTGTGGTATGGCATCACTGTTTTGCCGTCCACAGCCGCAGAGTGCGTCGGTCCATTCGACGCTGTGGTCATGGGGACGTAGGATACTTGCGATGTAGGCGAGGCCGGAGCTGCTGGAGCAGCCGTCGCGGGGAAGGTGGTGTTATATGCATGAGGGTAATGGGTTCGATTGTGCAGCGTCGAGGTAGACGCAGACAGAGGTGAAGGCGAATATGCCGCAGAGGAAGGAGCACGATGCGTGGAGACGACGGGCATGTTGTGCATGCGAGAAGAGCCTTCCAACGGTGAGCGAGCACGATAGCCAAGCGCAGAAGTCGGTGAGCGTGACGTTGACAATGATCCGCGTGACAGCGACGAGACGTTCGAGATTGAATCCTGCGACTGCGGACTCCCAGAAGACATCTTGCGAGACCTTGGCGGTTCTTGTTCGTGGGGGCGAACAAACTGGGCACCGGGAAGAGATTGAGAGCGGCGTCTGACTTGGGTGGGCCTGGTTTTGATGGCTCGGTGGTCGGCGAGCTGATCATGGTGGTCTGCACGCGCGGATGAACGGTGGTCGTAGTGGGACATGGCTGAGTTCTAGCCCATACCGCGGAGAGCAGGAAGCAAGTCAAATAGAGACACGGCACATTGTATGACGTTCGCGGAATGTATTGGTGGCACCCGCGTCATGAGAGGGGCGTGAGTTCAAGGATCTGAGATTGTTTGGCTGAGGAGATAATGCAGAAAGCACATGGTATGGTTGCAGCTGACTACAATGGCCAAATAAGCACGCGAGCACTCAGCTGTGAGCTCAGGGGCGGACCTGAAAGCAAAAGTGGGAGGGTTACGGTCGGTGCGCCTGCACTTCTACCGACTCCACTGTCGCTGCTTTGGACTCGTAGTTCTCAAACGCCTTCGCGCCATTACCCCTGAATCGTTTGCGCATGTCAAGCTGGTAGCAGTGAGCGACAAGCAATGTATTCTACTGCTCAAATGTGCGCACCATTCCCCGCTTGCATTCGAACACGGATAACCTGAGCAGTTGGCACTCCTCAGACAGTTCATTGGCGTGGTTCTTTACGCAATCAGAGGGCAGGTTCCCGTCGCGTCGTACGCAGTCAGAATTGAGTAGACATTGCTTGAAGGCCTTGAGAATGGGTTCGCACGACATGGCAAAGAGAGACGCAAGACACGGCCAAGGCCGGTGAGTCGCAGCCACCTTGGCCTCCGTCCTCCATGTCGTCGCGCGGGCCGCCGCTGTTCCCAGACAGCACAAATGCTGGCATCATCGTCAATCCGCGCACTCTCGAGCGCATAATCCCTGCCACCAAACGTGCAGACGGCTCGTGCGTGGCGCATCTCGCCTGAATGCAAGCTCATCGCTCAGCACTTTGCCGCAGTGTTCGCAAGGAAATTAAGATTCGTCCCGGATTTACCCCAGTAGAGGATGTTGCAACCTTTCGCGGCCGGCGTCAGCAGCAGGCTGCCCCTCAGAGCACTGCTCCACCAGGGGTGCCAGGCTGGGCACCACCATCGGCGACGGCATCTAAACCTGCTCCTAAACCCGGTGCATCGGCATCAGTTGCTACTAGCAGCGATGCACAGAGCAAGGCCGCCGCAAAGAACGCGAAGAGAGCCGAAAAGCGCAAGGAGAAGCGTGTCGCAGATCAGATTGAATTCGTTCGCCAACAGTATGGCGAGAGCGACCCCGACACACCAGCAGCCAAGTCGACAGCCAAGTCAGCGGATGCCTCGGTGGACGAGCTCGCAGATCAGCTCAAGGACACGACCGTGAATTAAACCTCTGGGTTACATTGTTGTATCATACTAGCTGGTGCGCTCAGCAACATCCCGCGTTCACTCCAGTTCATGTGGTGATCCATCAACGTGCGCATGTGCCTGCGCCTGCGCGAGCATGATTCGTCGCTTCGTTTCCTCCTTGAGCTGCTCCTTCTTGCGGAAGTCGAGCTCATTGCTGGCAATGATACTGAGGACGACGAAGCCAATCAAGACTACAAATGGAATAAGCATGATTGGATTTCGCAGTAGGCTACAGCACGCACCCATTCCCCTTCGGGTGTTGCGCCACTTGGCCTTCTCAATACCAGTCCGGATGTCGCTCATTCTGATCTGGGCCTTATTGGCGAGGTCCTGCGGTCATTGTCAGTGCCGCCTTCCTCAACTCGGAACGCCGTGATTACCTCGATACCCATCTCAAATGCCTTGAGGTCGGCGCGTGAGTCGTGCTTGCGATTGTCGATATCCATCTGCAGACTGGAGACGAGCCTTAGTTGAAGCTAGCATGCCTGAAGACCGAAGCGCCTCACTCGTTCTTGAGCGTGGCAACATCCTCCTTCATCTTGCCGTCCAGCGAGTCAACTTCTCGACGAATCTGCGATGTTGTGGTCTGTAACGTAGCAAACTCGTTACGGGTGCGCATAGTCATCTCTGTCTGCAGCTCGGATAGCGCGGCACGAAAGAGGTATGCTTGCTGTCTCGATGACGTGAGTTGCCGCGTTCATCCTCTGAGCAAATCACGCACATTCTCCTGGTCTTTCCGATTGAGCATTTCGTAGTCCATCCTGTCGTTGCGGTGAACAAGAATTGCGCGTGTCGCTTTCATGAGACAGCGCGCGACGGGCTCGGCAAACACATGACGCAGACCGACGAAGAACTCGTGCGTGTGAAATGGCGGCGTTGGGAAAGCGATAAGTGGGCTTTGTGGTGCCACAGGTACGTTGCGCGTGCCGTCATCTGGAGGCTTGTCGTCTGGCCATGGCCCACGCTGTGGGGTGGCTGCAACGACGAGGCCCGAAGAGGACTCGGCCGGTGCGTCCGAAGGGCTTAGAAACGCGGCAGGAGCAGGTTCTGTGAGAGGGATAGGTGGTGCAGAGAAGGCGCGAGCGTGTGCTCTAAGAGCAGGCGATGCGCACAGTCGGGCGCGGGACGGTAGGAGACGGAGGCTCATGCGCGCTTCGGCCAGTGCCGCGCGCGTCCTTCCTTCACTCTTCCAAGTCTTGATGTTTCGGCGCATTGGCAGGCCAAGCACCGGTGTCCTCATGGTTGAAGCGAAGGGCTGCGGTCAATTAAGTCTAGCGGCGCTTGCCGCGCACTAGTACTAGCCTGCTCTCGATCTTGGTCTCCTAGTCGAATGTCGCTGCTACCACTACAACAGATTCCACGCGTGTCTACACGCGACCGCGTCCTCAGCTTTATATCCGACCAGAAACGACGTCTACCGCGGTTCGCTGCTGATGGTCTCGCCGCTGTCGCTGCTCCGCTACATGGTCTCGAGGCTCCGACTGCTCATGCGCCGCCCAGCCCCCAGTTACTTTTGAATACGCCGCTGCTTGTACCCCGTGCTGCCAAGCCTCGAGAGCCTGTACCAGTCTCCGCGCTGCCCAAGTCGACAAGTGAAGAAAGGTCCGAGAGGTCGAAAGAGCAGCGCGCGCCACCGCCGGTAGATGAGCACGCTGAACGTGCGTCAGAGCATCCAGTCAGGATGCATTCCGCTGAAATACTCCTCCAAGGTCTTGCCGAACGTCGCGAGCGCCGCCGCGAGCGCCAAGAGATACTACATCCCAAGCCGACCGCTGGAACCTCCAAACGCAAGCGCTCCTCCAAACTTGACGAATCCGACGAAGATGCAGGCAATAATCAGACACAGAAGGGCAAGAAGGGCAAGAGCAAGAAAGGCGTAAAACTTCCTGCGGGAATGGCGTTGATGCAGAACTTCTCTGCACCGAACTTCGCGAGCGGTCGGTTGACACTCGCCAACCAGGCCGGGAGTGCAAGCGGGATGTTCAGCAAGGGCAAGGCGTCGGCAATGATGGTTACGAAGAATAAGCAGGTGTCTAAGCCGGATGTGCGCCGAGGTGCGTCAGGTGAACGCCACCTGGGATTCTGACTGACGGTCTGTCTGCAGGACCGCTCTTCGACGAGCACAAATTTCTGAACCGGAAGCCGCTTGTAACCGTCACCAACAGCTCGCCGCGCAAATTGAAGTCTAACTCGAGCTCGAGCTCCAACTTGAGTCATAAGCAGAGTCGATCGGTGACGGATAGCCCACAACGTTCTCACCATCCCAGCAAGTGTGAGCAAGTTTTGCTTACCTCCTAACTAGGATCTTAACCGTCCTACGTTCATTCAGATCGATCCATGGGCAGCCCGACGTCGGCTCATCTTGACAATAGTCGTCGAGAGATAAAGCCCATTGTGACGGCTTCTCCAAACCGTGAACAGTCGCCGACCTGGTCCGTCGGACCTGACCTTCTTAGCGGCACCAATTCTGCCGCTGCACCGGCCTCGCAGATGGCCGCACCCATAAAACTGCCTACTCCCGCATTGCCTGCTACACCTGCCATCAATGACATCAAGTTTGTGGATACTCAATACCTCCTTGCTCTGCCAATGTGCGCCGATATCTCTGGGCCTTTGCCAGTTGCGACGTCGGCCGCTGCCCCCGCTCCTATTGCTTCTTCCCGCCCTATTACTCCAAGCACCGAATACTCGGCTTTCCTGGTACAACAGCAGCAGCCCGGAAATTGTGTGCCAATATCTCCCCAAAGCTTGCTGCTGGAGAAATGCTCGACACCTAGCGACGAAGCAGTCCCCTCCGACATTCTGTGCAGCGATTACCCCGACCCACTCATCAACGATGAGGCTATATCTAATGCTGCAGACCATCTCCTCAACTCGATCAACCGCATACTCGATCCTATAGACCTTCCACCAGCCGAGCACGCGCAACTCTACGAGACAGACGACGGAATGGTTCTGTCGGATGACTTGGTCATGGATGAGTTTGACGACGTGGAGGAGCATAGTTATATTCCACCCCGGCACGGGTGGTATATGGAAGGACGACATTCTGCCGGCGAATGCGAAGAAGAGCATTGCTGGACGGGCGATGATGGTGGCGACGAGCAGCTTCCCACCGATGGGGATGAAGATTTCGCGGGTGACGAGATGTCCCGATGGGACCTCGACCAACCGAACGACCATCTTGAAGTCTATGCTGGGTCTGAACAAGCATGGGTTTCCGACGATCTCGACACGTTCATGGTTGAAAGAGGTACGATGCATGAAGGCACAGCGATGAGCGAGATCGCGGATGCGGAGAGCGAGAATGAGTGGCAAGAGTTCACGGAGGGCCGTGCACTACTTCTGCTTGGTCCCGAGACGCGATTCAAGGCGGCAGAGTATGACGAAGGTGTAAAGTTCAATTGGTCGCCGTACAACCGTGCATAAACTGCTTGTTTGCTTGCTCGTCCTGAATCATGTGTGATGTGATAATTTCAAGCACATCTCAGCCAGTAATTTCGGAATCTTGCCCCTTTAGATTGGGGAATCTCCCAATCCGACGAGGGATGGCAGGAACCTCTTCGAGGAAGGGAGTTGAATCGGCGCGAACCTTCCCGGAATTATTTTGGGTCCGGGTCCTCGCGCCGTCCAGGACCAGCCTCGTTCTCATCCACCTCGCCGGCCTCGCCGTTCTTCCCTTCTCTACCCAAAAAAGCCAGCGCGTCACAGACTCGCTGCACTTCCCTCCGTTTCCAACACAACATGGCCGTCGGCAAGGTCAGTGGCGGGCTTGCACGCGAGTTGTAGTGGCTCGCACAACATCGATGGCGCTGACGCCGCCTGCCATCATCTTCGCGTCTGTACAGAACAAGCGCCTGTCGAAGGGCAAGAAGGGCCTGAAGAAGAAGGTCGTTGACCCGTTCTCCCGCAAGGGTGCGTTGCGCGACGAGATTTCGATTGTGCGGCGCACACTCCTGCTCACGCGTGTACAATTTCATCTACAGAGTGGTATGATATCAAGGCGCCGTCGACCTTCGAGGTCAGGAACGTTGGGCGGACCATCGTCAACCGTTCGCAGGGTTTGAGTGCGTGCTGTTCAGTCGTCTGGGGCTGGCCGTGCGCTAAACTGTGATCACGCACAGAGAACGCAAGCGATTCGCTCAAGGGCCGTGTCCTTGAGGTCTCGCTGGGCGACCTCAACAAGGACGAGGACTCTGCTTTCCGCAAGATCAAGCTCCGGATTGACGACGTCCAGGGCAAGAGCTGCCTGACCAACTTCCACGGCATGGATTTCACCTCTGACAAGCTTCGGTCGCTCGTCCGCAAGTGGCAGACGCTCATCGAGGCGCACGTCGATGTCAAGACCACCGACGGCTACCTCGTCCGCCTGTTCGCCATTGCATTCACCAAGCGCCGGCCCAACCAGGTCAGCAAGACTACCTACGCGCAGACCAGCCAGATCCGCGAAATCAGGAAGAAGATGCATGAGATCATGACCCGCGAGGCGTCTTCGGTCGATCTCAAGGAGCTCGTCCAGAAGTTCGCGCCGGAGGCCATCGGTCGTGAGATCGAGAAGGCCAGCAAGGGCATCTTCCCGCTCCAGAACGTCTACATCCGCAAGGCGAAGATTTTGAAGTCGCCCAAGTTCGACGCATCCAAGCTTCTCGAACTGCACGGTGGGGTTGAGGATGTGCGTATCTCTTGCGACTTTGTTCTTTCGAGCGTTGCGCTAAATGTTTCCACAGGAGACTGGCAAGAAGGTCGGCGGTGGCGACTTCAAGGAGCCAGAGATCCTCGCCGAGGTATGAGCCATTCCCGGACGGCGGGCCTTGTGTTTTCTACCTACGAGAGCAAAATCCCATGAGCATGCTCTATGTGCATTTTATGATCTCTGCAAATTCTTGCGTGCTACGGCGAAGATCCGACTCGTCCCTTTGTCTTCCGCCTCCATGTCCGACGTCGCATACCTTCGCTCGCTGCTGGGTGTGCACCCCAACTTCCCCAAGGAGGCAAGAACTGGCCCTGTACTATATATTGCGTTGCTGAGACTGAGCAGGGCATTACCTTCCTCGACATGTTCCCAATGTAACCGTTACTGCTCAAGTCGTTGAAGCGTACCACTCACGCTCCCTGCGCAACAGTTTGCGCAACCCTGTCGCGTTTGAGACTTTGATCACTCATTTCATGCACCATATCGTTTCAAAAACTCTCACAGAGCCAGAGAAGCGTATCGATGCGGTTGTCGGCCTCGACGCACGCGGGTTTATCCTCGGCCCGATCATTGCGCTGAGGCTCGGGGCCGCCTTTGTCCCCGTTCGGAAGAAGGGCAAGCTGCCCGGCCAGTGTATCTCCGCTATATACGAAAAAGAGTACGGTCAGGTGTGTGCCAGCGTCGATTTGCGGGTGGTACACAGAAATCAACTTGACGTGCGCCACAGGATGTTTTCGAGATGCAGTCCGATGCGATCAAGGCAGGGCAGACCGTTCTGGTCGTCGACGACCTCATTGCCACAGGTAATGCTCCGTGCATGCCTTTGGATGTGCTCACAGTATTGTAGGTGGCTCGGCGAAGGCGGCTGGCGAACTGGTCAAGCAGCAAGGAGGAATCACACTGGAGTATCTCTTCATCATCGGGCTGAAGTTCCTCAATGGGCAAAGCAAGCTGGACGCTCCGGCGTACTCGATGATCGAGCTCGATGACTGAGATAGATGAATGCGCCGAACGCGCAAGGAAGTATATCTAGATGTCAAGTACGGTATTCATGACCGCGTGACCGTTTACAACGAGAATCGTAGTGTCCTTCTTGGACGGCGTCTCGAACTCGTCGTCGTCTTCTGTGGCAGGTGGACCCTCCACTCGTACTGTGACCTCCAGTGTCTCGTCGCCTTCGATCGCATTCAACATGTTCCGTACCGCTTCTCCATCCTTCTGCTCCAGCACCATGAGAGCGACGTCGTCCAGCGTGCCATCCAAAACGACCGTATCGTCTGCATCCGCAGATGGATTCAGTGGCTTGTCCTCGTAGTTGATGACCACGACTCCTGCTGCACCGGCAAGGCTCGCCTCGTCTAGCTTCTGCACGAATGAGCATTCGCCACGATCGACAAGGATGACGCTCAGTGGAGGGATGGTTCCTTTTTCATACGAGGTGCAGCCCATCGGGTTCTCCGCGTCGCGGACGAGAGAAAGAGGTTCGCCACCGGCGCCAAAGTTGAGCTGCCTCACCCCTTGGGCAGCGGGGTCGCCACCGAAGGTGGATGTATAGGCAAGCACCGATGAATTCATCAGCAGCGGCATGAGGTCCATCCATGGTGTAAACGGTTCGTCGGTGGTGCTGTCCACGTCGAACGAGAGTTGTACGTCGAGTGATCTTTGCCTGGTTGGCGTCGGCGGCTTCTGTTTTGCAAGCCGTTTATCGCGGACATAAACCTTCTGTCCTGATCGGACGGTGTGGGGGCCGACTTCAAAATTCAAATATGAGCGAGTGAACAGGATGGTCTACGGTCTGCGTACGTTTGGTGATGTCAAGACCCTTGCCGTCCAATCTTGTCCTGAGAACCGCCCGGATGCCAGTAAGATTGTACATTACAAAGCCGTCCTTGTACGGGGCCAGTTTTGACGGTGGTGGCGTTGGGTCTTCAACCGCGGAGTCTCCATCAAGCGTGAAGATAAAGTCGAACGTCTACGCGGCGGGTCAGCCGAATATCTCCCATCCCACTCACACGACAGACCTGTTGCTGCACTTTTGGAGCATCGCACCACCCATCCGGTGACCAGAAAGCTGCGTCATCTGCGGCGAGGTCGGAGGTTGTAGGTATTCCAGCAAGATGGCGGCCAAACTCGTACTCCGGAGAGCCGCGTATGCCTGCGATGAGCTGCTGCCCGCGTACTTCCTCGAGGTTGACAGGTTGAGGCTCGTAAGCTGGACATCTGGAGGTGTCGTTAGGCCGCATTTTCCTCCTGGCGGCCGACATTGGTCGAAGATTGGTAGAGTTAAGATGGAGAATGTGTCCTTCCGTGGTCAGCACATAGTTGGAATCGTCGCGATTGAGCGGATTCTCTTCGTCGAAAAGGAGATAAAGATACTGCGTCGCGTTTAGCATGGACAGGAGACGTTTTCAAGGTAAAACAAACCTTCAAAGTTTCAGACAGTACAAATGATTCCATCCGGTCCGATCGCTTGTTGCTGACGAGGTCTTCGATGCCGGTGAGCCCACATTCGACCTTTGAACGGATGGTTATGTCCTCTAAGAATTTCTCTCCCTGTACAAGCGTTCACATCGCTGTGGCGGACGGGAGATCGCAACGCACCACATCCAGGTAGAACGGGTCCTTGGTGGCCTGGGGAGAATGTGAGCCCAGTTGAATACATTATGCAATTTGCAAGACTCACTCGGTAGAGGTACCAGGTGCTCTCAATAAACTCGGGCCGAAGTGGATAGCTGGCGCTCGTTGCGACGCTGTGGTTAATATCGTAAACCTCTGGAAGGCCAGCGAAGCGCTTCCAAAGGTTCCAGTCTGTCCATCGGGTTAGCATGTGGCCTTGAATCCCCAAACACACAACCTACATATAAGGTGCGATTTGATTGCGTTCTCCACGTCACCGGCAAGCACCTATTTGCCGTCAGTGGCAGTTTACAGGTTGCATTTGGAGCGATCGCCTCACTTGAAGACCCGGCCAAAACGCTGATAACGAGTCCAAGGTCCAATATTGGAGCTCCCCGGTGGTCATGCTTACTCGCCTGCTATTTGTGAGATGACAACTATTACACCGCGATGTAATCATACCGGTACTGTGTGAGCGTCAGTGAAAAACTAAGTTTCAGCAGCTATGACCGCACCCAGTAGCCCTCCGGACCGCGAACATAGCGCATCACCGCGGCATATGCCTCCTGGATTTCCAAATCAGCTATGATCATGCAGAGAAAGGAGATAGTGCGCACGTTCCAGACGTCGAGGAACTGAGAGTCACCACTCAAGATATGCCACTTCAATGCGTACTCAAAGAAGCTGTCGATGCCCGCCCCAATAGCCGTGATGGTTGGCGAAGTCCATGCCTGTGCGTCCTTTCAGCAATTGCTTAAGCTGTGTGATATGTGGCGCGCACCCCAGTCCAAATATTGACGGTGTTGCCAACAAGTCCAAGGTCGCTACCTATTACAACGGTCAGCAACGATAACACAAACATGAAAGTGAACATACGCAGATTCCAGATTGCAAAAAAGGCACGAAACGCAGCCTTCTCAAAGCGGGGGTCACCCGACAGACGCGAGAGCGTGGCGAACTCGAGGATGAGGGACCCGGCACCAGCGGTACAAGTCTCGTGCGTCTCCCCCTTAAGCACACCTTTCCTGAGGTTGACCTGCAGTACATGTGTAAGAGTCATCGCGAAGCAGTATATACGAGCTTACTCGTGCGTATGGCATGCCCGTGCCAGTCTCAAATGCTGGCAATAACCGCTCTCCCAGGTCCAACGCCAGCGTTAACAGCTCGTCCTTGTACCAAGGAAGTGCGAAACCGTGGGTCGGATCTGATGCGAATATATGCCCTGAGACGAGACCACCGAGGACGCGAATCGTGGTCTCGAAGACTTGAGGTCGTGTGTCGACATCAAAAGAGACGTGCTTGATCACGTTGCGAACAGCGGTGTCGAAACCCTCGTGATCTTGAAGAACGACAAGGGTGTCGAGCACATCAATGAGCGTGACACTGAATTGCAGTGTCAACAAGAACTGTGTGAGTGAGGTTTAGCTCGGCAGACTGACGAGAAGTTGCCGTTAACGTCGTTGACAGCGATGTTATTTCTGCGCCACGTCCTTAGAGCATAGTCGCGTTGAGGACAATACTACGCACTGGTTTGCCCAGTCTGGTCCTCTCCCTTTGCACGAGAGTGGTCGCAGCTGTAGCAGTCGTTAGTTGAGGTACCAGGGGCGTGACGGCACGAACCTCATCCATCGGGAATGCTAGATCCTATGAGCCTTCATCTAGCAGCAAGACCGCCTCAAAACGCACCGTTATTCATATACGCATCAAATCCATGATACCAAAGTGCTCGTGTCTTCTCGCTGTAACCGCTTGGTCAGCGCGAGTTGTGAGCGCAAGCACATTAACCAACCGCGCATTCGCTATCCTCAACGCATCCCAGGGTCGAGGACGTTGCATTGCGGCAATTACGCCCGAATTAGAAACCAGAAGAAGCCCCGCAAACAGCACGCCAAGTATCCGACATTGGGCTAGCCAGGTCATCCGGGGAACGAGAGGAAGAGATCGACGTGTCATGACTAGCGGCTAGCAGCCGGCAAACCGGATGCTCGCGCGGAGTTGGCGCGCCACTCGTTGTACTCAAAACCCTTCGTCGCGCTATGCTACCCACATTGGCACGATACTCGCGCTCGGCCTGGAAGGGTTCGTCGTTTCGATACATCGCGCGCTAAGAGTGCTTGGCTAATTAGTTTGCTCAGGTCCCTTTTTCGTCGCGTTCCCTAATCTGCGCGAGGCCGCAGAGTCCAATCTTCCCATCTTCACTCGCGCGCGCTCGTGCACAATACTGCCGTCATTCATTGGGTGCGCTCTCTTCTTGTCTACCTGTCTCTACGTAGCGTCCTAACCTGCACACTGTAACCGCGCGGCACTACTCAGCATCCGATTCCATGTACACAACGGCAAGTCCTTCGTACCAGTCATGATTTCACCAGAGATGGTCGGGCATAAATTGGGCGAGTTCTCTCCGACCCGACGACGCGGCAAGATGTTGGCACCAGTAGACGCAAGAGGCATGTCGAAGAAGAAATAACCCTGCACTCGACATCTATACAACTGCTTTGCACGAGGGCTTGTTATTACAGAGTATGTTTGCTTTCAGTCGTCGCTGTGGCCTTCGTCGTCTGCGTAGCAGTCGCGCATAGTCCACAGCCGTTCCGCCGCCTCCTTCAGCATGTCCAGATCGACCTCGTCGCCCATTCCAAGTGCTTCGGGCGAGACACGGATTCGCACACACTTGTCAACGAATTTTGCTAGCTTCTCTAGCTGTGTGGCAGGTGCGGAGGATGCTGTCAGCGCTGTGACCGTGCTGGCCTCCAACATTGTCGGACTGTTGTCCGCCATGAACGATGGGAACGTCGAGTGTAACGGATACGCGAGCGTGTACTGTCTGTCAACGCTACGTTAGAATCTGCTGCTCTCGCGGCCCACCGCCTTACCTCTGCAGCAATGGTGAGCTCAGGCCAGAGGTAAACTTGTCGAGCCACACGTCGGCCGGTTCGCGGACCCGTTCTGAAAGGCCGCGGAGCATTACATGTGCTGCATATGGCCTCGTTTTGAAGCCTTGAAGCGGCGTCGAAGCTGAGAAGTCGTACAGTGGACGCTCGACAAGATTGTCTCCGACTCCAAAGGCTAGCGATCCAGCCAGGCTCGCGATGCGAGCTGTCGTCCGCCAGTTGAGACGGCCGGCCAGTGTGTGTAAATCCAGACGCGCTTCTCCGCGTAAACGGGTTGACAATGTGGCGCTTTCGAGCTGTGCGCTGAACAACGCTGTCTTCTCGTAAAGCGAATTTGGCTGCATGCAGTGTCAGCGATGTCGATATATTACTTGTTTCCTCACCTCCCGAGATGATCCCAAGGGTTTGATGGAGGGGAGCTGCCATGTTTGGGGTGATTGCAAGGGGATGACCAGCGTAGTTGGCGCGTCGTCTGCACCATCGAGCATCGACATGACCAACGCGTCATTAAGTATGCGTCTACAAAATGCAGGCTTTGCTGCCGTTCAGCGACCATTTATTGACGAGAGACATCTCGCACCTCCTCTGTCAGGTCCAGCACAACGCCATGACTGGTTGATGACAAGATTGGGACCGCGTACACCGCAGCTTTTCGACCCAGGTCGTCAGACATGTCGCTCAACATGCTGACTCCAAACGCTCCGAAAGTCGCAGAGTCGAAACTCGTTTGTACGCCTTGCAATAAGTCGCACTCCTCTGCCAGCCAGCGAATGCGTTCCATTGCATCCTCCTGCAAAGGTTTGTACCGATCTCGCGAGGCCGTGTAGTCGCCCCAACCAACAGCAGGGCTTCCCAGGTCAGGATCAGAGACATCCCAAGAAGCATTTGACGAGAAGTTGGGGATGGTGAAGAGCGTGTTGGTTGGAAAGTCGACGGGAACTTGAGACCAGACTGACGGCGGTTCATCCTGCGGCTGCGGGCGATGGTGACGCTCGACCTGACCATTCCTAAGCAATATTGTGAACGATAACTGATACATGAGACAAAGGAGCAAACCAATTGCTCAAGTTCGTCCCATCCTCGTCGTCTTCATCGCCTAGATCTGCGACCGGGATCCCACGAAAGTTATCTGCGAGCGCTGTTGAATACTATGGCTCGTCGGACACCACAAAGACCAACCACGAAAGTCGAACACAATCGCCCTGGGAGTTGGCTAGAGCGCTACATTCAGGAATCGCTCTCGGAAGACGTCACGGCGCACATTCTGTGTATCTACGTTGCGCAGACATGTTTCGAGGTCCACAGGGCTTTCTTCTGAGTCATCAAGCGGATAGTAGCTGAACTGTGTCGCAAAGAAGTGCGCGCCGACTAGATTTGAGATCGGTCCTGCCTGAATGTAGATGGTTTCCCGCATGTCGGGCTGAGATAAGCGCAAGAGGCAAACGCGAATCCGGAGGATGCCGTGCTCATCCTTTTCCTCTTGACTTCTTTCAGCATGTCTGCCGATGACCGTGCCGAGTTGATCGAAGATGTCCAGAAAACAAATCAAGCACATCTCCAGACCTTGAGCGCACGATTTGCGCAGCTGAAGCAGGAGCTCCATGACCTCAATAGTGTTGTGGTGCGCCAGACCAATCTTTACTGCACGCAACGCCACGCTTATTCATGCCGTTTCAGACAAACATGGAGGCAGTCAGCGATGCTCATCTTCTTGAAGATCCCGAAGAGGTGTTGATAGTGTTAGCGGAGGGTGCGACGCGGTTCCCGAACCCGATCCCAACTGCCGAGTTCGACAACCCAGTGCGCGACATTGCCTCGCCCACCCGACTGGTAGATCTAACATAACCGCAGAACTCTCCATTCTACGAAGACACCCGCGGGCGACAAAAGTATCTCATGTATACGGACAGCAATCGCTGTGCGTCGAATGTGGCGCGTGGCGCAAGGTATAGCTCTGACAAGTGCTTCACAGTTGGTCCCGGCGCAAAGGAGAAGGAGCGCGAGGCAATTGCGACAACCGTACAGAATGCAAATATGCGGATATGGGCAGCGCGTAAACAACTAGAGTACGCCGACTGCCAGTTTGCGCAAATACCAGTTGCTCATGAATGCTTAGAGGAGTCAATCCACTTGCCGCATTCAACCCTAATGATCCTGACATGAACTTCTTCCTGAGGAATAATCTCGAAGACCTCGATTGGGACGCCATTGCTCAGGATGTGGGTTGTTATTACTTGGCTACTTCAGCGTTATCTCATTGATAGCAGTATTCGGGGGCCGTCTGGCCCGCGCAAGCACGCACCGCGATCGAATGTAAGGTTGCATGGCGCGACGGACTCCGACCTACCATCAACCGGGAAGCATGGGCGAGGGAAGAAGACGAAAGACTGTCACAGCTTGTTCAAGAGGCCAAGGAACGGGGTGAGGACCCACCAGACTGGGAGGCTGTCGCCACGAGCCTTGGGACCGGACGCATCGCATTGGATTGTGTACGACGCATTTTGCTTCGTCACGACAAGCTCAAGTGGACAGCAGAGTTGGACCAGAAGCTTGCGAGCGGGGTCGAGAGGTTCGGGACGCAAAGCTGGTCGCAAGGTATCATTCATTTCGCCTTGAATTGACTGCACTGGCTAGTCTGTTATCTGTGAGCGTTGACGTTTCTCGCAGTTGCTCTTTTTATGGGAGATGTCAGCGGCCCTCAATGCGAAGCGAGGTGGCGCAATAGGACAGCTCAAGTTAAGGGACGCTGGAGCAAGCAAGAGGAGGCCGCGCTCTTCACAGCTGCCGGCCTGTTCCCAGCAAACGCTATATCCTGGACCGAGGTCGCACAGCAGATCCCCGGACGCACCAACACACAATGCCGCGACCGCTACATGCAGGCAAGGGGGAAAGGAACAAAACGGAAACCCAAAGCGCGAAGAAAGGTGTCCTCGGATGACGAGTCAGAGTATGAAGGGGAAGATTCTTCTTGACGTTTGGTGCGTCGCGCTGCAAATTGTTGCTCTAGATACCAGATAGGCAGATGACGCGCTCAGCTGAGCGACTATTGAGATAGAAATTCCAATGGGTAGTGTACAGTGGCACGGATGAAGCGTGTAGCCGGATCACGAAACCTTCCATTTCTTCTGGCCGGAGTATGCGTGCGCCTCCCAATTTGTCACGCCTCCAAGCAGAGTATGATCGTAGCCTTTGGTGCCCTTGTCCTCGGTTGTTTCCATAAGATGCTTGAGCGAGTCTTGAACCAATGCAGCGGTCGCCAGTTTGCGGTCCAGGACGTTGTTCGACGCCGCGGCTCGTTGTTTCGCTGCTGGAGGCTGTAAATCCACAGAAATTAATTGAAGTGCTAGGTGAGCGCTTTGGTTGCGGATGGCTCACAGCTGTGCGGAGGTAGGTGTGCTTGGGAGGCAGCTTCGGCAGATGATTGGGGTTGAAGCGGAGGGTCAATGGTACGTGAGGCGTTGCATCTTCATCGTCAGAACCGAGGCCAGTTGGGGACGGTGACCGAGATTTAGGAGTGACAAGAGTAGGTGCGCGACTCTTACCTGCGAAGAAGATGTCAGTGGTGTGAACGAACGAGGTGCAACTTGGCATACCACGCTTCCGTTTCCTGCTTGTTTGCCTCAGACCAGACACGTCAATACCGACAATGTCTTCTGTTACAGCGGCGAAGATGTCATGTGGGCTAGGACGCGCGCGCGAGGCAAGGTTGGCGCGTTGTTGCGCGGTCTCTGAGATGAGTTGAATGACTGCGCGCGCGGTGTGATGAATATCAACTGTACAAGTGTATGATATATCGCACATACATGCTTCAGTTTGCTCGCATACAAGATCGAGCGCAGCACCAGATGACGAGTCGAAGCCTTCCGCCTTGAGTTGTGTGATAACGAGTCGCTGAATTGCATCCCGAGCTGTTTGCGCCGTGACTGCGCGCTTGTCTTGCGGCCTAAGAACCGGAGGTGGGGAAGGCACCACACGCGGAGGCGGGCGTTGGGCGGGCGGCATATGAGGTGGTGGCGCGCCATAGAGCATGCCTGGAGGTACACCAGGCCCACCAGGTGGCATGTGCATAGGTGGCATGCCTGGTTGCATGCCTGGGAAGAATGGACCCCCGAAGAACGGAGGCTGTTGTGGGTACGCCTGCATGGTGGCCGGCGTCCAAGTGGTGGTGGCAGGAAAGAAAGCCGGATTCAGCGGAGCCGGACCGTGTGTCGGTCTAGCCCGCGCCGCGGTGCCGCGTCTCCCTCCTTCACCTCACGTCTTCTCTACATGGCCACCGCACAGGAACAAGCAGAACTCGAGACCAGGCCCGCAGTGCCTCTTGCAACGGGTCGCGCGCCTCGTCCAGATATCGCAGGGCCAGATGTGCCAGAAGCCCCATATCCTATTCGCTTGCGCGGCGCGGTGTCCAAAGGTTTCGGTCGCGGCAGCAAAGACCTGGGATTCCCCACTGGTGATTCTTCCAGACATATCTTGCATAGAACTTGAGCTTACAGGCCAGTGCGACTGTAGCAAACCTCCCGGATGATGCACTCGAACCCATCACCACGGTTGTGAGGACAGGCATCTACTACGGATATGCGCAACTCGTTCTGCCTGCGAACGAGGCCTCTAAATTCGGGGAGAAGGATCTCACTGTGCTCCCAATGGTTATGAGCTTGGGATTCAACCCATTTTACAATAACAAGAAACTCACTGCTGTGAGTCAGGGCAGTGGCTTATGTGGCGTCGGACTGATCGGCGAGTGCAGGAGGTCCATGTCCTACACACCTTCCCTCGCGACTTTTATGGCCACGAAATACGCGTCGTTGTCTTGGGTTATATTCGGCCGGAGTTGGACTACATCTCCAGGGGTAAGCCGGTTTTCTCGTTGGCCCGGTGCCGGACCTGCTTACATAGATTCGCGCAGAGGCGCTTATCGAGGACATCAACACCGACATCCGCATTGGACTCAAGTCTCTCGAACGGGAAGCCTACTCTGCATTCGCACGAGACACCTCGTTTTCGCTGTAGATGTGGAACAACCTCACTTACTGTCACCTGTCAACATCCTATGGCAGCCGCTACTTCTGCTGTCTCTTAGATGCCGGATTCAACGTACAAACAGGTACTTTGCGTGGTCAAATATATGTAATTTGGACATGGCCGGGAGGCGCTTGGACCGGCGAAAGTCGTTACCCCAGTGGCGCCGGATTTAGCCGCTTGCGCTCGAGCTCTCTTCCTCCCAACGCGCGACGCGCCGCGTCCACTTGGCCTGCGCGCTCGTCCTCGACCGCAAAGCCACATTCACGCCGGCGCACACCCAGCATAGCTCGTCAAGCCCTGTACCTTTTGTTCCTATCGTTCGCTTTCTTGTTGCACCTCGCTATCGTGCTGCTACTCCAAACGCAAAGCCTCGTTACCGCCCGACCCTGTAGCTGTATCCCAAGCCACACCTCTGTCTCCCACCTCGAGCTCTACTGTTTCTAATCCTATATAGACTTTTCCCTCGACTCTCTGAACCACCAGCACATCCAATCACACGAGCATATAAACATGCCACTTGCCGTGCGCATCGTTTCCATGCGCGTCCATTCTGCCAAGTTGACGCTGTGCCCAGGATATGCTTTTACAGTCACGGCGTCGCCCGGTGCTGCTCGATGTGGTCGTCCTATTCGTCGTCACATGTATGTCATTCGCCGCGGCCGATAACTGGGACGGCCTGCTCGACACGGCACGGGCATACATTATCGGCCGCGTTGTCCACAGCCGGCGTCGGACATTGCGCGCTTCGATGGCGCCTAACACCGACGGCCGATCGCCACATGCAAATTCAAACTCGGAAGACCCTGATACCGTGTCAACGATCGACCCGCTCGACGACAAAACGTTGCACCATCTGGGTGTCGACATCAATGCCGTCGATGAGCGCGTCGAGAACGAAGATGAGCTTGATGAAGTGGATACAGAGGCTGACCCGCAGCTCGAGGCTCTTCTGGACTCGCTCCGGACCATGCTCGCACAGAATCCGGACGACGCTCGGCGCCAGCACCTTCAACGTGCGCTAGACGAACTCACAAGTGCAAGCAAGGAGGCCGCGCGCCCGACCTCGCGCGTTGAGTATGTCGAGCGCCTCGATTGTGCGACACCGATATCTCCATCGATGCTGGGCCGCGGACAACTCATATCCGGCACATCGTCGGCGCCAGGCAGTCCGTTCGCATTCGCTGGCCGTTCGCCTCTTCTCGCAGGCCGTTCGCCTTTGTTGAGGAGCCGTTCGTCATTCGTGCTTGCTGGTTCGCCTCTGCTCTCTGGGCGCTCTCCTCTGCTCTCTGGACACTCTCCTCTGCTCCCTGGGCGGTCTCCTCTACTCGCCGGACGGTCTCCTC
>Ga0247815_10001339_pt1 | contig 18943 bp, 18 predicted proteins | sample UWRJL194509B1_FD_181014 | JGI IMG/M metagenome (GOLD analysis project Ga0247815, IMG submission 181014) | Plant litter microbial communities from Arlington Agricultural Research Station in Wisconsin, United States - UWRJ-L194-509B-1 | ecosystem: Environmental > Terrestrial > Plant litter >...
ATGATTTAGCCACATTAAACAGCGATTTTTACGGTGCAGGGATAAGGTTTTCGCCGCCAAAAGGTGTTTTTGGCTGGCAGCATTTCAATATGCTTGAATTACGTTACGGGCATTACACCAGATCAACCGCCCTTACTTCTAATATTCTTACGCTCACCCTGAAATTTAAATAATATCGCGTTAATGATCCATCATCAATATGGCTGGCGCGTGTTAGATTTATTATGGAGCGAAGTATTGGTATCCCTTATTATTAAGGCTGCTCGAATCTGCCTGTTTTCTTAGTCAGGCAGATTTTATAGAGAATAATCTCAACTGAAGTGCCAATATCACTTTCATTTTCGGTAAAACCATGTGAGGGATGGGCTTGTTCTTCGGCAACCTGAGGCATAATGTGTTGTATAATTTCCTGCATAGCATCAACCATCTCTTTCCTGTTGGTAATTTCATGAAACTGGCCCCAGGCTATCACACTTTTCCATTTATTAATATTTTCAATTTGATCTACCTGGAAGCAAACCTGCGGATTCTTCCTCATATAGTCAATCTTCGTGCCTTTTGCCGAATGTGCGTAGATATTATTGTCTTTATATGCATAATTGACAGGAACGATATAAGGCGTATTGTCTGCATGACAGCCAATCCTGCCGACGACCTGTTGTTTTAGCAGATCCTCTATTTCATTTTCATTAAGCTGTCCTAACATTGTCGTAGTGATAAATTTTAACAGAACACTTTGAATTAACTGTATGCATTGTACTTACAAGTTACGGCACAATGGTTTAATGTGCCATGATGAAGGGAATAGCGTTTAGTGACGCTGGTCACAATTTTTTATCGCTCAACTGAAGATTTGTTTGGACGAATTGTGTCCTTACGGGATTTTTCCAGGTTTTTAAAGTATCTCTTAAACAGAAAGTTATGTTTAAGCGCCTCCATGTTTTGGTTAAAACCCGCCGTTCCTTCCCCTAAGATATTAAGATAGGACTCGTGCTGACCGGCGAAACTGGCCTGCGGAAGATCTTCGGCAGTTGCACTGCTACGTACCGCTACCGGTAGCTTAATTCCGCGAAACAATTCCTTGTATGCGTTTATAATGGCAGCTTGCAAGTCAGCAGGCATCGCACCGCTCATGATCAGCTTTCTAGAATCAGCGCCAGTTTGCGCCAGGTTCGTAAATTCTTGTTTGTCAAGTGTATTGATGACCTCCTGTAGCTTGATATCCAATTTATTGTAATTTATAAAATGTTTGAATGCACTTACAGTAACTGAAAATCCATCAGGTATGCGTATGCCTTTACTGGCAAGAGTGGTGGCCATTTCCCCTAATGATGCATTTTTCCCACCAACTTCAGGGATATCAAGGACTGAAGTTTCGTTGGATGTTTTTATGAATTTGTCCATTTTATATAATTTTAAGTGATAAGGTGTAGAGGGACATCAGATGGTAGCATAATGATATCCAACTGAATCTGCCGGGCCTGTATAACGTTTCAATATCAGGTTGACAATCATTGCCCTGGATACCTGTCCCTGCAGCTCAGTATTTTCTATGCTTTCTGTTCGCCAAGCCAGTTCTTCATCTTTTATACTTCCTCTAAACCACTTTGAGTAGTCATTTCTGTGGAGGTGATATATCCAGGTGCTGAGATCAATGCCATTTGCAATCTGAACGAACATCATGAGATTGCTTGCCTGGATATTAAGCTTCCTTTCTGGGCCCGTGAAATAAAAGCTATCCATCCCTAAATTACCTGATGCATATTTCCGCTTGTGGCACCGCCGGAGATTTTTTGGCATCGCCGTCCGGACAAATGATAATTGCCTGTCTTTTTTTTCCCAAACCAGAATCTCGCCTTTTTGCAGGGTAACATCCTTTGGTATTTCTGTTGTCATACCGATCACTCTCCGGGCGGCTGCTACTGCTTGCTCTGGTGAGGGCCCCATGGTAATAACCATATCCACATTGGATAAAAAATCTTTATGGATAAGTTTCGCCTCGGTGGTAACGGCAAATAAACCGGGGAGGTCTTTATTAGGAGTGATTAAGTTTTCGTTTTGTTCGCTTGAAATTAAATGGTGTGCCTCATCCATGACCAGGAAATGTGGGCGCCCTGTGCTTCTATACAGATCTGAGATGTTCATCAGAATTTTTTTAAAAAATGCGGGCCTGTCATGAAATGGGATAGCGAGCACACATATGACTACGTTTTGCACCGATTCGTGAAGAACTTTCATCATTTCTGGAATTACTGGCGGTTGTTTATCATCACCCATTGTTACTGCACCAGGTAAATCGGGATAGTCTCCCTCAGGGTCTATCAGGCAAAACTGGTAGTGCCGTGAAACCAGCTGTTCTAAAAATACCGATGTGAAAGTGCTTTTGCCACAGCAGGATTGCCCCACCACTAATATGGTGTTACCATATGGGCTGATGCTGAAAGATGTGCTGTCCGATTTAATTCCTAACTGCAGATAATGGCGTTGCGGATTTAGTGCGGCAAGATCATCTTTCAATAGACCGGCGATTACTTCTATAACTCCGCCATTAAATGGATTTTCTGTAATCAGGTCGGCCTCGGTCTTTAATGTTTGTAACGCGTTTTGTACGGCAACGGCAAGTTCGGCCGAATGTAACATAGCGTGGTCGTTTTCGGCATCACCAACTGCAACAGTATTATGCTCTGATAGCAAAAGATCTTTAAGTGCTTCATGCAAACCGGACGATTTGTTGATCCCCGGGGGAAGAATCATGACTGCACCTTTATTGAAAATCACCTGGAGTTCAAGTCCGGCTTCCCTGATAGCGTTAAGTACAGTGGTATGATGTGGCTGCCATGTGGACACTATTACCCGTCCTACTTCGAGCGGCTCAATCTGTAACTCCCGAAGCTTATTGACAAAAGTATCTGGAGGCCGTATTCCCAATAATCTTTCTTCCAGGGTGGCAGGAGAGTATATCGAGGCGCCGTTTTCGGCTACAATACGATCAAATAAAATATGCTCGGGAAACAGTGCAATCAAATCCTGAAGCTGCCTGCCAGTAACGAGAATTAACTTCCTTCCACTTTCCTTTAGTTTTTTAAGGTATTCAATGGTATCTGGGGTCACCTTTTCAAAGGGCGCTAGCGTACCATCATAATCTGTTGCTAAAACATGATATCTCATAACCTGCCGTTGTAAGTAATATGATCCGTAAATGCTGGCGGGAATATTATTACTGCTACCTGTTGGTGGGCAATAACTTCCTTGGTTTCACTGTGATCGAATAAGCGGGAGATGAACCCCTGAGAACCGTGTGTCATTGCAAGGATAACCGAACTGGTTTCTTTACAGTAATCCTGCAAACGTGGCACGGCATGTTTCCCGATAATACTTCCGTATGAAATCTTTTCAGAACCGAGTTCGTTAAGGTATTCTCTAAAGGTAACTTCTCGCTCAATCCCGGTGCTGGTAGTGTGGGGCCTCTCAACATGAACGACCTCAATCTCAAAACCCAGCGGGGTTGCTATCTCCGTTAGGTACTTAAGGGCTGCGATATCTGCAGTACCAAAATCTGTAGCGAAAATTACCCTGTTAATGCTGTTAAGATCTGCTTTCTCAGGAATGACGAGCACCGGTTTCATGGCATTTTTGATTACAGCGGTGGTTTCACTTCCGGTTAGCAGGTGATCCAGCGCCCCTCCAGATCTGCCACCCATTACTACCATGATTATATCCATTTTCTTCGTTATTTTTTTAACATTTGCACCAAGGTTTCCTTCGCCGCTTTCGCATCTGATTATAGGATGGTAAACATTGTTTCTAAGTGCCATCGGCTGAAGTGATTCAGCTTCTTGGGTTAACTTTTCCCGACTTTCCTTAAACAGCGTATTTGCAGTTCCTGTGATATATGTTCCATACGTATAATCTGTTACTAATGGAACATATTGTATCGAATGATATAAAAGTAAATCAGTGCCTAATCGGTTACAGATACCTACTGCAATTGTAGCAGCATGTGCTGAATTTGATGTAAAGTCGGTCAATACTAATAGCTTTTTCATTTTTTTTAATTTTTACGTGTTTAACCCGAAGCTGAATTCGAATAACCTAAATTACTAAGCCTATCAATCATTATGAATGACGGCGGGCATTCCAATCATTGATCTGCGTTACTACAGACTGGCGCAAAAAAAAAGCGTGATGAACATCAGCATGAGGGCTGACCTCTATTATGGAGAAATTTTAAATGCCTTTGTTCCTTTGTAGGTAATTATTTATATCTCAAATAAGAAAATGCATTATGAAAAGAGATGATCAAATTCAACAAGACGTAATAGATGAATTGAAGTGGCAGCCATTTCTTAATTCATTTGAAACGAAAACGCAGATTTATAGACCTCAGCTGGTGTTTAATATTCCCGACGGAAAAATCCTGGCAACATATGACAAGGATGGGAAACTACTCCGTACTGCTGTAAAAACAAATACATATCGTAACGCTATGGACATAGCTGAAACGCTAGGTATGGAGCATGTTGCCGCTGTTTTCAGCCAGTTGGAGGAAAATGAAAAAGAGATCGGATGTTTGCTGGGCCATTTGACAAAGTATGAAATTCTCCATCAAAACTGGGAGGAACAATACAATGTATAACTTCAATAAAAGGACAATGAAAATACGATATTTATATCTCGCAAGCGTCGTTTTTCCCGCCCTTATCATGTGTCATGAAGGAAAGGGAAGTAAAACGGAAAATCTTAAACTGCCAGTTCGTAAAATTGTACGGTACTGTTATGTTGCTGTGGATCAAAAGGACTCTGCTTTTTTAAACCTGATAACCTATGGAAAAGCAAAATTGAAGGGGAATCTGGTCATTAGACATTCTGGTCGACCGATGAACACCGGACATTTTTTTGGGGAGGTTAAGGGTGACACTCTTTTTCTAACCTACCATTTTTATAAAGGAATGGATTCATCTAAAAGATACACAAACCCGCTGGCGCTGCTTAAAACACAGGATACGCTTATCTTAGGAACAGGACATATTTTGCACAAGTTGGGTAGGTCATACTTTGATAAAAATGTGCCGGTAAACTTCAGAAAAGGAAGGTTTCATTTTGGTATAGTAGAATGTAATTAATAAACATCCCGGCTATGGTTGGTCAATTAGCACCAACCTCATCCGTAATTTTAAATTTCCCAGAATCTTTAAGTGCTTGAAAGCAAACATTAATATCCATCAGATGGTTAAAGGCCCGTGCCTGCAGGACCGAGTTAATTTTGTGCACCGGCCAGGTGTTCAAATCCAATTCTTGACAGCCTGGTTATAACCTCTTTTTCTCTTCGTTCATCTGCCACTAGCAAAATCTGTTGTTCAAAATCAATTTCAGGGTTGTTATTGTGGTAGTATAAGCAACGGAACACTTTTGAACCTTAGTAAGTCGGTTGCTGGCGTTTCATGAAATATGCGCCAGAAAAACGAATGTTTTTTATGGGTAAGTGCTAGCAGTACGTTCTTCTTTTTACTTGTATATCTGATAAGCTCTTCTCTGATATGGTCTCCTTCTAGAGTAGTAAAAGATACTCCCGGAATATTCGCCCTTTCTAACTTTAACTGGAAATCACTTGGCGGATGGTCTTTTCGCAAGCCCTCATCAAGGGAATCACGTTTGGTAACATGGCATAACTCTATAGTGAATTTAAGTTCCATGGCCAGGCCTACTACAAATTCAAGGTTATTGAGGTCTGTCGTAGAAAGATCAGTTGCATAAACTAACTCCTTTAACGGTAGGTTTAAGCCTGTGTCTGGAATAATAAACACTGGTAGTTTCGCACTATGAATAACATCCCTTATATCACTGCCAAATAAGAATTCGCTACCTTTTTTGTGCCGGCTACCCATAAAGATCATTTGCACATTCATTTCTTTGATGATTTCAGAAACGTTATCTGCCAGGTTGCCCCCGCGACTTACAGTAATGAGGTTTACCTTGCCTGTTCCATTGATAGGTAAAGACATTTTTTTCTGTAGCCTTTCTTTTTCGAGTTTTAGCATGTCTATACTATCTTGTTCCAGCACATGGTAATATTCCATTGGCCAGGGCATGGGCTCTGTACTTACCCCAATGGTTGCTACAACGTACGCATTAAGCAACAATACAGTGAAATCTAATTTCTTTCCGATAAACATCGCCTCTTCTGCAGCCTTTTGGGCAGAAGGCGAAAAATCTGTTAAAACCAATATTGTTTTCATAACATCAGGATTATTTATTTTTTAAAAATTACTAAAGGGGTTACTGAGTTAAATAAATAGGCAGCAGTTACACTAGGAAATAATATTTTCTCAAGCATTGTCTTATGTTGATTACTAAACATTACTAACAGGCAAGGCGCCAGATTCTGAACTGCTGTTTGTATATTTTCTGTTAGAGGTTTACTCCAGTCGACTAATTTTAAAATCAACTTTACAGGATAGTCAGTCCTTTTTTTTATCATTTGTTCCGTCAGGGTGGAATCAATATTTGCATCTTCTGCACCCAATAAATGAAGCAAAATTAAATTTGTAGTGATTGACCTTGTAAATTCATCAACCTGTTTGATTTCTTTTTCAATGTTGGAAAAATCGCTTGCCCAAACTACTGCGCCGATGGAACCGGGGCGGTACCTGGCAGGAACAATAATTAACTGAGTATCACAATGATTGACTAATTGTGATACTACACTACCCAGCATTCTTCTAAACCGGCTTGCACCATTGGTACTGATACATATGAAATCAAACTTATGCTGTTTAGCATATTGCATGATTCCTTTGCTTGCAGGGGCAGCATTTATTATGTCGTACTTACAGGTGATTGGAGGCCCATCGATCTCATCAAATACTTCATTTATAAAAAATTTCAGCTTTTTGCGGCTTAATATTATGTTCCTTTTTTCATAAGACTGATATTTATGGTCGTTCCATAGTGTCGGTTGCATTAAATGGCAGACGTGAAAGAAGGTTATTGCATAACTTCCTTTACAGGCCAATTCTATGGCAAGGCGCACTGCTGCGATAGAATTTTGAGAAAAATCAGTGGTCACTAATATCGTTTTCATTTTAATATTGATTTAGGTAACTTAATTTTATACAGCTCCGCACAGGTAAAAACGACAGAAGACGCACAGCCGACCATAATAAACTCTTGGGGGGTAAGTGCTTCGGTATGAAAAACAGACTGCAGCATTGGAACGTATGTGATCAATAGTTGCAGTACACCAACCAGTAGAACAGCCGATAACAATGGCTTATTACTGAATAAGCCGATTTTGAATAGCGATTGGCATTCCGATCTGGAAGCCAATACAATACCCATTTGACTTAAACATAATGTATTAAAAGCCATTGTTCTCCATGCATATCCTCTTTCTATTGCCCACCCCTGAACAAACAATACTACCAGTGCGATCAGGATGCCAAATATTAGAATATATAGGGAACGGTAATTGCTGAAGACGCCATCTTTGGGCAACCGCGGCGGCCTTTTCATGATGTCAGCCTCAGGTTTTTCATAGGCTAATGAAACAGCTGGAAGGCCATCAGAAATTAAATTGGTCCATAGGATGTGAATGGGTAAAAGTGTTATCGGCAACGCCAGAACCGGGCAGAGCAGCAGCGTCCACAGCTCGCCTGAATTTGTTGTTAGCAAATATTTTATAGACTTTAATATATTATCGTAAATTCTCCTGCCTTCTGCCACGGCCTTTATGATGGTAGTAAAATTATCATCGAGCAATACCATATCGGCATTTTGCTTTGTGAAGTCTGTTCCGGTAATTCCCATTGCCACGCCAATATCTGCTGCCCTCAATGCCGGCGCATCATTAATTCCATCGCCTATCATTGCCATAAAGTGCCCTTTTGTGCGGAGCATTTTAATTATTCTGAGTTTTTGATCGGGTGCCACACGTGCATATATTTTAATGTTTTCTACAACAGCGAGCAGTGCATTGTCATCCATCGCCATCAGTTGCTGGCCGGTTAATACTTGATTGTTTTGCTCATCAATTAAACCGATTGTGCGTCCAACAGCTATCGCTGTGAGCGGATGATCGCCGGTAATCATCACAATATTTATCCCAGCCCCTTTACAAACTCTAATGGCGTCGGCAATTTCCTCCCGAGGTGGATCTGTCATGCCCGCTAAACCTAGGAAGGTGAGGTTGTGTTCATGTAGTTCACTTACCGGATCTATGGGAAGTGTATCCCAGTACCGATATGCAAATCCCATAGTTCGCTGACCTTCGGCGGCCATTTTTTGTATTGCTTTGTCAATAATAGGGATATCTGCATTCAAACAGCGATGCATGAGTAAATCTGGGGCCCCTTTGGTAAAAGATATAACCTTATCATCGAAAGTGTGAAAAGTGGTCATGAGCTTCCGCTCGCCGTCAAAAGGTATCTCTGCCAGTCTTTTAAATTCATTCGGATTGATAGCTTGTTCCCTCGCAACGTTCATCAAAGCAATTTCCGTACTTTCACCAATACCAGACCCGGCTTTATCTGGCACAACATCGTTATTCAAAGCAAAGGCATGTAGTAACAGGGAAATCTGTGGCTGATCCTTTAGTGACGACAAGTTGTTTATGCTGATTCGTTTATTGTCCACAAAAAGTTGAGTTATTTCCATCCTGTTTTTAGTGAGTGTTCCGGTTTTATCTGTGCAGATATACTTAACTTCTCCTAAGGTTTCTACGGCCGATAAATTGCGCACCAGGGCGTAGTGACGAAACATTCTCCTGGCCGCTAAAGTGAGGGACATAACAATAATTGTAGGCATTGCCTCAGGAATTGCCGCTACGGCAAGGGAGAGGCTGGTTAGTAACATGTCTACCATTTCTTTGCCATGAAGCCAGTTACTGATATAAAATAATAAACACAAAATCAAAATCACCACGGTAAGTTTTTTGGTGAAATCACTCATGTTTTTTTGCAAGGGCGTACTTATTTTATTTACCTGCATCATTTTTGAAATGGCACCGATCTGTGTATCCATACCCGTGCATACTACAGCAGCCAGTGCATGACCATGGGCAACAAAAGTTCCTTTGAAAACCATGTTGTTTTGATCTCCGATAGGTAGGGATGATGCACGTATTTCGGCAGTATTCTTTTCAACCGGCAATGATTCACCAGTTAAGGCAGATTCATCTATTTTAAGATAACTAGCACTTATAATCCGCATGTCTGCGGGCACAAGGCTCCCTGGCTCTATCGATACTATGTCACCAGGCACAAGCATTCTATCCTCCAGTTCTACTAACTCGGCCCCACGAAGTACTTTTGTTTCAGTTTTAATGCCCTTTTTTAGTGCTTTTATTTCGCGTTCAGTCTGCAGTTGTTGATAAAAACCAATAAATGCATTTAGTAATGAAATGATTATGATTACCAAAGCATCCACTATATCGCCCATAAAACCCGCAAGTAATGCGGCGACCAATAGAATGATTACCATCAAGTCTTGAAATTGTGAAAAGAACATTTGAATGTTGCTTCTTTTTTTACCTTCCTTTAGCTCGTTGGGACCTGATTGCTGCCACCGAAACCCCGCTTCCGAAGATGTTAGCCCGTTTTCAGTTGTGTTCAGCTGTTCTAAAACCTGATTTGTACTCATTTGATACCATTCCATTGCAGTTTTGTTTGATAGCAGTTTGGGATTTTTTTATAAATATCTGTAGATCAGTTTATTGTTCAAATGATTCAGTTCATCCATAACAATGACGTATGTCACACTTCAGGCTATAGCATTCATTTAATTTTGGTTAGCAATCCCCCGCGACAACTGGGGCCAGAATTCAAGTAGTACCATCATTAAAATAGATGATTATGAAAACACAAAATGTTAATTACATTGGTTACACCAGCCAGTATTGGTGGCTGATGTGTTCAGCTGGAATATTATTTATTGGACTGGGGGTGTGGATATTGGCCTCGCCGGTATCATCCTACCTTTCCTTGAGCCTTTTCTTTGCCTGCGGAATGCTATTCGCTGGTGTATTTGAGGTAGTTTTTGCTATAGGTAATCATACCAATTTGAAAGGGTGGGGCTGGACGCTCGCCGGAGGCATGATTGATCTTCTGCTCGGTGCATACCTGCTTTATTATCCGCTGTTAAGCATGATAGTATTGCCCATGATTATGGGGTTATGGATGCTATTCAGAGGATGTATGGCAATTGGTAGCTCGCTGGAGTTGCGCGCTTATGGCGTTCTTGATTGGATATGGCTTTTGGTTACAGGTGTCCTTATTGTACTTTTATCACTTCTAATAATTGCACATCCCTTACTCGCTGCATTTACTGTAGTTATCTGGACCGCCTTTGCGTTTATATTATCGGGTATCTTTAGGATATTCCTGTCTATTCAGCTCAGGAAGTTAGCGGCAAAATAAATAGCACATTTTAAATTTCTTACATGCCCAAAAAATAGATTGGTACATGTAAGAAGTTTATTTACAATATATAAAGGGCCTGGTTAATTTTTCGATACGTACTTTTCTTTACGTGCGGCCTTTGATTTTTTTTAACAGAATTTTCTGGTAAGATCATTAGTGGAATATCATGATATTTGAGGAGGGATTTTGACGGGCTTTGGTGAAATATGCGCCACAAAAAGGAATGTTTGCGATGTATAAGTACAAAGAGATCCGCCTTGGCGTCAAGTCTAAACTTTTCCAAAGCTTTGGTAATATTAGTACCCTCTAATCCATTATAGGAAATATTTTTAAGGTCCAACTTTGAGAGGGCATTTATGAACCGACCGTATCTATCTTCTTCTTCAAAATCAGGAATAAGTAATGCTGGTGTGGCTACGTGGCAAATTGATAGATGGACGTGCTCATCCTGATACAGATCAATAAGATAGGTGATTGCTTCTATATCTTTTAATTCAAGATCTGTTGCAAAAACAATATGCTTGTAATGTACAATTGATTTGCCTTGCGGTATGATTAACACCGGGCAATTTGCCTTTTGAATGGTTGCATTGATTGTACTGCCGAATAGAAAATCGCCCGCGATTTTTCTGCGTGCGCCCATTACGATAAGTGTTACGTTTTGCTCTTGTACAACAGTGTCAAGATGTTCTGCTACAGTTCCGGCCAGGTTTATAGTCTCTATAGAAATTTTGTCTAATGGAAGTTCGAGGTTCGCGATCATGTCCCGCAAACGCAGGCATTCGATTTTCATTTGCGTGATGCTTTCATCTTTAAATGCAGTATAATAATCTGGTGGTAATGCAATGTAGTCTGCAGAAGGCAGAAATAGCGCATTGATGTAGGTATTCATCAGCAGGATCCTGCCAAATTGAAACTTGATTGCCAGATTAATAGCCGCCTCAGCAGCAGTTCTGGCATTTTTGGAAAAGTCGGTTAATACTAATAATGTTTTCATAATTTATAATTTAGGTTGATAATAGGATAAAATTGAGAGGAATTGTATTGTTTATCAATGATTTGTGTCACTACTTCATGTTTTTAATTTTGGGTTGGTCACTCTTGACGATGACGGGGATCACCCTGTGATAAAAAAGATATGTACGGAATGTAGCGTGACCACTGTCATCCGAAGGCTTAACGCAGGTCATTTGACCATTCGGTAAATTCCTAGAAATTTGAAGTAAATCATTTAAATTTCTAATTATGTCAAATTTAGTTAAATCACATTTCTTACCATCATTCAGGGCAATGATGGACGATTTCTGGAACACAGACAGATTTTTTGACCACTCCTTTTCAGACCGGAATCTTCTGCCAGCTGTGAACATTCGTGATACGGAACAGCAGTATGAACTGGAGCTATCGGCACCCGGATTCAAAAAAGAAGAATTTAAGGTCACAACTGGAAAAGGAATGATGACTATCAGTGCAGAAACCAGTCAAGACCAAAAGGAAGAAACAGACGACTACACACGAAAAGAGTTTTCGAGATCTTCTTTCAGCCGCAGTTTTAGCCTTCCTGCTAATGTTTTGGAGGATGACATTAAGGCCAATTACAAAGATGGGCTTCTTAAAATCAGCCTGAAGAAAAATGGCAATGCGATAGCCGAGAAAAAACAGGTGCTAATTGATTAACCAAAAACCGGCGTCATGCCGGTTTTTTAATATGAAGATGATGAATGATTTTCCGTTAACATCCCCAACAATTCTGCAACATTATGTGCTGGTTAGAAAATGGAGTTCAGATATTGAGTTTTTCAAGATTGAAACTTATTTTTTGCATCGTTTGCTGGATGAATATTTTTTGCGCTTGTGCAATAGTTACCTGGTAAAAGAACTTAAAATCACAGGTGAGCGACTTTTAGCGCTTGAAAAACAACAACGTAGGGCTGCCCGAGCCTTAAGAAGGCAAATTCTGGAAACAAAGTGGATTTCAAAAGATTTGATTCAGGTAAATAACGACAGAATAACAGAAGCCCAGGTGGATATTGAATACCTGATGGCGCAAGTTACGATTGAATTCAAAGCCATCAAAAAGGATGTTTTTAAATTGGTTGAGAAGCAAAGGCAAAGGGACCGGCTTTTGATCCCCAATGACTGAATTTTCCAACAGCTAATAAGAGTTGAAATAACCGCCACCCGGGCAGGTAGCGGTTTTACACGCAGGTCCATTTAGTTAATCATATACATATTCGGGTATTTCGATATTGAGGTTATTTTGCACCATTGTAACCCCGGGGGCTGCCCATGCAGCTTCCGCAGCGTCATCTTTTTCCCTGAATGATCTCACTTTACCAGTCAAAGTAACCCTGCTACCGGTTACGCTTACTTCGATACCTTTAGAGTCAATACTTGCGTGGCGCTGAAACGCAGCGCTGATTTTTTCTTCGATACCTTCAGGCGTAATTTTAGGTCTTAAAGTGATCAGGTTGATTACTAATTTTACCCCAGTAAGTGATTCAATTGTTTTTTTGGCCTGTGCACGCTGGTATTCCCACTCGGCTTCGCCTTGAAGGGTAACAATACCCCCGTCTACCTTAATTTTAACTTTTTCATCCTGTACAGCCGAGTTCCATTTGAGCGCAGTTAACGCTGCAGACGCAATTTCTGCATCACTTTTGGTATGTCCTGCTGACGGGCCGACCATGATGTCTTCAGCTATTGCTTTCACTCCAGCCACGCGTTTGGCAGCACGCTCAGCACTTAATTTCTGCAAGTAGGTGTCTACCATCCCTGATAGGGTAACTACACCGTCCTTTGCTGCTACGCCAATTTGTGACGAACTTAAATTTGGTTCCCATCTCAATTCTTCCATCACATCTTTTTGAATTTGAACATCGCTTTTCATAATCTATTTTTAAAGGTTAAAAATTTGGTTAATTACTAATGCTAAATTCACATTAACCACCCGGCAATCCAATGTCACAGATCCCTTTTGAGAGTGATCCTCGTCAATTTAAAATTTAAATAATGTGGCCATTTAGGTGTTATTAAGCCAGTGATTTGTGTCATTACGTCGGTTGATGCATTGCTTGTGCCACTCCATGTCTCATCTACGGATCTGGTCACTGGCGCTTCAGTTTGCTTTTCTACAGGTAAGTTACATGACGTTTTATTAGGTTCAGCAGCAATACCTGGCTTGTTCAATCCGGTTACCTATAATAAGTATAAACTTGTGGATGGCGGTAACCTGAATAATTTGCCAGTTAACGTTATCGGGGAGCGCTGTGATCTGGTGATAGGAATTCATGTGAATAAAAAGCTTATTAAATCTGAAAAATGGTTCCGGCTACAAGTAATTGAGCGCTGCTTTCATTTGGCCATTGGCAGGAATGTTGCTAAAAATGCCGCGCAATGCGATTTGCTAATTGAACCGGACTTGTCTGCCTACTCAGTTTTTGATACAAAATTTGCCGGGCAGCTATTTTATATAGGATACAGTGCACTGATGATGAAGGAAGAAATGTTCGTAAAGGCAGTCAGATCTTAAAATTGTCGAAAAAATTTACGTGTATATGTGCTAAATTAATAATATGTTGACTGAATTATTTTAAATAATTAATATTAGTTATATTTAGTCAATGGTAATAATATGGAAAGTGCGAAACTCTTGTATTCCATTATTTCGACCGCGATTGATGGTATCTTAACGATTGATAAACGTGGCCACGTTGAAAGTATTAACCCATCAGCGTGTAAGATTTTTGGTTATAGCGAACATGAAGTACTCGGAGAAAATATCTCTATGCTAATGCCGGAACCAGACAAAAGCAAACACGATAATTATCTTTCTCATTATCAGGAAACGGGTGAAAAGCGCATTATTGGGAAAGGCCGGGAGGTTAGGGGACTTAGAAAAGACGGGTCTACATTTCCTTTCAGACTGGCTGTAAGTGAAGTCCGGTATGACGACAGAACCATTTATACTGGCTTTGTCCATGATTTATCGAGAGAAAAGGTAGCTGAGGAACGACTGAGAAACTACGCAGCTGAACTGGAAAGCGTTGTGGAAGACCGTACAAAATCGCTAAAAATATTATTTAACGCCCTAAATGCTGCCAAAGATGATGTAAGTATTTCTTTGCAAAAGGAAAAAGATCTCAATCAGATGAAGAGCCGCTTTGTATCCATGGCTTCTCATGAATTCCGTACACCACTAAGTTCTATGAAGCTTTCTGCCGTGCTGATTGAAAAATACACGGAGAACTTTGACAGTATCCAGGTCATTAAACATGTAAATAAGATAAAAAATGCGGTCTGTAACCTGACCACCATACTTGATGATTTCCTCTCGCTTGAGAAACTCGAAGCAGGAAAGGTAAATCCTTCGTACAAAATTTTCAATATTGTAGAATTGTCGGAAGAGGTAACAGAAGAAATGCAGCTCATAGCAAAAGAGGATCAGAGTATTATTTACCAGCATTCGGGTTTCAGAAGTATGGTAAATCTCGATCCCAATCTAGTAAGAAATTGCATGATTAACCTGATTAGCAACGCAATTAAATACTCAGGGGAACATACCTTTATCGAATTTAATACCGAAATAAATGATTATAGATGTACGATCACAGTGCGGGACAATGGGATTGGAATACCTGAGGATGATCAGAAAGTACTATTTGAACCCTTTTTTAGAGCACACAACACGGGTACAATACCCGGTACAGGACTAGGTCTTAACATTGTGATGCGCTATGCGGAATTGATGGGAGGAACACTGAGTTTTGAAAGCAAAGTTAATGTAGGTACATGTTTTGAGCTTTCATTTGATTTTCGGGAAATTGAAACGTTAACCAAATAAATTATATTTTGTATGGAACAAAAAGCAAAAATACTGGTCATTGAGGATAACAATGACATCAGGGAAAGCACTTGTGAGATTTTGGATCTGGCCGGATTTGAAACTTACCAGGCCAGAAATGGCAAACTTGGAGTTGAAATAGCACTAAGTAAATTGCCCGATGTAATTTTGTGCGATATAATGATGCCGGAGCTGGACGGATATGGTGTTTTGCACGTGCTGTCAAAGCAGTCTGCTACATCAACCATCCCTTTTATATTTTTAACTGCTAAAACAGAAAGAACAGAAGTGAGGAAAGGTATGGAAATGGGGGCAGATGACTACCTTACAAAACCCTTCGGAGACGTAGAGCTGCTTAATGCCATAGAATGCCGGTTAAAAAAACGCAATCATCAAAAACAGATTTTCAGCAATGCGCTTGATCAAGTGGAAACGTTGTTCGCCGGACGGAAAGGCATGGAAAAATTAAAAAAACTAATTGCCGAAAGAAAAATTAGGCAGGTAAAACGGAACCAAATAATTTATTTTGAGGGGGATACTGTGAATGGCATATACCTGGTGATCTCTGGAAATGTAAAAAGTTTTAGGATTTCGGAAGACGGCAGGGAGTTTTTAACGGGTATTTATGGTCCTGAGGAATATTTCGGCGTAGCGGCACTTCTTGCAGGTGAGGATTACAAAGAAACTGCGAAGGCCGACGATGATGCAACGGTTTGTTTGCTGCCGAAAGAGATCGTAGAGGAACTGATAGCAAAATACCCTGATGTCGCATCAAATTTTATTAGGCTGTTGGCCAATAACGTACTTCATCATGAAGAACAACTTTTACAGCTTGCATATCATTCTGTACGAAAAAGAATGGCCGAACTGCTCCTTAGACTAAAGGTGAAATGTGGGGGGACAGACTTAAGTGCATTGAACCTGTCGCGCGATAATCTTGCTGCGATGGCTGGAATTGCCACTGAGACGGTTAGCCGTGTTCTTGGAGATTTCAAGACTGAGGGTATGATTACCAAGAATGCCAATCAGGTGATTATTCTAAATAGCGACAAACTTGAAAAAATGAAGAATTGATATTGCCTGCTATTGTTTTACTGCCGCTGTCATTTACAACTACATTGTAGTTTTGTGAACCCAATCTTCTAAAAAAAATGTTGCATCGCAAAGCTGTGATCACTATCACGACCATTGTTAACACTGGTCACATTATATGTGTATCAAATAATTGAAATTTAGCTGATTAACATTTAAATTTTCAGTTATGTCAAATGTAATAAAATCTCCTGTGTATCATATTTTGATATCAGGTAAAATTGCTGGCTGCTTGACTTGCATGGTGTATGCAATGTTGATTATATTTTCTTCGCTGTCAGTTTCCGGTTGTGGAAATGTTAAAGGCGAGCAGGATTCAATGTCACGCGTTATCCGGCAGCAATTAAAAAAAATGCAACCAGAACTGTATTTTCCTAATACTGTGGCAAGATTTTACGCGTCAAACGGTAACCATCTCAGCTGGGTATTCCCTGATAGTGTGAAAGCACATGGATGGGAAGCATTGCTGATGCTGGATTGTGTAATTCAATTTGGGCTGTCTCATGATGATTACCATCCCGGCCAACTCTTATCAGTTGAAATGCACCGCCTGATCAGGAATTATGATAGTGTTCCCGCTGTGCAGAAGGCTGTATTTGATATTATGTTGACAGATGCCATGATGACCTTCATAAACAACCTGCATTATGGAAAGCTAAATCCTTTCTATAAACCTGGTCAGTTGGACAGGATTGGGTTTGTTGGCTTTACTGCAGACTGCGCATTGAACCATGCATTGCGTAAAAATGATTTTATGACAGCTGTATTGTCCGTTCAGCCACAAACCGAAGCCTATCATATGTTACAAAGCCGCATGCAATTGATTACCGGGCAATATGTGGGCGACTGTTACGAAGTGCCCGATGGTGATGTGAGAAAAATTGCTGTAAATATGGAGCGTTTGAGATGGACAGGAGACGTGACCATGTCGAGTTACATTGAAATCAACATTCCATCTAACAGACTTAAGTTCCAGCTTCCAGATACCAGTTATCAATTTCAATTACTTCCTGATGAAACCGCCCCACGTACGTTTTTAACTAGTAGTGAGATTAAAAGGTTCAAAGTATCTGCTATCAGTGGCATTCCCAGTATCAGGCTGTACCTGGACGGAAGTCAGACGAAATTGCAGTATTACACCATAACTGATGATGCGGCAAAACTTGCAGAGCTACTAATAAACATTGGAGGCAATCCAGAAAAAATAAATACAGCACGTAAGGCTCTCGGCGGTAGATATCCGCAGAACATTAATTTGAAAATGCCAATTCCGTTACAGGTAACATACCTGACTTGTGCGGAAATAGACGGTATGCTAGTTTTTTACAATGACATCTATGATTTGGATAAAGGTCTTGAAAAGGCTCTTTATGCCACAAATACAACCTCCCGAATAAATATCAGGCCTCATGATTACAAATAATTTCGGCATCACAGGCCTGACAAAAACACAGGTATTGATTGCCAAGGGCAACTCCGTACAGCAGCTGGGTCATAAACCAGACCTGTTTTTTATGCATGCCTTTAGCGCACTTGTTAAAGAACCTATGGTTATGCTGCTGCTGTTAACATCCTTTATATATCTTGTGAGCGGACAAGCAGGAGATGCTGTTGTACTGTGTTGTTCTACCGTATTTGTAGTAGCAATCTCACTTTATCAGGATTCCAGAAGCAGAAGTGCAATGGAGAAATTAAAAGAATTTAGCCAACCAGGATGCAAGGTGATCAGGGATGGGATAATATGCAAAATAAAAACCAATGACTTGGTAGTAGGAGATAGTCTTATTGTGGAAGAAGGTAATTCTGTTGCTGCAGACGGTATAATTATACATTCTAATGATTTCGCTGTCAATGAATCACTGCTAACAGGTGAAGCTCTTCCTGTTTTTAAGGATAAAAACCAGGAAGACCACTTTGTTTACCAGGGGACTGTCGTATCCAGCGGCTTGGCCGTTGTTACTGTGATTGCTATTGGAAATGCTACCCGGCTTGGAAAAATTGGTAGTGAAATGGAAGCTATCGAGATCGAAAAAACACCACTCGAAATGCAGATCGGCAGCTTTGTAAAGGCAATGGTATTAGCCGGAATGATTGTTTTTATACTGGTATGGGGCATTAATTACTTTCGTACATTCCTTATTTTAGATAGCTTACTGAAAGCGTTGACACTTGCCATGAGTATCTTACCAGAAGAGATTCCGGTGGCATTTACAACCTTTATGGCACTAGGAACCTGGCGTTTATTGAAAATGGGCATTATTGTCAAACAGATGAAAACTGTAGAGACCCTTGGCAGCGCTACCGTAATTTGTACGGATAAAACCGGTACGCTAACAGAAAACAGGATGACGCTGGCAAAATTATTTATAGCGGGTTCATCGGGTATTTCCGAAATTAATAACTATCCCGGAGAGGATGAACGGGAATTGCTGCGAATGGCCATGTGGGCTAGCGAACCAATACCATTTGACCCAATGGAAATTGCACTGCATAATTCATATGCTATTTTTTCTCCAATTGACGAACGGAAGTATTACCGGATGGTGCATGAATTTCCGTTGGAAGGCAGGCCTCCAATGATGACACATGTTTT
>Ga0247815_10001342_pt1 | contig 18905 bp, 14 predicted proteins | sample UWRJL194509B1_FD_181014 | JGI IMG/M metagenome (GOLD analysis project Ga0247815, IMG submission 181014) | Plant litter microbial communities from Arlington Agricultural Research Station in Wisconsin, United States - UWRJ-L194-509B-1 | ecosystem: Environmental > Terrestrial > Plant litter >...
CAAATCTATAACACAAGTAAACATTAAATCGATAGTATTATATCATTTGATGATAATATTTTTACTATAACGTTTTAAAAAAACACATATGAAAATAAAAAGTATAAAAAATTACATTATTCACAAATCAACCCTATTAAATTACTTGATCTTATAAATAAAAATTAATGAATTCGCTTAAAAGCAAACGATTTCGTTAAAAATAATATTTGTTTGTGCAAAAAAAGTATCACTACAAAATACGTTTTAATCCGGAAAAATCTTCTCTATATTGGCTGGGCGTACAATTTTTAATAGCCTTAAAACTACGATTGAAATTGGCAATGTTATTAAAACCGGATTTAAAGGCAACCTCAGAAACGCTCATATCTTTTTCTACCAGCCAGCGTGCCGCATATCCAATTCGGATATCATTGATATAATTTACAAAAGTTTTTCCGGTACGTTTTTTAATAAATCGGTTAAAAGAAATAATCGACATACTCGCAACACTGGCAACATCCTCTAAAGTTATTTTTTCTGCAAAATGTTTCTGCACATATTCGTAAACCAGCTTCATTTTATCATAATCATCAAACGTATCATAATCTACTGTATAAGTCGACAGCAAACGTTGATTCCTGGAATTTGCTAAATCATATAATAAAGAAGTAATTTCTAAAAAATAGTCCATACCATCTAATTTAGAAAGCTTTACCAGTCTTGGAGTTAATTCTTCGGCTACTTTCTTCGAAAATAAAATACCATGAATCGATCGGTTAAACATATCCCGAATAGGATTCATAATACGTCTTGACAATAAAGATTCATGAAAAAGATCGTTATGAAACTGAATCGTAATTTCGTGAATTTTTTTGCTCGTACATTTATTTAATTCCCAACCGTGGTATAAATTTGGACCAATCAAAACCAATTCGACATTATCTATTTCTTCAATATTATCTCCCACGACTCGCTTGACTCCTTTGCCGTTTAAAATAAAATTGATCTCAAATTCCGGATGATAATGTACCGGAAAATCAAAACTATCTTTTACTCTGTCGAAAACTAAAAAACTATCTCCAGCCGAAAGCGGAGCGATTTCTCTATAAAAATTTTTAGTACTGCTCATCTTTAAGAACTATTTTAAGAAGTGATATTGAATTTTTTATTTGCAATAATATGATATATAATTGATAAAATAATATTAATTACACGATAAACATCCCATTATCTTTGAAAAATAGAATTATCATTTTTACAAAAACAACATTGATAATAAACATTAATCATTTTTAATGTAATAAGTTTTTATAGTTTTGATAATTCTAGTCCAAAAACAATAATGATTTAAAGATTTAAAAAATGAAGGTTTCATAAGCTGTTTTTGAATTGTTACTTTTACACTTATATCACTGATAAACAACCATATTTCTAATGAAAAACAACATAATAATAGTAATAGCAATAATATTCATAGGCACTTCTTGTTCATCACAACAATTTATAAGTAATACTAATTTGTCACTTTCAGATAAAAAAGCTACACCAGAAACCGTTTCTTTATATAAAAAGCTCAATCAATTAACCCAGAAAGGATACATGTTTGGCCATCAGGATGATCTTGCTTATGGTGTAAACTGGAAATACGAAAACGGTCGAAGCGATATAAAAGATGTAGTTGGCGATTATCCCGCTGTTTATGGCTGGGACCTTGCGGGTCTTGAAAAAGACAGTCCTGATAATATAGACGGAATTCCATTTACAAAAATGAAACAATTTATAGAAGAAAGCCACGAAAGAGGCGGAATCACCACTATAAGCTGGCATTTTGACAATCCGGCAACCGGAAAAAGCGCCTGGGATAACACACCAAATTCATTAAAAACAGTTTTACGCGGCGGTGAAAACCATCAAAAATTTACCGTTTGGTTAGACAAAGCAGCCAATTATCTATTATCCTTAAAAGATAAAAAAGGAAAAAACATTCCGGTGCTTTTCAGACCTTATCATGAACTTACGGGAGGCTGGTTTTGGTGGGGAAAAGGAAATGCTACACCTGAAGAATTCAAATCCGTATGGAAATTTACTTTTGATTATCTGCAAAAAAAGGGAGTTCATAATTTAATTTATATTTACAATACAAGCAGTTTCAGTTCAAAAGAAGATTTTCTGGCAAACTATCCCGGTGATAATTATGCTGACATTATAAGTTTTGATTCTTATCAAAATAACGACGACAAACAAGGTGAAAAATTCATTGCAGAAGTTCAGAATCAGTTAAAAATCATCAACGAAATTGGCATTGAAAAACACAAATTAATTGCCATTGCAGAAGCCGGGTACGAAGCAATTCCAGACCCAAAATGGTGGACAGGAACTTTATCTAAAGCTATTGGTGATTATAAAATCTCTTATGTTTTATTATGGAGAAACCACGGTTGGCAGGAAAAAGAACAAAAAATGCATTATTACGCGCCATATACAGGACAAATAAGCGCGAAAGATTTTGTTGATTTTTATAATTTGGACAAAACCTTATTTGAAAAAGACATTAAAAAAAATTAAAAATTGAGAATTAAAAATTAAAAATCTGCTTAAATCTGCGAGATCTGCGTGCAAAAAATTCAACACATAGAAACATCGATTTTAAGATATGGCATTCAAAAATAAATTCTGTTTTTATCCGGGTTTTTACGAAGTAAATCCGTTTTATCCGCGTCAAAAAAATCAACGCATAGAAACATTAAAACAACTAACCAAATCTAAATTACAACCATTAAAAAAAACCTGATGCACGACAAAATTAGTTTAAAAGAAAAAGTAGGATACGGTCTTGGAGATGCAGCATCATCCATGTTCTGGAAAATCTTCAGTATGTATCTTCTCTTTTTCTACACCGATGTTTTCGGATTGGCGCCTGCCGTTGTAGGAACCATGTTTTTGATTACCAGAATCTGGGATTCTTGTTTTGACCCAATTGTGGGAATCATCGCCGACCGAACAAAAAGCAAATGGGGAAAATTCAGACCTTACCTATTATGGGTAGCGGTGCCGTTTGCCGTAATTGGCGTGCTGACGTTTTACACACCTGATTTTGATGAAAAAGGAAAAATAATTTATGCCTATGTAACTTATTCGGCCATGATGATGATTTATTCCTTAATCAATGTGCCATATGCATCACTTTTGGGCGTAATGTCATCTGACCGAAAAGAAAGAAATACATTGTCGTCTTACAGAATGGTTTTTGCCTTTGGAGGAAGCCTTCTGGCACTTTGGCTTATTGAACCTTTAGTAAATTATTTCGGCGGAAGCCTAAACTCTAAATCAGGCTGGCTTACCACAATTGCTGTTTTTGGAGTAATTACAACTGCTTTCTTCTGGGCTTGTTTTTTCTTCACCAAAGAAAGAGTAAAACCCATTTCGGACGAAGAAAACAATTTAAAAGAAGATTTAAAAGATTTACTAAAAAATAAACCCTGGTGGATTTTACTCGGAGCCGGAATTGGTGCTTTGGTTTTCAACTCGATTCGTGACGGAGCTGCCGTTTACTATTTTAAATATTATGTCAGCAGCAGCGTGAATTTTGATTTCTCACTTTTCGGAACCGATTTTCACATGACACCAACTTCAATCTATTTGGTTTTAGGACAAGCAGCCAACATTATCGGGGTAATTATCGCTACGCCAATTGCTAATAAAATTGGTAAAAAGAAAACCTTTTTTGGTGCCATGGCATTAGCTGCAATTTTGAGTTTGATTTTCTATTTATTCGGGAAAGAAGAAATATTCTTAATCATGAGTTTTCAGGTTTTAATTAGTATTTGTGCCGGTTGTATTTTCCCGTTAATCTGGTCCATGTATGCTGATAGTGCCGATTATTCGGAGTGGAAACAAGGCCGCCGTGCCACAGGATTGGTTTTCTCAGCATCCTCAATGTCACAAAAATTTGGATGGACTATTGGCGGAGCCGGAGCAGGATGGCTTTTGGGTTATTATGGCTTTCAGGCCAATGTCGAGCAAACCGCCACAGCTCAAAACGGAATTCAGTTAATGTTAAGTATTCTCCCTGCCATAGCAGCCCTAATATCAGTTGCTTTTATAGCATTCTATCCATTATCTGAAGAAAAACTTCAGGTAATCGAACAAGATTTAAACGAAAAACGAGACCAAAGCAATTAAAAAATACAGATACAGAAATCTATTTATATGACAGCAATAGCCACTTCAACTACATTTCAGGATAGAAAAGTAGCATTAGAAAAAGAACATAAAATACTGATCGAGCAAAAAAATGCTCCTCAGGATCATGCCGGAAACGGTATATACGAACGCTACAAAAACCCGGTTGTTACAGCAGCCCACGTACCATTGAACTGGCGTTTTGACCTCAACGAAAAAACCAATCCGTTTTTACAGGAACGCATAGGAATGAATGCCGCTTTTAATGCAGGCGCCATGAAATGGAACGGAAAATATTTGCTTGCTGTTCGTGTAGAAGGAATCGACAGAAAATCTTTTTTCGCTATAGCGGAAAGTCCAAACGGAGTAGATAATTTTAAATTTTGGGAGAAACCATGCGTAATTCCGCAAACCGAAGAACCGGATACAAATGTGTACGATATGCGTTTGATCAATCATGAAGACGGTTGGGTTTACGGTATTTTTTGTACCGAAAGAAAAGATCCAAAAGCACCAAAAGGCGATACAAGTTCGGCTGTAGCCAATGCAGGAATCGTTCGAACTAAAGATTTAGTAAATTGGGAAAGGCTACCGGATTTAATTTCGAATACAGGACAACAACGTAATGTAGTTTTGCATCCGGAATTTGTAAACGGGAAATACGCTTTATACACACGTCCGCAAGATGGTTTTATTGATGTTGGAGCTGGTGGCGGAATTGGTTTAGGCTACGTTGATGATATGACAAACCCAGTTGTAAAAGACGAGAAAATCATCTTTGGAAAACAATATCATACGATTTATGAATTGAAAAATGGTCTTGGCCCCGCTCCTATCAAAACCGAAAAAGGCTGGCTGCATCTCGCACACGGAGTTCGTAACACCGCAGCTGGATTGCGTTATACACTTTATATGTTCATGACAGATTTAAACGATATTAGCAAAGTAACTCACGTTCCTGCAGGACATTTTATGGGACCCGAAGGAATAGAAAGAGTCGGTGATGTATCGAATGTTTTATTCTCTAACGGATGGATTGAAGATAATGACGGAACTGTTTATGTGTATTACGCATCATCAGATACGAGAATGCACGTTGCCGTTTCATCAGTAGAAAAACTGGTTGATTATGTTACGAACGCTCCCGCAGATACTTTTATTTCTGCAGGTTCTGTGAAAACCATCATCAGTCAAATCGAAAAAAACAATACAATTTAATTTACCGTGTCATTACAACTAAAGCAACTTAAAACAGAATTATCAGCTGAACTTGATTCGATTTTAAAATATTGGTCGAAACATACTTTAGACAATGAAAATGGAGGTTTTGTTGGTCAGATTGATTACAACGATCATATTATTGCCAATACTGAAAAAGGTTCTGTTTTGAATGCGAGAATTTTATGGAGTTTTTCAGCAGGCTATAAAGCAACCCAAAACGAAAGTCATAAAAAAATTGCCAAACGTGCTTTTGAGTTTCTTTCGGATTCTTTTTATGATCCCGAATTTGGAGGTTTATTTTGGAGTATTAATGCTGACAGAACTCCAAAAGATACCAAAAACCAGATTTATGCTTTAGCTTTTGCGATTTATGGATTATCTGAATATTATGCTATTTCTAAAGACGATAAAGCTTTAGAAATAGCTATCAATTTATATTTAAAGATTCAGAAATACAGTTACGATTCTGTAAATAAAGGTTATCTGGAAGCTTTTACAAGAGATTGGCAGCCTATCGAAGATTTGCGTTTGAGCGATAAAGATGCCAACGAAAAAAAAACCATGAACACGCATTTGCATATTGTTGAAGCTTATGCAAATTTGTTTAAAGTCTGGAAAGATAAAAAACTGCAAAGTGATATTATTGAATTATTAGAAACAATCGAGAAACATTTCATCAATATCCAAACAGGTCATTTACGATTATTTTTTGATGAAAACTGGATCGAAAAGCCAGACGTAATTTCATACGGTCATGATATCGAAGCGGCTTGGCTTTTGTTGCAATGTGCCGAAATTTCTGAAAATGAAAATCTAATCGCCAATTATAAAAAACACGCCGTTCAGATGGCTGAAGTTACTAAAGAAGGCCTTGATTCTGATGGCGGTTTATGGTATGAATTTGATCCTGAAAAGAACGAATTAGTAGCCGAAAAACATTGGTGGGTTCAGGCCGAAGCTTTAATTGGTTTTTATAACGCTTACCAATTAACCGGTGATGAAACGTATTTAGACATCGTTTATAAAAACTGGAAGTTTATAAAAAAACACATTTTAGACAAAGAAAATGGAGAATGGTTTTGGGGAATTAATCGCGACTATTCTTTGATCGAAAAAGACAAAGCCGGTTTCTGGAAATGTCCATATCATAATAGTCGGGCTTGTTTAGAGCTGATTAACCGAATTTTATAAAATTTAAGTGGTTGTTTAACAAATAAATTAGTTGTGAAAAAAAGTTAAATAACGGACAAATCTCTCACGATGTAACGCTCAAACGTTCTGTTTGTCATTTCGACGAAGGAGAAATCTTCGCGAGAAGCTCGTCAAAGATTGGACTCTAGTTGCGGAGTTACTTGCGAAGATTTCTCCTTCGTCGAAATGACATAAAATGAGAAAAAATCTTAACTTAATTACATTGTCCCGTAGGGACTACACTTATTAACTATCAACTTAAATTAATTACATAAAAAGGCTAACTAACCAAATTAAACCACAAAAAATGAAAATCAATTTCCTTAAAATAGCATTTTTAAGTCTGTCGATTTTGACTCTGGCAAGTTGCTCTTCAAACGACGAATCAGATCCTGAAATTATCATTGAACCGCCGGTTTTAAACCCAAGCGATCTGTTGACTTCGCAAAACGTAACAACTTTTATGGTGGATGCAAATGCTACTAAAGAAACTGTAGCTTTATTTTATAATTTAAAAAAATTGGCCAAAACTAAAGTTGCCATTGGTCAGCAAGACGCTTTTAATAGTTTTTATCAGGACAATGGCGGTGACTCTGATATCAAAAAAAACACAGGTTTCGATCCTGCGATTTTAGGTTCTGATTTTATGTTTATTACCGACAAGAACAATAACAATCAGGCCGATAACTGGTTTTATCAACAAGAAGAAAAACTTGTAAACGCTACAAAAGGCGCTTACGCGAAAGGAATAATCAATACCTTTTGCTGGCATTTGAGAGAGCCTAGTAAAGAGGATTCTTTTTATACAGCCGATATGACGGCTGACCAGAAAGCAAACGCTTTTAAAAGCATTTTACCTGGTGGAACCCATCACGAATGGTACAAGAAAAAATTAGACAAAATTGCCAGCGTTCTTTTGAATTTAAAAGGTTCGAATGGCGAATTGATCCCGATAATCTTCAGGCCTTTTCATGAATTTGACGGAAGCTGGTTTTGGTGGGGTGCTAATTTTGCCACTGCCCAAGAATATAAAGCAGCTTATCAGTTTACAGTTGATTATTTAAAAAATACCAAAGGCGTTCATAATGTTCTTTATGCTTTTTCGCCTGACAACTCGTATACTACAGAAACCAATTATTTAAGCCGATATCCAGGTGATAAATATGTAGATATTTTAGGAATGGATAATTATGGTGATTTTGATAATCAAGGCCAATCTGGTGCTAACAAAGCCAATTCTAAACTAAAAATAATTGCTGATTTGGCTAAAGCCAAAGTAAAAATTGCAGCATTAACAGAAACCGGCTATCAGGTTACAAGTACAAAGGCGCCAATAACAGATTGGTTTTCGACTTATTTGTACAGCGCATTGACATCAAATAACATTGAAGTTAGTTATGTCATGCTTTGGAACAACAACAAAGATGCTTATTTTGTGCCAAATGGAACTGTTTCGAATGCGGCGGATTTCAAGAACTTTGCTGTAAAGCCAAAATCGGCATTGCTGAATTCTTTGCCGAAGATGTATGAATTGCCGAAGTAAAGATTGTGGTGTAATGGGCCACGGATTTGAACAGGTTTAAAAGGGTTTACGCAGTTTCTTTATTACCACAATGACTAATAAAAACCTAAAGCCCTAGCCCTGATAGAAGTGGAAATCCTTTATTTTTTTTCTTTAAAAAAATAAAGATTGAAACGGATAGCAGGAAATAGCTCCTAATTCTTCGACTTCGCTCAGAATAGCAGCGATTAAATTTTAAAAAATAAATAATGAAAAATAAATTTCTAAAAACCCTCGGATTAGCTTTGATGTTATCTACTATGGCGTGCCAGGCGCAGGAAAGAATTACGGTCAAGGGAACGCAATTTTATAAAGGCGATAAACCGTACGCTTACATTGGTACGAATTATTGGTACGGAAGTTTACTGGCTTCAAAAAAAGTAGGCGACCGAAAAAGATTGCTTCGCGAACTGGATTTGATGCAAAAAAACGGAATCGATAATCTGAGAATTCTAGTTGGCGCTGATGGCGGAAAATATGATTTTACGGTTCGTCCGGCGTTGCAATATGAACAGGGAAAATACGATGATGATTTGCTTGACGGATTGGATTTTTTGATCAGCGAAATGAGCAAACGCAAAATGTATGCGGTTTTATACCTGACAAACAATTGGGAATGGTCGGGCGGAATGTCGCAATATTTAGAATGGAACGGCAAAGGTGCGATTCCGGTTCCGAATATTGCCCCAAATACATGGCCGCAATTTATGGCGTATACCCAACAATTTTATAGTTGCGAGCCTTGTATGAAAGCTTTAGAAAATCATGTGAAGTTTATTATAGGAAGAACCAACAAATACTCTAAAAAGAAATATACCGAAGACAACACGATTATGTCCTGGCAAGTGGGCAACGAACCAAGACTTTTTACGGTAGAAAATGAAGCGAAATTTACATCATGGCTGAATACTATTGTGAATTTGATTGATAGTTTAGACAAAAATCACTTGGTTTCGACGGGTTCTGAAGGAAAAAATAGCTCCAACGACAGCATGGAAATTTTCGAAAGAACGCATCAAAATCCGAATATTGATTATTTGACTATGCATATCTGGCCGAAAAACTGGAATTGGTTTAAGGCGGATGATGCCGAAAAAACAATACCAAAAACACTTGAAAATGCCGGAAAATATATTGATGAGCATATTAAGGTGGCAAACAATCTAAAACGCCCCATTATTATTGAAGAATTTGGTTTAGGAAGGGAAAACGAAAGTTTACTGGCAACGACATCAACAGCAAACAGAGATGTTTTTTACAATTATATTTTTGGCAGAGTTGCCGAAAGTGTCAAAAATAACGGTCCGTTACAGGCAGCGAATTTCTGGGGATTTGGAGGCGAAGGCAAACCTGTTACCCAAGACGGAAAATGGAATCCGGGAGATCCATTAACAACAGATCCTCCGCAGGAACCACAAGGATTAAATTCGGTTTTTTCTACGGATAAATCGACTTTGGATATTGTGAAAAAATATAATTTACAATTGAAATAATTTAAAACAAGATATCTATGTATTTCAAACCCGACAGGTTTTAAAAACCTTTCGGGTTTAAATATGTACAGCAAAAATTAAGATAGTATGTTCTCAATGGCATTCAATTCATCCTGCGTAAATTCAAGACTTTGTAAACAATCAATATTATTATTTAATTGACGTACAGAACTCGCACCAATTAAAACGGATGTAATTCGTTTGTCTTTTTGTAACCATGCCAATGCCATTTGAGCCAAAGATTGGTTACGGTTTAGAGCGATTTCATTCAGTTGCACTAATTTCTGAATTCTTTCTGCTGTAACCTCATTTTCTTTCAAATGTCCGTTTGGATTATGTGCTCTGGAATTTTCTGGAATTCCGTTCAGATATTTATCTGTTAGAAGTCCTTGTGCCAAAGGCGAGAACGCAATACAACCCACTCCTTTTTCTTCCAGAACATCGAGTAAACCATTTTCTACCCAACGCTCTAACATCGAATATTTTGCCTGATGAATCAAACACGGCGTTCCTAATTGTTTCAATACATCAACCGCAACACGGGTTTGTTCTGCGGAATAATTACTGATTCCAACATACAACGCTTTTCCGCTTCTTACAGCGTAATCCAAAGCCTGCATTGTTTCTTCAATTGGAGTTTCGGGATCAGGACGATGCGAATAGAAAATATCGACATAATCAACTTTCATTCTTTTCAAACTCTGGTCTAAGCTTGATAGTAAATATTTACGGGAACCCCAATCGCCATAAGGTCCGTCCCACATGGTGTAACCTGCTTTGGTAGAAATGATGATTTCGTCGCGCAAATTTCCCTGAAAATTATGCCAAAGGATTTTACCAAAATTAGTTTCGGCAGAACCTGGAACCGGTCCGTAATTATTCGCCAAATCAAAGTGGGTTATTCCTTTATCAAAAGCTTCTACAGCAATACTTTCTGCATTTTCAAAATTATCTACTGACCCAAAGTTGTGCCATAATCCTAAAGAAATTTCAGGTAGTAATAACCCGCTTTTTCCGCATCTGTTATATTTCATTATTTTAGATTAATTGGTTGGTGTTTTAATAGGTTTTAAAGGTAGAAAAAAAGTAGTAAATATGAAGTTGTGTTTTTTTTAATCTCGCAAAGGCGCAAAGTTTTTTCGCCCCGAATTCACGAATGAATTATCTAAAAATTCGTGAATTCGTGTCGATTCCTATTTTTTAATAGCCCCTAGCTTCAGCTAGGGGAATAATATTTGAATAGAAAAGGGGCTTTAGCCAAACTTCACGGTTTTGGCTAAAGCCCTTTTCAATTGTGTTCCTATCTCCATCCAGCTAAAGCTGGACGCTATTCATTCTAATCTTAAAAATAAAACTTTGCGCCTTCGCGCCTTTGCGAGATTATTTCTTAGCTACTTCAATTCAAAACCACTCTCTAATCCTTTATCAGAACTTCCTCCAACCATGATTTTAAAAGTTCCCGGTTCTACAAGATAATTCCCTTCATTATCATAAAAACCAAGCTCTTTTTCTGTCAAAGTAAAAGTTACTGTTTTGGTTTCTCCTTCTTTCAAATTCACCAATTCAAAACCTTTCAATTCTTTTATTGGCCGAACAATGCTTGCAAATTCATCGTGAATGTATAATTGTACTACCTCCTTTCCATCATAATTTCCTGAGTTGGTAACCTCAACACTTACTAGTACATTTTCACCTTTTGCAAAAGCAGGTTTATTTACTTTCAGGTTTTTATAATCGAAAGTTGTATAACTCAACCCAAAACCAAACGGAAATTGAGGCGTTTTCTCTACATCCATATAATGCGACCAAAACACATTTTTATCGCTGTCAATTGGTCTTCCGGTGCTGTATTTGTTATAATAAATAGGCACCTGACCTACATTTCTTGGGAAGGACATTGGCAATTTACCGCTTGGGTTATAATCTCCGTATAAAACCTGCGCCACGGCATTTCCGGTTTGAGTTCCTAATTGCCACGCTTCTACAATTGCAGGGACATTCTCTGCAGCCCACGGAATACTCAACGGACGTCCGTTATTTAAAACCAAAACTATATTAGGATTTACTTTGTAAATTTCTTCTAACAATTCCTGTTGCAATCCCGGTAAATTCAAGTCGGTTCTGCTTCTGCCTTCACCGCTTTGAAAACCATATTCGCCTAAAACCATAACCACAACATCGGCATTTTTTGCGGCTGTTTTTGCTGCTTCAAATCCGCTTTTATCTGTTGTGTTGAAAACTGTTTCTGTTAAAAAAGTAGCTTTTTGTGACAACAAATCAACTCCTTTTTCAAAAGTCAATTGATTGTCTTTGTATTGCTGCATTCCTTCTAAAACCGAAACTGCAGTATTATCATCGGCAGCAATTCTCCAGCTTCCAAGCGGACTGTTTTTATCGTTTGCCAAAGCGCCAATCAAAGCAATTTTTTGTCCTGATTTTTTTAGCGGAAGCAATTTTTTATCATTCTTTAATAAAACAATAGACTTCTTCGCCATATCCAGAACGCCGTCATTATTTGCTTTACTGCCAACAACTGCTTTTTCGCGCTTTTCATCACAATATTTGTACGGATCATCAAATAAACCTAACTCAAATTTCACACGTAGAATTCTTCGAACAGCATCATCAACTAAGGATTCTTTTACTTTTCCTTCTTTTACTAAACTAACCAATTTTGCCACATACAAATACGATTCCATATCCATATCAGAACCTGCAATTACCGCTTTTGCTGTTGCATCGGCTTCGTCTTTGGCATATCCGTGCGCAATCATTTCGCGAATCGAAGCATAATCTGAAATCACAAAACCATCAAACTTCCATTTTTCCTTTAGAATATCTCTTTGTAGGAAAATATTTCCCGTTGCCGGAACGCCATTCAAAGTATTAAACGAATTCATAAACGTACGAACTCCAGCCTGAACCGTTGCTTCAAAAGGCGGCAAAACCGAATTGTACAATTTAGAATTACTGATATCAACGATATTATATTCCAAACCAGCCTCTACATAACCGTAAGCTGCAAAGTGTTTGGCGCAAGCTGCAATCGTATTTACTTTTGCCAGATCAGCAATGGTTTCTCCTTGAAAGCCATGAACTCTCGCAATCGCAATTTTACTTCCCAAATAAGGATCTTCCCCAGCGCCTTCCATCACGCGCCCCCAACGTGCATCATTTGCAACATCGACATTTGGACCAAAAGTCCAGTTAATTCCAGATGCCGAAGCTTCATCAGCCGCAATCGCTGCCGATTTCTTAATCGCTTCCAAATCCCAACTCGCCGCTTCTGCCAACGGAATCGGACTTAACGTTTTATAACCGTGAATTACATCAAAACCAATTATTAATGGGATTCCCAAGCGGGTTTCTTCAACCGCAATTTTCTGTACCGCTTTAACTTCTTTTACACCACGAACAGTCAACATTGAACCAACCCAGCCTTTTCGTAAATGTTCGTATTTCAGTTCCGCAGTTCCGCCTTTTGGAGCCGGTCCCGTTACATCCCAAAAACCGTTATATTGATTCATTTGTCCCACTTTTTCCTCCAAAGTCATCAAAGGCAAAAGCAGATCAATTCGTTGTTCAATCGTTTTATTTTTATCCAGATGCGGTTTTTTCTGTGCATTCATATTTCCAACAGTAAACAGGGCAAAAACCCCGATAGTTATTATTTTATTTTTCATAGTGGTTTTTTAAAGGTGCTAAGGTTCTAAGTTACTAAGATGCTAAGTTTATTGATTTGGGTGTGTTCGCCGCGACGAGTTCAACGCAATCTTGTCATCCTGAGGCACGAAGGATCACACACGGGACTCGACAAAGATTGGCGAATTCCTGTGCGGAGTTTCTTGTGCGATCCTTCGTGCCTCAGGATGACAAAAAATGCAATAAAACAAAAAACAGAGCCAATCCGTTTAAACCAGTAAAACCCGTGGGCAAAAAATCTAAAATCTACATTCTAAAATCTAAAATTCTTTTACTCAGTAATAAAACAAGAAGCCGGTAAATTCGCTTTATTAAACAAATCTGACTGAACTGTATTTCCCCATGCAAATCTCACTTTTGCAGGATTTGAAACTTTTTTACTTGTCAAAAGCACCTGATTATTTTTTATCGAAGCTTCTGCAGGATAAAATATTCCATCGGCTCCAGCCACTTCAAATTGATTTGAGGTTTTGTTTTTGAAATACAATCCATCGGCATAATCAAAAGAAATAATAGCTTTGTTTTTTTCGGCTTTAAAATCTTTAAAAAATGGCCCGTTTACTATATTATTGTTCGTTTTGTAAACTTCGGCAAGAGCCAAATTTGCCAAACGAATTCCGACATCTTTTTTATTCTTTGGATGAATATCAATCGTGTCCGAAATATCACTTGTTAAAACCATTCCGGTTTTGGGAACTTCTTTCAGTATTTTTCTTTGAGAATCTCTAACCGTAACATTGGAGAAATTATTACTGCCCGTTTTATATGGCGCAATCTGAACGAAGTAAAAAGGAAATTCGTCTTGCCAGGCTTTTCTCCAGGACGTAATTAAAGCCGATAATGTTTTATCATAAACTAATGACCCAACATTCGATTCGCCCTGATACCAAAGTGTCCCTGCAATTTTAAAACCTGTAAAAGGATAAATCATAGCATTGTAAGCACGCCCGGGTTGGCGCGGTCCGTATTCTTGTTCGTTTAGTTTTTTGGCATTTTCTAATAAAACAGCATCATTTTGAACAACTTCTTCCGGCATCCAGATTTCGGCCGGAGTTCCTCCCCAGTTTGAAGAAATTAACCCTATTGGAACATTTTTTAAATCTTCGCGTAAGTGTTTGGCAAAAAAATAACCAATCGCACTAAAGTTTTTCATGGTTTCGGGAGTCGATTCAACCCAATTTCCAAGTAAATTATTTTGCGGACTTGTAGCAGTTAATTTCGGAACCGTAAAAAATCTGATATTCGGATTTGTGGCATTTTTAGCTTCTTCATCGCCATTATCAATTCCCCAGCTTGCAGACATTTCCATGTTCGATTGTCCGGTGCAAAGCCAAACTTCACCAATCAAAATGTTCTTCAATACAACTTCGTTATATCCTTTTATAGAAATGATATAAGGTCCTCCGGCTTCAGGTGTTTTTATATGTAATTCCCATTGTGCCTGATTATTGGCAACGACTTTATATTCCTGATTGTTCCAGCCCGAAACCAATTTAATTTCTTCCTTAGGATTCGCCCAACCCCAAATTTTTACTTCGGAGTTACGCTGTAAAACCATATTATCACCAAAAATATTCGGAAGTGTAACGTTTGCCATCATAGTACTGGAAATCATCAGAATGAAAACAAACTTAAATATATTATTTTTCATTTAGTAACTTTTTTAAAAACGGAGCATATTCCTCGGCCAAAACCTTATGATCCGCCAGATCAGGATGTCCTGAACAGCCTTTTGGCGTCATTGGTTTAAATTTGAAAATCAGGATTGGTTTATGCGCTTTATCTTCCGCGAAAGCGTTCTTTACTTTATTCAGGCAATCTTCAAAAACAACTGCTCTCTCACCGCCAACCATTGGGCTATTTGTAATGACAATTTGCGCTTTCGGATTATGTTCGTATAACATTTTAATGAAGTTGATGTAATTCGAAACGTATTTTTCAGGATTAAAAGGCAAACGCTCTTTTTTACCGTCTCCACCAGAAAAATCATTGGTTCCTAATGCAATACTGATAATATCGGGCTGAAAAGCAAAATCATATTTAGGTTTGGAATTGTCTTTCGTTAAATACAAATTCTGATAAACGTCAGGCATAATTCCTTCTTCTTTATTCTCATCATTCCAGTTTCTATACATCCCGATTCCGGAAACGGAACTCATCAAATAATCAGCGCCAATTGCTCTTGAAATCACTGGCCCGTAAGCATAATATCCGTTATGATGATCAAAATACTCGCCTTTATCACAAGGAATATCTGATGGATCGCTCGCCGCGCCACAAGTAATTGAATCTCCTATAAACTCAATTTTCTTTTTCTTTTTGGCTGAAATTGAAGTCAGTTTTGCGGTTGTTCCTGCAAATAGAATTCCACCGCTGTGCGCTTCTGTAGTTTTATAAATTTCTAAAGTATGTTCTTTTCTATTTGAAGTAATTTTGACGGGGAAAGATTGTGCTGCTCCTTTTTCGATTCTTAATTTGCCTATATATTTCCCATCCAAAACCAACGAAACATAATTATGATGTTCCCATGCATCAACACTTTGCAGAGAAATCGAACATTCGTTACCTGAAAAATTAAAAGAAACCGAAGAAGCCGTTCCTATTAAAACAACTTTATTATCGGGAAGTTTTTCGACACGGCCCTGATACAGAAAAGTAGTTGTTTTGTTTTGTGAAGTCGAAACAATCGAAATCAGTAAAAACGAAATTATAAATGCTATTTTTTTGAGAAACATAATTTATTTGTTAAAATATAAATACGATTCACAAATATATCTGAAATACGATATACAAAAAGATACTAAAACATCAAAAAGCAATAAAAAAACACCAAAATAAAAAGATGTATCTTCCGTTCTTATTACTCATCAACTGCCTCTTTGTATAACATTGTTTTTGATATTCGAAAGCAACACTATATATTCGTAAATAAAATCTTATAACTATATTTTTAAAATGAAATCATCCTTATATATCGCATTTGCAGCTACGATTCTGTTTTCTTCTTTTACTTTAAAAAAAGAAAATACGCTCATTAACGATCAAACCGAAAAAATACAAACGACAATAGATCGCGATTCTATTATTAGTTATGCCAAACAATATTTAGGAATACATTATTTATACGCAGGAAATGATCCAAAAAAAGGATTTGATTGTTCGGGCTTTGTCAATTATGTTTTCAAACATTTTGATGTTAGTGTACCCAGAAGTTCCAGCGGATATAAAAATCTGGGAGTTTCAAAAAAGCCTGAAGATTTTAAAGTGGGAGATGTTTTAGTTTTTTACGGCTACAAAAACAGAACCGTTGTTGGGCATGTCGGGATTATCTGCGAAGCCAATGGCATGAATTCTAAATTTATACACGCCTCATCCGGTAAAGCCGGCAGCGTAACGATTAGCGATTTAGATTCTGATCATTACAGTAAACGTTATTATAAGTGTGTTGATGTGATTTCTAAATAGATTTTTTCACGCAGATTTAAAAAGATTTCAGCAAATGCGCGCAGATTTATTTATTCTGATAATTCAAAAAATCAAATTAAATCTGCTTTGATCTGCCAGATCTGCGTGAAAATTACTGTAGTTAGCAACAAACCATTTCTATTCTTCGGTAAGTAATTTGATCAGACTTTCATCTCTTTTATAAACATCTTTATAAAAGTTCAAATTGCCGTCACGATCTACCCAGGCGGTAAAATATCCTATATAAACCGGAATTTTCTTTTTTAGCGTATACCAGCTTTCTTTACCGGCATGCATTGCTTTGTCGATTCTTTCCGGAGTCATACTTGGATCTTGTTTTAAAAGTTCGATGGCTAATTCTCTTGGTTTACCTACACGAACGCAACCGTGACTAAAAGCCCTGTTTTCTCTTTCGAACAAACTTTTTGCCGGCGTATCATGTAAATAAATATTATTTGAATTCGGGAATAAAAATTTCACCAAACCAAGCGAATTGTTTTTTCCGGGTAACTGACGAACGGCACCATTATTCCATTCCAGATTTTTTTGAGCCAGATAATTTTTGTTTTTTGCCATTCCGGGTTTTATCTCGCTTTTGATGATACTTGGAGGCACATTCCAATACGGACTGAACACAATATTATTCATCATTCCGCTAAAAACTACGGTTTTGGTCATTGCTCTTCCTACTACAACCGGCGATACAAATGCTATTTCATGATTGCGAATTAAATACAATCTAAACTCCGGAATGTTAACTTCGATGTATTCTTTCCCTTTTTCGAGTTCAGGATCAATCCATCGGCAACGTTCCATATTAGCAATAATGGTTTTAATTCTGTCTGAAACAGGAACATTTAACTCTGCAATATGCTCCGGTAAAATAGTGTTTTTTGGAGTTAATCCGTGGTGGAATTCGTAGCTTCTGATTCCTTTTATCAATGTCGAATCGCAAATATTGCTTTTGCTATTTTCTTTAAGATCAGCGGTTATAAAAAGCCTTTCTCTGATTTGTCCAATTGTTGCAACAGAATCTCCCAGCTTTAGACTTTTAAAATCTTCACCGGTTTCGATAGTTTTCCATCCTCCTTTTTTCTCAATTTCTCTATATTGATGAAGCGCGTCACGAAGCTTGTAATATTGGCTGAACATTTTGCTCTTTTTGTCGTCGCTAATCGTAGCTTTTTTATAAATAGAATCTGAAAAAACCTGATAGTTTACTTTTTTTCGAGGTAAAAGCCATTCTAATGATCTTGTTGTTTTTTCGTCTACGCCGGAAACTTTCTGTACATAATAAAAGTACAAATTGGTAATCATCAAATCGGTATCAGTTTGTGATAATTTGTTTTCGGCTGTATGCTCAAAAATAGGATTGATCTTTTCATTATAAGGAAAATTAGCTTTCAAGCCTTCCTGATCTAATCCTTTATATTTATTGAATAATGTATTTCCGTATTCTACAACACCTTTGTTATCCAGCCATAACTGTGTCGATTTGTTTTTTTTGTATAAAGCCTGAACCTCGTTCTGAAATTTAATCAATTTAGGATACGCCTGATAAAATGTCGAGATGCCAGAACTGTCAATTGTTATTTTAAGTTCAGGAACCACTTTTTCTGAAGTCTTTGATTCTTCTGTTTTCTTTTCTGCTTTTTTATTACAGGAAACAGCACTAATTAGAAGTACTACAGCAACAAGCGGATAAAAAATTTTCATAATATTTTTTTTAATAAAAATAGAAAAGTTTTGACGAAATCAAAGCATTTCTAAAAAAATTAATATGGCTTTTAAAATCCTTTTATTACTCCATAAAAAAACAAAAAAAAACTCCGAATACATTACATATCCGGAGCTTCTGCTTTATAACCAACCTTTATTTTAGATTACTGTTCCTTTTAAAGTAAGTACTTTTGGAGTATTCTCCGCACTTGTTGTTACAGTAACTGTTTTTGTAAAACCACCTTTGTTGGCTGCATTATACGTTGCTGTTACTTTAGCTGATTTTCCAGGTAAAATAGGCTCTTTTGTATAATCTGTTGCAGTACAACCACAAGATCCCTGAACGTTTGTAATTACAACGGCAGTTTTTCCTGTATTTTTAAATTCGT
>Ga0247815_10001343_pt1 | contig 18894 bp, 14 predicted proteins | sample UWRJL194509B1_FD_181014 | JGI IMG/M metagenome (GOLD analysis project Ga0247815, IMG submission 181014) | Plant litter microbial communities from Arlington Agricultural Research Station in Wisconsin, United States - UWRJ-L194-509B-1 | ecosystem: Environmental > Terrestrial > Plant litter >...
TATATATACGCTCCGCCGACGCAATCAAATCCACCCTGGTAATCGGTCCACTCCTCGGAATAATCGTCGGCGCCGCACCAATCTTCCCACCCGGCCCCGGCGTCGCACTACTCGTCCTCCTCCAAAAGCCCTTCTCACCATCGAACGCCGGACTCCCCGCCCCAAGCATCGTCGCACCCCCAGGACTCGGCGTCCTTCCCGCAAGACCACCATAATCAGGCGAAGAAGGTTCAGCACCGGCGAGTAAGGCTTTCTCGTCTGGACTGAGGTGGTCGCCGCTTTGCGTGCTGCGTTTGCTGGGTCCGCCGAAGTGACCGCCACCTCCGCCGCCGACGACGGTACCGTAGATGCTGCCGCGACGACGGGCGTAGTCCCAGTATTGGGGCCAGTCTTCTTTGATCGTGCGGCCGCCCTTGCGGACGTCTTTGAAGTAGGCGCGGCAGAGGTTCTCGTGTTGTGCTACGTCTAGCCAGAAATCAAGAACGTCTTCTGCGCCTTCCCTTTGCAAGAATAGACTAGGGTGTATCGAGTCAGTGGCTGGGTCACATGAACTGGGAAGACTTGACGCACTAGAGCATGTACAAGTCGACCGGCGGCTTTGTACGCCGCGACAGGACCTCGGCGAACGATGGGAGCCGGTCGCGTACTCCGCCCTGGTCCTGCTCATATTCGTCGTGGTATTGGCCCTCCATCGTCGCCGGGTGTATGTGCGCGCGTGCGTGCGTGCGGTCGTCAGGAGGAAGAGATTGCAGGTGTTTGTTCCTATTTGGCTCACCTCGTGCATCCAGCATGTCGTCAAGCTCTACCAAGGAGAAATGAACGACTGAAACTCTTGGACACGTGGCCTAGCATACACTTTGGCGAGGATGAATCTTGCATGATCTCCATCGTGGTCGGCAAGCCCCGAGCTGTTCGTGCTTCTTGCTCTTGGAACAATCTCGAGTCCTCCACCTCCGCCAAGTTCTTCCCTCTTCTCTATCAACATATTCTGTTCGTAGCATTTCATGCAATATGTCTTGTCCCCGCTAGTTTGTAAGCGTCTGTTCATGCAGCCATCTCTCAGCGCTCATACTACCAGCCACGCTCCCATAAAAAGAGCGCCATATCGTCGCGTATGGGCTAGTTCTCCTCTGCATTCATCCTTTCGGTCCAGCCTCTGTTTTTCAGCTCGCCACTTTGCGCGTGACTGGCTTGTGAGGTCAAAGTATAACTCGTACTGTACGTGGCTTGCTCATGCGAGGCGAGCAGATGATGAGAGTGAACGATGGTGGGAGGTGCTTTGACCGGAGCTTCGTCTCTTGATGCTTTTATGGGCTCTGCTTTGTTGTGGGCAGCGTTGTGCATATGCAGGGCACGTCCTGCGTTGTGCATTCACTCATTCGACTGTGGATGCCGAGACAAACGCATGATGTTTCCGTCCACTCCGGAGTCCGCAACCACAATCGGCTCGTTAGAGAGGCAGAATATATTCATGTCAGAAAAGGAAGGGTGGTGATACGATATTGGATGAGGGCAGGCAGCACAGAGAGCCCAACAACGAACGCGCCATTCATTCGACATCAATACGCAAGCTCAGACCCACAGAATCTTTCCGTATTTTACTTACGATTGACTCAGGGGTGGAGTGCTCGTAAGTTTTCTGATCAACGATCAGCATAGAATTGGATCTTTGTCGTTCACGGGAGGGCGACCTGTCGAATCTTCGTCCCACGCGAGCTAGATAATGTGACATACTAGGTAAAGTGGGCAGACGCTCTCGGCGGCCACAGTGATGGCGAAGCAGTTGACGCCGCCAATGAAGCCGTAAAGGTGAAGGAGCCAACCGCGCCGGCTACGGTTAAACCCGCACAATGGCATTTGGAACAATGTAATGGTGTGCAATGGCAAGAAGAGCTGCTGTGAGAGATAAATCCAGGCTCAAGAGCTAGATATCGCTGACACAGGCCGCCGAGGTTGGAAGACATGCCTCAGGTTGTGGCACCAACTTTAAAATTCTTGAGAAATCATCCCAATTTTTCGGTGAACTTTGTGAGAAGATTGCGAAAAAATAAATTCGAATCTGCAGTTAATAATGTAGAGAGCATGGATCTGTTGAGTTTTATCTCAGTGGCAGCCAGGCGTGCTACCGCAAGTTGTTACCTCGTCTAACCAAAGTATGGAAGTGATGGGGCGGTCTGCAAGACGATGGAGGTGAGCTAGGGCAGAGAGAGGAAGGAACCTACTGGATGACGCGATCAGGTGTCGAACAGTCACATGTCTTCATGCAACACCGGGCTCGAATAACAGAGATACTTACACCGCGGTAGCCAACAGAGGCATAGTCGGGATGAGGAAGCCCGCAGCAGAGTATATATAGGAGGCGAGAGCTGTGTACGATCGTTGAAATAGCAGGTTATATGAATACGTCAGATCTAGAACATGGTTTCCCGTATCATGAGTTCTGGCCCGTGAGGTAAGACACAACAAACATATGATCTGCCTCAAACATTTCCTCAAAAACCTCTACTTGCTCTGCACCAACCTCCAACAACAACCTCATTTGAAGCTCCTTTAGAAGCGCGCGCACAGCCTCGTCGCGCCACTTCTGTAGCGTTACTGAGTCGACAGATCTTGGACGTCTCAAGTCCGGCGACTGTGTCTCCTCCGACTCATCCCGTACACGTTCCTGCAGCTTCACGCAGGCGCTTTGCCAGCAATGACGTGCCCACGAGGGCGTCATGTTCCACGGAACCTCAGGCATGATAATGAGTGCGGGATTGACGTCTGACAGCGATATTGAAGCTGGCGAGGCCGTCGCGACCGACATACCAGAGTTACTGCGGCCAGATGCGGAACGAGATGATCTCATACCAGAGCCGCCGGTACCACCTCCAGCTCTGGGTGTGGCAAGTGAGTCCCAATCACGACCGCCGTCGCTTTCGCTCGGCGTGGAAAGCGGATCCCTGCCGTCGGTATATCCCCACTCACTGCCATAGCTGGTAGATAGACCAACCAGACTTGGCTCTGTAGACCTGCTTGTTGCTGACCCCTGTCGAATGATACCGGACGAAGACGGAGATAAAGACGGAGACGGGGCGATGATGAGGTTTGACAAGCCAAGTCCTTCGGGCAGCTGCTTAGGCGGAGTTCTTGGATGAGACGGTTGAGTTGAATTACTCGCACTTGAGACTGCTTCTTCCGCAGCCCTACTCGGGCTCATCGGAGTAGATATGCTTCCGACGCTGCCCGCCCCATCCGTCGGGCTACTGGCTTTCACTCTGCCCACGCTGCCTGTAGGAATATTCGCTGGGGCATCCTGTAATAGGATGCTGGGGACGCTTGGATCGTGAACTGACTTGATGCCGGAGCTCATCGCCTCGCGCAGCCATTTGTTCGTCTGGTCACGAGCTGTTACGCAGAGGTACGATGCGAGTCAGTATCTACCACTGTTCCGGGCTTGGTGAAGACGACTCACTGATGCTGCCAAGAGAACCGCTCATGATAATTCTTGGTGAGGCCCATTCACCGGCATCGTTTGGTGTACTTGGCAACGGCACCACGCGTGGCGTGCGCAACAGACTAAGCGCACTGTTCCCGCTATCGCCGTCTTCTCCGCCCGCCGCCAGATCTGTGCGCGACATTGAGTGCGGGGTTCCAGGTCGTAAGTCTGCAGCTGACGAGTTTGGCGACTGAGTACCCGCAGGCATAGATGGTGGCATAACTAGAGGTGACCAATCTGGTTTTGAACTGCATCAGTAACTGAATCGACGACACCAGTCTGGATTAGAGAGACTCACGATCATCAAGACCAGCAGACCTGTTCGAACTAATGCGGGGCGCACTCTCATCAGCGTGGCCGGGCGTCTTTTCCATAGATAGCGCTAACTGCATCGTTCGCGACGGACGGACGATCGTGTCCTCGTAGTCGACGCCATCTGTGCTTGCGCTGCGACTTCCATTAGACGACGATGGCAGATCGTTAGATTGAGGATAATCTGCTACCGAGTGCCCGGAAAATCTTGTTGGTCCAGATGGCACAGTCGCGCCCCTCGCGATGCTTTCACTCGAGGCACTCGTTGTGGGTAGCCATCGTGAATGGCCATTTCCAGCCGGCCGCCAACCTGACCAAAACAAATCGGCCTTACTTGGACTCATTGGTGGTGTCTCCGGCGCAATGATGTCGGCAAGATCAGGGGACCTCCGACTTGTATGACCAAAGAAGAGTGATTCAGCCCTACTCTGTGGCGGACTCATTTGAGCTAGCGGCGGGGGCAGATCCTGAGAGTTTAGGCCACCAGGTTGCAAACTGACGTGGGTGCTCGAGGAATCAATGTCGGCTGCAGTGGTTGGTTTCTTCCCTGGAGCTCTTTGCTGTGGAGGCGCCCGGGATACGCCCTTCCATGCGCCACGCGCTGGCTCGGCTACGTCGCTCGAAATCCACCCACGTCGTCTGTGCCTTTTCGCATGAACACGGCCAGGATACCCAGGATCTTCAAGTATGTTCTTCGATCGAGCCACTGCGTCTGTGCATGCGGCGCACGGACCAGCCGTCTCGACAGCCTGAATGAAAGCTGCAGCCGTCTTATACCCTGTAGCGTGGCTCCACGCCACAGCCGGAGTCCCTGAGAGCAATTCCCGCTTCGTGGTGCTCCACCATATTGGGTCAAATGAGGAGGCATGGCGGGCAATGGTAAAGGCTGCGGACGGTTTGACGTGTCGAGACCGAACAAACGCCAGGCCCCGGCCATTGCCGAGAAGCTGACTCACCAGCCGGGGGAAGGCGGCGTTCGATCCATCCAGCGCCGCGAGAACGGATAGCTCAGACGCAAGAACCGCTGCCAAGTCTATCAGATCTCTCTCCTGACTAGTGTTATGCAATAGCTCAAAGATGACTGCCCACAGCGATGTTGGTTGATCGCGCTGGGCGCCAGACCGCGGCAGGAGGATGTTGATCGGGCTCTCTCTGACAGCACCTGCAACACGTTCCACACCAACATCAGCAAGTTTACCGTGGACCATCGAATGCGTTCCTGCAGGTGGGCGTGATAAAGTGAAGAGTAGTCTTGCTACGTTAGACTCAAGGTCAGCCGTTCGGTCCTGATTCTTGCCTAGTACCGGCAGCAATATGTTGAAGGCGACATCGGCCGCGGTGCTGGACCAGCCGTTCGACCCATTTACAAACTCCGAGAGGCCTTGGATGAACAGATTAAACGCGCCACGCGATGTTGACTTCGGGCTAAGCATGTCCCATTGCGGAAGCGGCTGTAGGAAAGGAAGCACGAGTTCGCGTATCACTGGGAGAGCAGCTCCTCGTTCGGAAGAATGACGAATATTATGAGACTCGCTGAGCACGCCGGCATAACATTTCCATATCGCTGTGTGCGAGGTGGGTTGTAGTCTGACGTCGTCACGCTGAAAAGCGTCAAAGTTGGTCAGGATGTTTGCCCATGCCTGCACCGCGCGAAGACGCCAATCTATCGGTGCAGGGAGCGGCTTCCATGCCTCAGAACGCAAGGATATTATCTTGGAAATTATGGGTGTGATCACCGCATAGCATTGCTCGCTGGCCTGGGCGTCGTTGCTAAGCGCAAGGGCAAGGCTCGCTGCGTCATTTGTTCGTATCAGGAATGACCTCCACTCCACTACCTGGCGAATTGTTTCCAGCAGGATGCTGCGGGTCAATGTGGTAACCCCCATGTTCGAGGGCATGCTACCTCGTCGCTCGAGAACATCAATCAATCCCTCAAATGCCCTACGACATACGTCGACAGGCGTGTTTGGGTTGCATGCATCCAATTGGAGCGAGAGTGTACCGGCCAAAACTGAGACGTCTTCCGCATCAATATTGGCAAATCGGCCAAGTCGCGGAAGAAATCTCCGCACTGGTCCTCCTGATTTGACATCTTCGAGAACAAGGCAGGTGCGCAGCACTCGTGCTATCCGCGCTGGCTCGGCTATATGACCGGCGGCTTCATCCGTCAGGGTTTCCACACGGACACGAGCAAGTTCGCGAACTTGCGGCGGCATTTCATTGACCCCGCCACGATGAAGCGCACCAATTCCATCAAGGGCAGCGTCAACATCATGTCCCGCGGGCAGTTTTTGAACCATCGAATATATGACCTCCCCGTCGCGGTTTGCTGCGGGTCCAGCCAACACGGTGATCTCTTCGAATGCCGGTGATCCCACAAGGTGCCCAAGTCTCATCGACTTCAGTAGTGCTATCACAACCTGGCTGCCATTGACGAGGATTGGGGTCAAGGTCGGACACGTACCCCAGACAAGTGGGGAAAATGTGGTACCAAGATAGAATGCTGCTGCAATTGCCGTGAGCACCGTCACCGGAACAAAACTGGCCAAATCAAGGTCGAACAGATAAACACTCAATCCAATTAGGAACATCAGGACGGATGCGTGAATGGCCAGGGACAAGGTTGAGACAAACAAGTTGAGATGCCAGGCATCCAGGCCTTTGCGGAAAATATGGTGCCTGTGCGCCCAACGCCGTAGGTCGGAGACGGGTGCGCGCATCCTTGTCGAGAACATAGTGATCCACTGTTTTGCCAGGATAGCCAGCATGGACACGATGAGCGCAAGGGCAAGACTGAAAAACCACAGTGCTGTAGTGAGCCGGACCGAAACTGGAGCGACAAATTGGTCTGAGTTAATGGAGGAGCTCATGGTGATGTTGTGGCCAGTGGTCTGCGAAACGAGGAGAAGCAACGAGCGGGCGGAGTATTCGCCGTAGTCTGGCTGGAGACGCTTCGAGCTGGGCAAAGCTTAGAGCTGCGACATCCGAGGCAGAACGGGCGTACCCTTCGATCAGGAAGGCAGTCATTACCGCGGAGAATAGACCGGCCTGTGTTGTCCGGTCAGCCCCTCATTCCTCTCAACTGCCCTGAAACGCACAAATACCAGGAGAAAGTTGATAGAATCGTTCCATCCGGCGATCACGCCTTCGTCAAGGTCGCTCATCCTGTCATGGTAAATGCGCCAGACGCGAGCATTGCTAGCGGCCTCTGCGCCAACGCTTGTCTAAATCAGCCAAATTTGCGGCTTTCGGGAAGAAAATTGGCATACGCATCAATGGGATATTTGTGATCGAACTCTGAAATCTTCGTCGAGTCCATTGGCGGATAGAGGGTCTTTGGAGGCATCCCCGTGGTAAAACACTGTGGATTGGTCTCCTTGCGCTTATGCTCATTGATCCCAGCAGGCTGGAACGGCGACAATGCGTTCATGCTTCTCAGTTTTCCGGGGCGTAGATTTCGGAGGGATTAAGCGGGTCGATGGTCAAGAGATCTGGGGTTAAAGCTCTCGCAAGTTGAGGTCTCAGCTGTGCAAGTTGCGGACCTTAGACATATTCGGTCGGTAATGAAATCCGGGGGCAAGACCCGTGCCCAAATATTGAGTTCTCGCCAGGGCAATCGCACAGGCCGTTGTTTGTAGGCCATCCTGTGCCGCAGGAATCGATGGTACCTGCGCGCTCAGGGGTGTTACAAATGCAAAGCCGACGGGAACGGAGTTCTAGGATAGACTCGGCGCACGAGAACCGCATGCATAGTTAGACAGCCGTAACGCGGGTTGTACGTCCAAAACATTTCATTATGTTCTGGTCCGATTGAACTTTGATGGCGTGCCAGAGAGCAGGAAAGCCAAGTTGACTGTAACAAAAGCTCTCATTACAGCCTATATCCGCGAGAGAGGATGGTTCAAGCTCAAAAGATCGTGCATGACGCTGGCACGTACAAAGATGACCCTGCGTTATGATCATTTTCTCGGATCATGATCAGAGAATATGATTAGATGATATATATGAGCCGTGGTATATCCTTCCTTCACCTCTGGCTCTATAAGCTCTCACCTGCCCACTTGAGGGTTTTAAAATAGGGTACAACGAAAACTACTCCTTGTCTGCGACTGCATTCTCCCGAATGCGCTCGTCCTCTTGCGCGTAGAACTCAGCGTCCTCCAGCTAGTCATATTTTTGTAACAGCTTGGACGTCGTCTGATACAGTGCTAAGGCTTCTTCAATGCGACGCTGACGTAGGCACACATCGGCGAGCACGCTGGCGACCATGATCAGAGCCCTGTCATCGTTGCCTTCAGACAAAATTGTGTATGCTTCAACGGCCAGACCTTCTGCGTTGTCCACGTCGCCCCGATTGACATACTGTTTTACTAGTTGAGTCTTGGTGACGGCGGGCCATCTCGTTCGGGACTAAATCTGCTCGCCGAATGCAACGACGAGCTCGAGTCCACTGATATATGGCGCAATGCCACCTCGGGTTTTTACGATCTCTAGCATATTGTCGGACAGATGGATGACCGCCTGCATTTCCCCGGCTTGTAGGCGCTCGTCTCGAATACATCTGTCCCGCTGTTCGACCATAGTTAGATTCTCTCCTGGGGCTGGCTTGGCTCTGTATGCAAACTGCGACGACTCCCGCACGAGGGTGTCAGCCTTGTCCCGGCAGCGATCTGCATCTTCGCACTGGCCCGAACTGTCATGTAACGTAGCTAATGCTTGTAACGATATGGCCTCCGATTCTGCGTCTCCTAACTTGGCAAACAGTTCGGCCGCCTGCCTGAGAGGTGGAACCGCTAAATTTATGTTTCCCACCATGTCGTGTTGTACTGCAATGAATCTGAGACACTGAGCAACTCGAGAGAGGGAGGCGACGAGATGTGGTAGCAATCTTGCAGCAAATGTAGGCAGTTGTGCGTGCGAGAGACGCAAAGCACAGTATTCCAGAGGCAGATGCACCAGCGAGCCGATTCAAAGCCAAGGCCAAGATGCACGATATGTTTGGGACCTCGACATCGTACGCAGGTCTATGGAGATAAGCATTATCTAGTCTGGGACAGTCGGATGCAATACCCAGGTAGATGCTTTCCACGGCGTGGCGCGTTGCGGTGGTCATGGTTAGGAAGCTCAACGCATAGCGCCGCACAGTGCTCAGCATTCTGAGCTCGCCCATTCCACCGCGGTAGACAAGAGAGTGACGCAGGAGATCACAAGCAGCCGAATCAATGCTGGGCATGGTGGAATGTAACTGTGTTGATGCACCTGGAAAGAGACCTGCCGGTAACTGACCAAGAACTGAAAGAAGCTGGCGCGGCCGAGCCTCAACTGTCTCTCGCGGGAGATGTGCAAGTGAGATCTCGATGGAAACGTTAACGCTAAGCTCGCGGCGGCTTCCATCGTGACGGTCTGACTTGAGAACCTTGTTGTAGTGTTCCAACCACTCGGTAAGAGGCGGCTAGGAATGACATCGAGCCGTGCGAGGAGTGTCACGGCGAGCGGCATGAAGTCAACTTCGCGAAGCAGCTCGGTGAGAGCATGCGCCTCGATTTCGGATATAAGAACGCCCGGTCTAGTGCAAGAAAGATCATTGAATGTCAGCGGCGCTGCAGTGGAGGACAGCGTGTCGAGCTCGGTAGTGCTGAAGTTTCCCCAGGTAAAGGCCTCAGGCAGCAGATTTCCGCGCGTGGTGACAATGAGGGTGAGCTCGTCGAGCACTGCAAGCTGTGCCAGGACTACTTCGGACTCCTCTCGCAGGATGTCGTTCGTGGACGACCAGATAAACTCGAAGTTGTCCAGTACGATCAGAATGCGCTGTCTAGTCCGTAGATTCTCGATAACAGTTGGCCATAGCGGCACATTCTGCAAGCGCTGGATGCTGAGTTTTATTGCAAGCTGGCCCAGAACCTTGTCCGTGCTGCTCGAACCCTCGCAAGATACAAAGAACCTCTCTTTCGCAAAGTGCGCGCGGACCTGTGAGTCATGCAGTACCTTCAACGTGAGGTTAGTCTTGCCAATTCCACCTGGTCCAATAATACCAAGTGGTGCTGTGTTCGGCACTACGCAAAGTGCGACAAGACGTTCGACTTCCTTGTCGCGACCGTGAAGGGCAGCTGGTTTTGGTGGGAGAGCTTTGGATTGAGCGATGGTTCTTGTTTGAATTAGCGTCGTGTGTCATCAATAACAGCTATGAGTCGTACCGCGGCTGGGTAGAAGCTCGAAAAGATAAAGGACTTTCGGCGTGGGTTGAGACGGTCTACGAGCCATGAACCAATAAGAAACGCAAACGAAGAGAGTGAGCGAGAACTTACTGGTGCGGATAATGAGGAGGAGTTGGCAGATATCACGGGGGAACATTCTGATGGTATTCCTGGCGCAGTGTCTCGCAAGGTGGAAGGGAGGGTGAGTTTGGGCTGAAGAGATGATAAGCGTCCGCTTACGGAACAAGGAGGTGGAAACTCACCGCTTGGTTCATCATTCTACCCGTCGGCTGCGTGATTCAAATATCCCTCTGTGGCTCCGGCATTGAGGAATTTTCGCTGATGTTCTCCATAGTAGTCCAGCCGACATACTCCGGCAATGGCACGCCTTTAAACGTGACAAAGAGTGTTAATTCGTCGATTGCGGGCAAGGCTAGCGAGTAATACATCGGTATCCTCTTGCTGCTCGAGGTCTGTGGACGGGTAGATTGCGTCCAGGTTTTCGAGAATGACGAGTGCCCGCTCATGGGTGGAGAAGTTGCTGATTATCGCGCTGATGTCATCCTTTGTATGTAGACCTAGCTCTGAGCCAAGACGATCGACCACCTTTCCCGAGGTTGTTGCATCGTCGCACGAAATGCGGAAAGTCCGACACAAGAAGTGGCCGCGCACGCGTGGGTGCTCAAGGGTTGCCCTGATGAAAGCACCATTGTCGATTCCCGTGGTGTTGCACAGTGCCAAACGTCGAGAAGGTGTTTCAATGAGCATTGTGACCAGGCGCTCAAGCGCAGCCTCTTTGCGGCCAGCAGGTGCAGCGATGGGTGCGAGGGAATCCATGGTTGAAAGCCTCGAAGCTGGAATGCTGACAGACTGGGTACGTGTAACTTATATGGGTTGGTTCTTGAGGAAGAAGCTGGCGATGACAGGTCCAAGGGTAGCACAGCCGGACGAGACCCGGTCTTGTGGAGTTTCGTCAGACTTGCCTTTGACATGTTGAGGGTCTACGAAATGAACGGCCTCGAGGGCCACTTGTTGTTCGATCGCGGCGTGCCAAGTATGAAGCCACTCTCAAACAAGGGGCGGGTGGTCCCACGCGGTGCTGAATGTTGCGCGAGGTTCGCGTTGCGGCGCGGGTAAGCTCGTAGACCCGGATGCATGTATATCGCCGCCGTTTATTTAGGCGTATGTGAATGCTAGGCACAACGCCGGGACGTGATATTTGTCTCGGCATCGGGCAAGAAAACTGCAGCCCGAATCCTCGACTTGGACCAGACACCGAAATGAGTGAAGTTGTAGCGAACCATTGGGTAAAGAATGGCGGAAAGGAGGCAATGCGAAAGAAAGTTGAGCGAGCAAGGGCCGGACAGGGACGAACCACATGCACTGGTAGCAAGTTTTCTGTGAGGTCGGGTAACACCCCCGTCTAGTCAGCCATACGCTCCAAAGGATCCCGTTCGGACCCAAGCCGCATCGAGCCAAATGTTAGGAGCACCTTCCGCTACGGCAGCATTCATATTTTTGTGTGCTCTGGTTATCAAGGGTCCAGTGTACAAGCGATGAGGCGAGACGCACTGGAGTCGACCGGTGACCCCGTGCGCCGCGAGAGAACCTCGGGAGCCAGTCGCACGCCACGCTTTGGTTCTGGTCATATTCGTCGCTGAATTGGCTCTTCGTATTTGTTCGGTGTATGTGTGTGCCAGATGCGCATGTGTGGGGTCGTAAGGTGGAAGGCATTGCCGGTGTTTGAATGCTTGCGTTTGCGCCAATGCCGCAAGCGCCTGCGGGCTTCGCGCGTCGCCCAAACCGGCGCTCTCCCTCTCGTCATACTGCACGCGCTCTGTCCTCTGAACGCTTTCCATCCGATTTGATACAATGAGTGGATTCGTCAAGAAAGCGAAGAAGAAGGCCGGTCTGTTCGTGGATAAGCTGCGGCCTGGTTCACGCCAGCCATCGCCCACTCCACCCGATCCCGATCCCAGCCCAACGCCACCGGCGCCGTCTGCCAATGTACACGCATATGCCACACCGCAGGCCCCGCAGACGGCTATTGGCACCGCTGGTTCGATCATCCACGAGCTCCTTGCGGCCGCGCGGGACGGGTCTGATCTGTGTCTGCCGTTGAAGGCAGCGCTCACCGGAGTGGTCAAGATCTGGGATGTTTGTGAGGTATGCGTCACTTTAGTGTGGTTAGTGTGGTGCTTATTATGCTGTCAGCGTACGACCCAGGCGAAAGAAGAATATGAAAAGCTCGAGAGCAGGCTCGCGCAGTTCACCGCCGTGACGAAAGTGTATGGTAACAGAAGCCACCTTGACCCAAACTTGAAGCTACGGCTCGACGACATTGCCACGTGAGTTTGCTCAGATTAATAATGAGTACATTCACTGACGCTTTTGAGAAGCTCATTCGTGCAGCTCGCTGCATCAGTCGAGGCGAAGCTGGAGCGTGGAATGACCAGACGCGTCCTCGAATCAAACGCAGACGTTACGGAGATCAAAGACCTGCTCGTGAAGATATCAGCTCGAATCGAAACATTCATCGTGAGTTCGAAGTCGTCTTCTGGATTTCACTATAATCTTCATGCGCGATCGTCAGTACGAAAGCACGATCCGGGTCGAAATTGCTGTGGGCGAAATTCTCGCAGTGAGCAACGTTTTCACTTGCAATGCAAAATTTCTCAATATAATTACTCTCAGCGGCTTCCATCTGCAGAGGAGAAGGAGTTGGAAAAGGAGTTGGCGAGATGGGTAAGTATCGCCTGCCCTGTTCGTTCCCGTTTTGTTAACGCTCTGTGCCCGACAGAGCGCGACTACGAAGGCCATCAAGTCGGGTGAGCCTACTCAATTCATGCATTCTTCATCTCCTGACACTAGCCAGCTCTCGGTGGGCGGCGAGTTCATGAGGCAGCTCACAATACCCAACCTCAGACAGCAGGGTGCTTACCCGGCACGCGAGTCGACCTGCTTCGCAAATTGGTGAAGTGGGTCATCAATGACGCCAAAACCATATTTATGCTCGCTGGAATGGCGGGTACAGGAAAGACGTCTGTTGCACTGACCCTCTGCCGGATGCTTGACAGTGATGCGGATGTTCTGCTTGGTGGCTCATTCTTTTGCTCTCGTACTACAAATGTGGAAGCGAGAACCGATGTGCGGCGTATTCTTCCCACGATTGCATATTTTCTCGCACGCCAGTCCCCTAAGTTTGCTGTTGAGCTAGCTGCTGAGCTCAGGCCGAACTCGGGCGTCGCCGGCCATCAACCTGTTGGCGACCAGATCGGTCCGCTTCTTCAGCGACCACTCGCTGCACTCGCATCTGAAACACGTCCGATTGTGTTCGTGATCGACGCCCTCGACGAGTGTAGTAACGAGCGCGAGGTCGGCGAGCTGCTCACTGCCATCGCAACGTTCACCTGCGACGCCAATGTCAAGTTCATTCTTACCTCACGACCAGAAACGCACGTTCTTGGCAGTCCGATCTCTGATAAAGCGCAGAACGAGATTCTGCAGCTCCATATGATCGAGACATCGGAGGTAACTGAGGACATACGACTGTACATCGACGACGCATTCTCCAAAAAGCCGCTCGCCAAGCCGTGGTATTCTCCCTCAGACGTGCTGGCGCTCGCCACATTGTCAAACGGACTGTTCATATTTGCATCTACCATGGTCTTGTATGTCCTTGACAGTGATTTTGCGACAGGACGAACGACACGCCTTCAGACGGCGCTCACGGCGGTGAACGAGAGTGCCGTAGCGATGGGACCACTCAACGGCATGTACGAGTTCGTCCTCACTCGGGCATCAAGTGTAAATAAGGTCGATCCCAAGGAGCTCGAGATAACTCGCAGCAATCTTGCGTCCATCCTGGCCGTTCGTGTACCTCTGTCAATTACGGCACTGTCCGAACTGCTCGGACTCGAAGCCGATGTTCTCCGCGAGTCGCTGCGACGTCTGCACTCGGTCATATACTTGCCTGGCGAAGACGATGAGCCCGGTGTACGGATACTACACGCGTCCTTCAGCGACTATCTGGTTGGTCGCGCCGCGGGTGATCTTCGCATATCCATGGCGCTTGGTGACGAGCTCCTTGCTCGCGGCAGCCTTCGCGTCATGCACAAGCGACTCCACTTCAATGTCTCACAAAGTCGTTCTTCGTACGATCCCAACTCTCAGACAAAGCCCGACACCATCGTACTCTCCCTCGAATATGCGTGTCTTCACTGGATTGATCACACGGCATGCTTGCCAGATCCATCGATACTCAAAACAGAAATCTACAACTTCTTGCGTGCGAGATTTTTGTTTTGGCTTGAGATCATGAGCGTCCTGGTCCAGGTCGGCCGGGCCGCTTCCATGCTCATTGTTGCCGCAACCACAGTACGTCGCTTCTACACATGCAGAGCTGTGCCGCCACTGACCTTAGAGCGTAGTTTAATTCGCCGCCACTTTCAACGTTCATTCGCGATGCCAGCTCATTTGTGGCGTCGTCCCGTGAGGCGATCGAGCGAAGTGCTCCGCACATTTACCTCTCCGCCCTCCCGTTTGCAGCAAAAGATTCTATGGTTTACCAAGTCTTCTCTCCACTTTGCACGGGGCTGATCTCGGTAGAAACGGTTGGTTTGAATCATCATGGTGGACGTCTCGTTACGACGCTTATAGGTCACACACGATCGGTGAACACAGTCTCGTACTCTAATAGCGGTCGCCTTGTTGTTTCAGGCTCATCAGACGGCTCTGTGCGGATTTGGGACATGTGGACGGGGGCGGAGACTACGTCTCCGCTGCGCAGCGGCGATGGTGCCGTGTATTCCGTTACTTTTGCTCCCGATGGTAGGAGTGTTGCTTCAGGCACGGATACTGGGATCGTGTGCGTTTGGAGCATTTCTGCTGGCCCAGTTTCCGAGCGGCGGCTAACAGGCCATTCGGGCTCAGTTTTGTCTCTCGCATTTTCGCCCGATAGCGCTGGCTCTCTGCTAGCGTCCGCGTCGAGAGACTATACTCTGCGCCTCTGGGATCTGGATACAAGCCAACAAATCGCAGTTCTTAGCGGTCACACAGATGAGGTCAACGCAGTTACTTTCTCTCCGGATGGTAGCCTTCTGGCATCTGGATCTAGCGATCAGACGATTCAACTATGGTACGCCGAAACAAGAGAAACCGCATGTGAGCCACTTCTTGGCCACTCCAGCTGGATATCCAGCCTCGCATTCTCTCCAGATGGGATGACGCTCGCCTCGGCTTCATACGATGCCACCATAATGCTCTGGAACTCTCAAACTGGGAGAAACAACGCAACGCTGCGCGGGCGTAGGCTCCCCATCAGAGCCGTTCAATTTTCACCAGATGGTCAGTCACTACTGTCATCCGGAGACAATGATAACGTCCGTTTATGGGACTTGAATCAGCCTGTAGGTGATGCTTCGGTCATTCTCGGGAAGCACTCGAACTGTGTTATGTCTGCCACTTTTTCATCAAACGGCTTGTGGATCGCTTCCGCCTCTGCCGACAACACCATCCGGATATGGAACGCCGACAATGACCGAGCAGCCGTTCAGCTTGCGAGCGACACCAAGTACCTACACTCGCTGGTAATCTCCGCTGACGGATCTCTGTTTGTCTCTGGCTCTCATGATCATTCCGTTTATCTCTGGGAGTCATCTTCCGGTGAGCACAGGTTTCCGCCTTTATTGGGACATACAAATGCAGTAAACGCGGTAGCTATATCTCAAGATGGACATCTGATCGCATCAGCATCGTATGACAATACAGTTCGGCTCTGGAACGCAGGTACCGGGCAATCAGTTGGCGATCCACTGGAAGGAGGAGCTAGAGCCTTGGTATTTTCTCCCGACGCGCGGTACCTCGTATTGGCATCATACGACAAAACTATACGTATTTGGGATGTCCTCATGGGAGAGACTTCAGCCATTGGCCCGCTAGTATCCGACAGCGACATCTTGTCAGTCACCTTCTCTGTGGATGGGCAGCTGCTTGCGGCAGGAGACAAAAACGGATGTCTCCATCTCTGGCGGGCAAACACTGGTCAACAAGTGCGCGAGCCCTTTGTAGCTCACGAGTCAGGCGTTCACTCGGCTGAATTCTCACCCGATGGTGCTCACATTGTGTCCGGTGGCTCTGACAAAGTATTATGTGTCTGGAATCTGAGCACGGGACATCAAGCCCTCATACTCGAAGGCCATACAGCGGCAGTGAATTCGGTGGCGTACTCGCGCGACGGTCAGCTCATTGGTAGCGGGTCCTGGGATAAGACTGTCCGCTTGTGGGACGCAAGGACTGGGATACAAATATCCGTATTGCATGGTCATGGAAACTGGGTGGGATCGGTTGCCTTTACTCCGACCGCACATTCCATCGTATCTTGCTCCGGAGATGGTACAGTCCGCGTTTGGGATGTGGAAGCAGCCCGCGCGCTGTCCTCGAACAACCAGAACAATACTGTTGCACTACTAACCTCCACCGACCTCCACCAAGGATGGCTACTTGGTCACATGGATGAGCTTCTCTTATGGGTACCACCAGACTACCGCAGTTACCTCCACGTACCGCCTTGCAACATCTACATCAGCCATCGCCGAGTGATTGTCACGGTAGACACAGAATGTCTTCACGCCGGCGAGGGCTGGACCGCTTGTTGGCGCACTAGTGCTTCTCGATAGCATGCTTGGGTAGGGTTTGGTGACCCGTGACAAGAGGTTCACGATATATAGTCGCACGCATTTGTCTAAGGGGCGGTTTCGATTTTAGACCTCTGATATATTTAACCAATTCAAGAAATGGCCATATTATGCGGGAAACAGCTTGGCAAGAGTTGTTGATTTGTAACTACGCAACCAACCAAAGGTCAACCAGCAGTTTCACGGTGTACAAACGATCCCGTGGCTCACCCTGTATACTCCATCCCCTTCAACAGACAACAAAAGATCAGTGCCAAGGTTTTGTCAGAACTAAAAATTGACGAGAATCTTACCGAGTCATTGAACATACTAACAGTGTGAGGTTAGCGCAAATCAGCTCAAAATAATTTCAGACTCAGACGGAGACGCAACGCACATATAGCCGCGGTCATCAGGAACACCAAGACGTGCGCCGAGATACTCAAACAACTTGGCGCTGTAAAGCTCAGAGTTCTCTGGAGTGATATCGCGGATCGAATTCTATCGCGCAGGACGGTATCAGCATCAGTCTGTGCTCAAAACGACGACTGAAGTTTATCCGCACAAGGACAAGGACAAACGCCGGTTCGAGTGAGCCAGCGAACGAGAGAGTTGGGTTGTGCTTGAAATCGATGGACATGAACACCTTAAAGATATAACCCCCGTGAGTAACAGAAGTGGGCCAAAGGGTGCCGCCCCCGGCGTTTGACACACCTCCGGCTTTCCTTGCAGCTTAGCCGCGAACTGTAGAAGGGTTTAATAGACGTATCTGAGACAAATATAGCCAAGCCAATGGTACACTACCTTGGAGAAGCCAAGGACAAAGGCCGGCAAATCCTCCGGCTGCAGCGAGATGATGGTCAGTGGTCGGCACGTTTAGCGGAGGACCAGGTCAACGCTCACCTGCTGGTTGGATGTCAATGCGAGGTACGGCATATTGTGAAGGGCTTGAGACAAACGATATACGCCAAAGTTCAGCATCTTAAATATCACTCTGCTACCCGATTGCGTCCGCTCGTTTACCGGAGATCAACTACCGTGCGCGAGCACGTCCGACCCGGATACATGATTCCGTGACTCTCCGAGTCGGCTTTGTCCTGCTGAGTACGCAGCTGATGAATCTCCAGTGCTTATTCATGCTACATGATTATGAGAGAGGGGGACGTCATCGGTTCGGCACGGAAATTCGGGATTAGCCGTGTTCAGTCAGCTGCATTCCGATCGTTGTCACGTGACGACCCTACCGCATGTCAGTCTTAAGAGTGATAACTGGAGTAACAAGTTAAATGGTGCAAGCTTCACGAGCCACGCGCCGAGTCGATGCCTTGGTAGCATAATAATGAATTTTGTTTCTGAGCCATAATTTGATCTCAGCTTGAGGCGATGGAGGCTTCCACTATCCTGATAATACATCATCGTGCAATCTCGTCCCCGACCCCAACAGAGTACTGTAGCTATACACATGAACAGTCATTGCCGTTGTTGCTTGTCCCACTGGTCGCCGTAGGCTGGGGGCAATTCCTCTGATGGTGGCTCGGCAGGAACAAGAGCGACGCCGCCGTCCCTATGCTGTACCAATGGACGCGTAGGCGAAGACGCACCGCTTGCCGAGGTACCCACTCTTGCACTGCGCGTAGTTGACTCAGCCGAGAGGACCGTTCGCTTCTCACTAGTAGATGGCACGAGGAGATTGGAGGCGCTGACAGGGCCCGTGCCGTTTGCCGCGCGGTCCTCGGCGACAAATCCTTCCTCGGGTCGCTCCGTAGCAGACCTAAGACTCGGCGTGAATGGTCCGGACGGCAATCCTACGCTGCTGTATCTAACACCTTCCCAATGCGTTGGATTCTGAGATATCAGCGAAGCACGATCTCTGCTCGATGTATCCGTTGTCGTCAAATGACGCGTCGACGCTGTTATTGGGACGTCACTCGAGGAGAAGTAAAGCTGTCGTGATACCGAGTGTTGGGTCGATGGAGTGAAGGCTGGAGTCATTGGGTTTGCGGGATACAGAACAGCGCTAGAGCCTATAGGCTGCACGACCTCTTTGCGCTTCTTCCGTCTGCGTCGCGACGAAACGGCGAGCAGGGCCAGCAGAACACCTAGGCAGACCGCGCCACCAAGTGCTCCTCCGATTGCAGCCCACGGTGGAGCAGAATTTGGGCGATTGTTTGTGTTCGTAGGTGCAGGGAGGTTAGATACGCTCGTTAGACTGTATCTGTGTGTGGTGCATGAGTGA
>Ga0247815_10001344_pt1 | contig 18871 bp, 19 predicted proteins | sample UWRJL194509B1_FD_181014 | JGI IMG/M metagenome (GOLD analysis project Ga0247815, IMG submission 181014) | Plant litter microbial communities from Arlington Agricultural Research Station in Wisconsin, United States - UWRJ-L194-509B-1 | ecosystem: Environmental > Terrestrial > Plant litter >...
GCCCACCGAGACCGGCCCGGCGATCGCCCCGCGACCCACTTCGTCGCATCCGATCACGTACCGCGCACCGGCGGCGTGCATCTCGCGCTCGACGTCGAGCGTCGGATCGACGACGGCCATCACTCGGGGTCCCTGCTTTCGATGCCGGAGAACACCACCGGGTAGTTGTCGAGGGTGGTCCAGCGGGCGACCGGCCAGCTGATCACCATGGCGCGGCCGACGACGTTCTCGATCGGCACGAACTCGAAGCCGGTGTCGTTGGCATGCTGGTACGCGGAGTCGGCGGAGTGGTACCGGTTATCCCCCATCACCCAGAGGTGACCGGCGGGAACCGTGATGTCGAACTCCGTCGGCGCCGCGGCCGAATCGGGCGTATCGAGTTTCGTGTAAGGCTCTTCGAGCGGCACACCGTTGACCGACATCTGGCCGAAGTCGTTGCAGCAGATGACGTGGTCGCCCGGCAGGCCGATGACGCGCTTGATGAGGTGATCGTTGCTGTCGGGGGCCGTGAGTCCGACGACGCTGAGCGCGCCGTCGACGATCTTCGCGAGCTGTGAAGTCTGCGGCTCGGGCGTGAACGGAAGCCAGCCACCGGGATCGGTGAAGACTACGACGTCACCGCGGCCGACCGGGATCAGGTCGGGCGTCAGCTGGTTGACGATGATGCGGTCGTTGATGAGAAGGGTGTCTTCCATCGATCCGGACGGGATGTAGAACGAGCGGATCAGGAACGTCTTGATGAGGAACGAGATGATGATCGCGGCGAGCAGGATGAACAGCACATCGCGCACGAACAGCCCGAAGCTCTTCGAGCGTGAGCGGGGCGGCTCGTCCACGTCGTCCGAACCGTTCACGTGCGAACCCGCCTCGCGTGGATCGCCGCCGACGACATCCGCTTCGGTGGTTCCCGCAAGCGGGGTCGCCGAGTCGCGTGCAGCCGAGTCGCGTGCAGCCGAGTCAGGCGTCACGTCGTTTGGCCCATCGCCGGCCGAGGAATCGGGCGTGTTGTTTGGCACCACTGTTAGTCGTCCTTCTTCGCTACGCCGTCGAAGACGACGGGGTAGTTGTCGAGCCAGGTCCAGCGTTCGACCGGCCAGCTGATGAGCAGTGCGCGGCCGACCACGTTGTCGATCGGAACAAACTCGCTGCCGGGGTCATTCGCGTGATGGAAAGCCGAGTCAGCGGAGTCGTAGCGGTTGTCTCCCATGACCCACAGGTGTCCCTCGGGAACGGTGACGTCGAAATCTGTGGGCGACACGTTCGAGTCCGCGCTGGGGAGGTTGATGTACGTCTCGTCGAGCGGGATGCCGTTGACGGACATCTGCCCGAAGTCGTTGCAGCAGACCACGTGATCGCCGGGCAGCCCGATGACGCGCTTGATGAGGTGGTCGTTGCTGTCCGGAGCGCTGAGGCCCACGACGCTGAGCAGGGTGTCGACCACTTTCTCGAGCGGAGGCACGTCGGGCTCGGGAGTGGGGTCAAGCCAGTTGCCCGGATCCTTGAACACGACGATGTCGCCGTTCTGGATCGGCATGAGCTCCGGCGTCAGCTGGTTCACGATGATGCGGTCGTCTTCGTGCAGCGTCTCGAGCATCGAGCCCGACGGAATGTAGAACGAGCGGATCAGGAAGGTCTTGATCAGGAACGAAATGACGATCGCTGCGACCAGGATAAACACCACGTCACGCAGGAACAAGCGGATGCCGCGGGACCTCGACGGGGAATCAACGGCCGTCTCGCCGGTGGTCTCATCCACCGCGTCGTCATCCGCTTCGGTGCTGATCGCACCCGACTTGTCTGTCATTAAACCCCTGAGCTCCCTGCAAGTTTACGTTGCAGGGAGCTCAGGAAAGTTCATACGAACTGGAGAAAGTACGACTTACGCGTCGCGCTTTTCCTTGATCTTGGCCTTCTTGCCGCGCAGGGCGCGCAGGTAGTAGAGCTTGGCGCGACGGACGTCACCGCGGGTGACGACCTCGATGTGGTCGATGACCGGGGAGTGCACCGGGAAGGTGCGCTCGACGCCGATCTGGAAGCTGACCTTGCGAACCGTGAAGGTTTCGCGAACGCTCTCACCCGAGCGGCCGATGACGACGCCCTGGAAAACCTGGATACGTGCGCGCGTGCCTTCGATGATGTTTACGTGCACCTTGACAGTGTCGCCGGCACGGAAATCGGGGATGTTGTCCTTGAGGGATGCTGCATCTAGTGCGTCAAGGATGTGCATGGTTGTTCGCTCTCTGCAATCGCCACAGGTCGACTACCGTCTCAGTTTTTAGGAAAATTGAGTGGCTTCTCGAATGAACGATTCCCCTGTGGCAGAACCGTGCGGAAGCACAAGGGGTAATTCTGCCACAGAACGGCCCCCTCGCGCGACTGCGGCCGTTTAGTTGAGCGGCTCGTTCGGCTTGATGACGATGACGCGGGCGTCAGTGGGGAGCACGCGCGCCTCGGTCGGCAGCGCTGTCGTTCCGCGGGCCTGGTCGTTGATGTCGTCGACGAAGCCCCGGAAACGCTCGCGCGCCTCGGTGACCGACTCCCATACGACTAGCCAGAACCCACCGATTAGGGCGAGGACAACGACAACCGCGAGGATCGGCCAGGCGACGAATCCCATTGCGATCAGCGCCGCATACAGAACGAGAAGTATGCCGGCGTCGTACCAGGACACGGCCTTCGCGCTGCGCACCGACTTTCGCGACATCGTGATGCCGGCGATGGCGAGCATAAAGACGAACAGTGCGGGGCAGACGAACAGGTAGGCGACGATGTCCCAGCCGAGCCCGTCGTCGATGATGCCCTTGGAGATGAAAATCCACAGCGGAAGAACCACCGCAGCACCGAACTGGGCGTAGTACAACGCGCGCCGAAGGATCATGCTGCAAGATTAGCCGTCGAAGGCTGGCGATTCACCCCGTGTTCGCTCAGCGCTCACTGCCGCGGGGGTGATTGACTTGGACAAATGATTGAACTGAGAACCCCCGAAGAAATCGCGCAGATGCGCATCGCTGGCGAGTTCGTGGCGAGCGTGCTCGAAGCGACCCGGGATGCGGCCGTCGTCGGTGTCAACCTGCTCGCCCTCGACAAGCTCGCGCACTCGATGATCCGTTCGCGCGGAGCCGAGAGCTGCTACATCGACTACCACCCGTCGTTCGGCGCCTCGCCCTTTGGCAAGGTGCTGTGCACGTCGGTCAACGACGCAGCACTGCACGGGGTGCCGTTCGACTACCGCCTGCAGGATGGCGACGTGCTGAGCCTCGACTTCGCGGCATCCGTCGGCGGCTGGGTCTGTGACTCGGCGCTCACGATCGTCGTGGGCACTCCCCGCGACGAAGACCTGCGGATGATCGACACGGTCGAGCGGGCGCTGGCCGCCGGCATCGCGGCGGCCCAGCCGGGCGGACGAATGGGCGACGTCTCAGCGGCAATCGGCGAGATCGCCCGCAACGACGGCTTCGGCGTAAACACCGACTTCGGCGGCCACAGCGTCGGTCGCACGATGCACGGTGACCTGCACGTTCCGAACGACGGTCGCGCCGGTCGCGGCTTCCCGCTGAAGCCCGGGCTGGTCTTCGCGATCGAGCCGTGGCTGATGCTCGGAACCGACAAGATCTACACCGACAAAGACGGCTGGACCCTCCGCAGCGCCGACGGTTCGCGCGCGGCACACGTCGAGCACACGATCGCGGTGACCGAGGACGGCCCCGTCATCCTCACGGCGCGTAAGTCCTAAGCGAAAGGTAAATACTCCCCCTGTGCACCAGGGTGTGAGTGTTCAGCCGCTGTTAACCCTCAGGCGCTGAACGCAACTCAGGCAGAATTCCGTCTGCCATTGCGGAACCCCCGGAATTCCGCGGTTCCCTTGGCGCACGTCGACACACTGCCTGAGTTACGTGCGGTGGGAAGCGGATGCAGCGGGCTTAGTCCGACAGCGGCGGCAGCAGGTCGGGGCGCACGCGGGCGGTCCGCTCCATCTGCTGCTCGTGGCGCCAGTGCGCGATCGCGCCGTGGTTGCCGCTCAGCAGCACCGGTGGCACCTCGCGTCCGCGCCATTCGGCTGGCTTGGTGTAGCTCGGGTACTCGAGCAGGCCGTCCTCGTGGCTCTCTTCAGTGAGACTCGCCGGGTTGCCCACGACGCCGGGGATCAGCCGACCAATCGCCTCGATCATCGCCATGACGGCTACCTCTCCCCCGTTGAGCACGTAGTCGCCGAGGCTGATCTCGCGCACCCGACCGCGGGATGCCGCGTACTCGATGGCGCGCTGGTCGATTCCCTCATAGCGGCCGCAGCCGAAGACGAGGTGCTCTTCTTCGGCGAGCTCACGAGCGGTGGCCTGGGTGAATCGCTCGCCGGCCGGCGAGGGGAAGACGATAACGGACGGGGCGGCATCCGCCCCCGCCGTTTCCGCGCGCGCGTCGAAGACGGCGTCGAGCGCTTCGCCCCACGGCTCGGGCTTCATGACCATTCCGGCTCCCCCGCCGTACGGGGTGTCGTCAACGGTGCGGTGCCGGTCGTGCGTGAAGTCGCGAAGGTCGTGCACGCCGAGGTCGATGATGCCCTTCTCACGGGCCTTGCCGAGAAGGGAGATGTCGAGCACTCCGAAGAACTCGGGAAAGATGCTGACGATATCGATGCGCACAGTTCGACCCTAACTAGTCATGACGGCGATGGCAGGAGATTGACCGCCGGATACGTAAACTGCCTCGCGCCGGAGTCGAAACTCGAGCGCGAGGCAGTTGGTTCGCCGAAGCGAAGGATGTTACTTGTCGTCAGTGTCGTCGTCGGACGGGATGACTGCCTCGGCCTCTGCGAGCGCTGCCGCTGCAAGGGCCTCAGATGCGGCATCCGGTTCCGTCGCGGGCTCTTCGGGGATTTCCTCGAAGAGTCCGGTGGGCGGGGTGACCGTGAGTGTGCCGGCCGAGATGTCGACGGCCGAAACGATCGCCTTGACGAACGGAACGAGCACGTCACCGGTCGCGGTGGTCACCGTGAGGAGGTCCTGGGCCGGGAAGTGGTCGATTTGCGCGACCGTTCCGACCTTGACGCCGTCACGAAGTACCGTGAGCCCGATGAGCTGGTGATCGAACCAGGCATCTTCTTCGCCCGATACTTCTTCCAGATCGTGGTCGACCCAGAGGATCGCCTTGATGAGGGTTTCAGCTACCGAGCGATCCGGGACGTCCTTGAAGAACGCCACCGGATGGCTGTTGTAAAACTTGAGTTCAATGAGCTCGAGGGTCTTGCCGTGCCAGGGCGAACTGGTCGGAACCTGCAACGAGAACACGGCACCCGGAACGAACCGGCGAGCCGGGTCGTCCGTGAAGAGTTCGACCTTGATCGCACCCTTGAGGCCGTGTGCCTTGGTGAGGCGGCCGACGCGAAGTTGTTCCTTCGCGGGCTGTTCTGCGCTAGCCACCGTTAGTAATCGGTGTCCACAACGTCAACGCGCACCTTGCGACCGTCGGCCAGGGCCGTGATCAGGGTGCGAAGCGCCTTCGCTGTGCGGCCGGCGCGGCCGATGACGCGACCGAGGTCCTCGGGGTGCACGCGCACCTCGAGAACCTCGCCGCGTGGTGAACTCTTTGCTGCTACTTGAACCTGGTCAGGGTGATCGACGATCCCCTTGACGAGGTGCTCGAGAGCGGGAGCGAGCATGCTTAGGCCTTGTCAGCGTCGGCTGCGGCCTCGGCGGGAGCTTCGGTTGCCTCGTCAGCGACGGGGGCTTCCTCGGCGGGAGTCTCGACGACTGCCGGCTTCTCCGACTTGGGCTTCAGAACCGGCTTCTTCTTCTCGTCGGCCTGGAACACAACCTTGGCTTCCTTCACCTTGACGGTGGAGACAGCGTTCTTGTCGCCCTTGAAGATTCCCCAGTCGCCCGTGAGCTTGAGGATGGCTTCGACCTGCGGGGACGGCTGAGCGCCGACGCTGAGCCAGTACTGGGCACGCTCGGAGTTGACCTCGATGAACGAGGGCTCTTCGGTGGGGTGGTACTTTCCGATTTCTTCGATCGAGCGGCCGTCGCGCTTGGCGCGCGAGTCGGCTACGACGATGCGGTAGTACGGTGCACGGATCTTGCCCATGCGCTTGAGACGAATCTTTACAGCCACAATTCTCCTGAATTAGTGTTTGCCCATAGGGGCAAAATGTTTTAGGTGGCGAACCGCTAGCCGTGAGCGTGGGGGCACACTCGGCACAAAAGCTCTAAGGGAATCCACTCGGGCCTGATTAGAGGGTCGGGCTGCGAGGGACTCGACTGGCTATTCTGCCAGATTTTTGGCGTTCCCGCGCGCCACTCGGCCCAATCGTTGCCGATTGCGGAGGTACAGGATGCCGGTGGCGAGCTGTGCGAGCACACTCGCGGCGGCGAGGACCCACCCGAGGAAGTTGTTGAGACTGCCGGCAAGGACCGCGATTACCGCGATGAGCCCGGTAGCGAGCAGCGCATAGCGCGCGGCACCGACGGCGATTCCCGCGCGGGCGACGACAACGGCCCCGATGAGCCCGGTGATGACGGCGAGCGCCTGGAACAGCTCGGCCGTCGCATGGATCCCGCCGGATTCCGGAAAGCTCACAAAGAAGAACCCGAGCCGGGTGAGCGGTGCGAGCACCGTGAATCCGCCGAAGGCGACGAGGGCAACCCGACCAGTGACGGAGGCACCGACGATGCCGTTGGTTCCGTTCGAGCCGAGCGCGAGGGGGAAGGCGGCGAGCAGGATCGCCGTTGCAGCCAGCAGCGGAAACCCGTCGGCGATGGCGAACGCAACGCTCGGCATCCGCGTCGCTGTGAAGTAGTAGCCCGCGAGTCCCGCACCCTGCAGGACCGCGGCCGCGATCAACCCGCCGCCACCCCACCGCTGCCAGCGGGCTGGCGCGGATGCCGCTGATGCCCGTTCGCGCATGTCGCCCCCGAAGTCAGTGCTCCCACACGAGCACGCCTCCACCATATTGCCCCGGTGGCTGCAACAATCGCTTCATGGAAATCGAATTCGGCTCGTCGCCTCGCTCCAGTGTCGGAATCGAGTGGGAACTCGCCTGCGTCGACCACTCCAGCGGCGAGCTCACCGCGGCCGCGCCCGAGGTGCTTGGTGCCCTCGCGTCAGACGACAGCGTCTTTCCCCACGTCACCCAGGAACTCCTCACCAACACCGTCGAGGTCGTCAGCGGCGCGCACGAGAAAATAGCGGATGCCGTCGCAGACCTCGAGAAGATGATCGGCCAGGTGCGCGAGATCACCGACCCGCTCGGAGTCGACCTCATGTGCGCGGGTACGCATCCATTCAGCCAGTGGTTCCAGCAGGAGGTGACCCCGGGCAAGGAGCGATACGAGACACTCATCGACCGCACCCAGTGGTGGGGCCGCCAGATGATGATCTGGGGCGTGCACATGCACGTCGGCATCGACGACCGCGACAAGGTGCTGCCGATCGCCAACGGCCTGCTCGGCTACTACCCGCACTTCCAGGCGCTGTCCGCGTCGAGTCCGTACTGGGTTGGCGAGGCGACCGGGTACGCGTCCAATCGCGCGCTGATGTTCCAGCAGCTTCCGACCGCCGGGCTTCCCCCGCAGCTGGGCGCCTGGGCGAACTACGAAGAGCTCGTCGCCGATCTCACCCATGTCGGCGTCATCGACGACCACTCGGAACTCCGGTGGGACATCCGCCCCTCTCCCAAGTGGGGAACGGTGGAGCTTCGCTTCTGCGACGGCCTCTCGAGTGCCGCGGAGGTTGCCTCGCTCGCCGCGCTCGCCCAGTGCGCGGTCGAAGAGTTGTCGACCAAACTCGACAACGGCGAAGAGATCGACACCATGCAGCCCTGGTTCGTGCGCGAGAACAAGTGGCGCGGCGCGCGTTACGGCATGGACGCGATCATCATCCAGAACTCCGCCGGTGACGAAGCGCTCGTGCGCGACGATATCGCCGAGATGCTCGTGCGGCTCGAGCCGATTGCTGACCGGCTCGGCTGTCTCGAAGAGCTCGCCGGCGTGCAGACGATCCTCGACAAGGGCGCAAGCTACCAGCGCCAGCTTGCCGTCGCCGAGGCTAACGGCGGAAGCCTGAAGGCCGTCGTCGCGTCCCTGGTCACGGAACTGCGCGACGGCCTTCGCTAGCTGATTACTCGCGGATGCCTACGCCCGGCGCCTGAAGATGAAGAACGCCGCGGCGCCCAGGACCAGCAGGGCAAGGATGCCGCCGCCGATCAGCAGGGTCGTCGAGTTCACGGGTTCGATGGCTCCGTCGGCGGTGGGTTCGGCTGACGGGGTCGCCGTCGGCTCTACCGGTTCGGTCGTCGCTGCGGGAGTCGGTGTGGCCGTTGGGCTCGGCGTCGCTGTCGGGGTTGCCGTCGGCGTCGGAGTCGGGGTGGGTGTTTCTGTTCCCGTTACCGACGGGTTAGCCACTCCGGCGCCGGGTGCCACACCACCAGCAGCCGACGAGTTGCAGTTGGGCTTGGAGAGGTTCGGGTCGAGGCCGATGCTGGCAACAACCGCACCACGGTCCAGCGTGCCGAGCTTGACCGAGCAGGACCTGGATCCTTGCTTGAACGTGCCCTTTTCTGCAACAACGATCGACTCACGCACCGGAATCCACCGGTCGTTCTTCTTGAACTTCAAGCGGTAGGTGCCGGGCTTCAGGCTCGCCGTCTCGCCCTTCAGAAGTCCCTTGGGGAACGCGACGTAGGTTGCGCCCTGAATTTTCTGCACCTTCTGGTGACCGGCGGCCTTCCAGCCGTGATCGGTCAAACGAGACAGGTAGACGTCGACTCCGGAGAACGGATCCGCGCGTTTGCCGTCGTACTTGAGAATGACGCCGAGCAGATAGACCGGCGCGTCCTCCAGCGAGAAATCAATTGCGCGGGGAAAGTCACCGCCGGTCGTTGCAGTGATGCGTTCGGCAAACATGGGGTCGGTGACGTTATCGAAATACTCGGTTGAGTAGCCGGGAGAGTAGGCGCCCACAACGACCTGAACGTCGACCGGAACCGCGAGCTCGTACTCACCGTTCTTGTCGGTCGAGGCTCCAAAGCCGTCGAATCCCTCTTCGTCGTCAAGATCGATCGCCGTGACGTACGCGTTCGCCAGCGGCTTGCCCGCCGCGGTTACCGTGCCGTGCAGAATGGCGGCTGCCTTGACAGCAATGTCACGGTTGGCAGTGGACTTGCCCGCCGCGACGGGGAAAGCCGACTTGACGATCGTCGCCTCGGAGCTATAGGACTCGTAAAGGTCGCCGTAGAAAGTCGTGAAGAATCGAGATTTCTCAGTCTGGGGGTCAATGGCCACGGTGTACTTGCCGGTCCGATAAACGGAAGGCAGCGAGTAAGTACCGTCGGCTGCGACATCCACAGATCCGCGCCAATCGAAGTCGTAGTAGTCCTCGTCCTCGTCTGTATACGTTTCGACCCGGTAGAGACTCGCCGTCGCCGATTCGCCGACCGGGATGCCGGTGACGGCACCCGAGACAACGCCGGCGGTACCTTCAGCACCGCAATCGTTGCTTCCGGTCGTGCCGGTCAGGTAGATCTCGAGGTCGAGCACATCTCCCAGGCGCTTGCGGTCGAAATCGTAAGAGCAGGAGTCAGTGGTTTCGGGATACGACTCGTCGTCGTTGAAGTCGTACCCGTCAAATACGCCGATCCACGAGTTGCCCTTGGAGAATCGGAGCCGGTAGTCGCCAGCGACGATGCCTTCGACGGTCGCCTGCGGGTCCGAGACCGCCGTATCGACCTCGGTGTATCCGTCTTCACCGCGAAGGTAAAGGTGCACGGTCACGTCGTTGACGTCGATCATCTCTTCGTAGTCTTCGTCGTCCTCGTAGTCTTCGTCGTTCCACGCCAAGAGCGTCATCCCGAACGTGACCTCGTTTGGCGATGCCGCGATTGCGGCCTGCGAGACGGCGATCGACGAGGGAACGACGAGCGCGAGAAGGGCAAGCGCAGCGACGCCGAAACGGGTGCGGGAGTGGGTCATGACACGACTTTCGGATGCGGTTCAGGGCGCGACCGGAAAGCCGACTGGAGCGAACTTACCAGCTTCGTTGAGCACGACTCGTCATTCTCGGGGATGAGTTATGCGTTCGATGCGCGCGCCGCCGCATCCGCTCGTTCCCGACGCATGATTCGCAAATCGAGTTGGTGAGAACCGTCGTTATCGAAGACTCATAACAACGCTTCTCACCAACTCGATGCAATTACGCGTTCGTGGCGTCGCGCCAGGCCAGCCACTCGTGCACCGGAGCCAGGTCGTAGTCCGGGCCGGTGATTCCTACTGTGAAGAGGGATGTGCCGAGGGCGCGCTTTTCGTCGGCTTCCTTGACGGTGCCCTTGCCGATCTCCGTCGAGATCTCGATCTCGCTGGTGTCGCGACCGACCTCCGCGCCGTGCTCGGCAAGGATTCCGAGCTTGCGCTCGAGGGTCGCTGCATCGCCGAAGCTGTGCCAGATGTCGGCGTGCTTCGCGACGAGGCGCAGCGTCTTCTTCTCGCCGCCACCACCGATGAGCACCGGGATCTTGCGGGTGGGCGCCGGGTTAAGCACCGACAGGCGCTGCTCGATCACCGGCAGGTTCGCGGCGAGGGCATCGAGGCGCTGGCCGACCGTTCCGAACTCGTAGCCGTACTCGTCGTAGTCGCGCTCGAACCAGCCTGAGCCGGTTCCGAAGATGAAGCGACCGACTCCGGTACCCTTCTCGCTGATGTGGTCGATAGTGCGCGCCATGTCCGCCTGCAGGTTCGCGTTGCGGTAGCTGTTGCAGTTCACGAGCGCACCGATTTCGACGCGACTGGTCTGTTCGGCGAGGGCGGCGAGCATGGTCCAGGACTCGAAGTGCAGGCCGTTGGGCTCACCCGTCAGCGGAAAGAAGTGATCCCAGTTGAACAGGATGTCGACGCCGAGGTCCTCGAGTTCAGCCGCGGTGTCGCGGATCTTCGAGTAGTGGGAGTGCTGCGGGGCGATCTGGACGCCGAGGCGCACCGGGCGAAATGTCATGGCAAAAGCCTAACGCCGCTCATCCTCGCTTCCAGTGCGCCGCCCGGTCGCCGAGAATTCTCACATCGACCTAAAACCCAAGTCTTGGATCGATCCGGGGAGTTTCGATGCGCGCAGCGGATGCGGTGGTCCGGTCAGGCCGCGACGAGCGCCCCGAGAATCGCGCCATCGGCGTCGTAGAGGGTCAGCTCGTCGCCAACCATGCCGACGGTTGCGGCCTGGCTGATGAAGTAGGGCACGATCGATCCCTCGCAACCCATCATTGTCGAATCGCCCCAGGTCGCGAGCAAAGCGCCGTTGGATCCCGCTGCCCAACGCCCTCCGATTCCGTTGCACCCGTCGGATCCCGAGTAGATTCCGTTGGCCATGAACTCGAGGAATGGGTCGGTGTTTTTGGCCGCGTCGGTCGGTATCCATCGCCCGATCAGGCTCTCGACCGGTAGAGCGTCAGCCGGAAGCGGTTCAACTTCGCTCACGACGTACTCACGAATTTCATCGATGTTCGGCTGTTCCGTGAATTCGTCGAGGTAATTTTCGCTGGTAGGAGGGTTGCCGTCGATCGTCAGGGTTGCGAGACGTTCCCCTTCGGCGTCGACGAGTGCCAGCTGACCATCGATGTAGCCATAGCCGGTCGCACCGGTGAGCCAGTCGGCCGGAAACTCTGAACCGAAGGCGCAGTCCCCGCTGTGTCCCGAGTTGATCTCCGCAAGAAATGCGTCATTCCGGGCCGTCCATGATCCCCCGGCGACTCCGCAGTCGTTCCACAGCATGAGGTCGTCGGCGAGACGCAGCCACGTGCTGTCACCTTCGTCGGCCGCATTGGTAACCCGCCACACTCCAACGAGTTCGATCGGGTCGACCGTCTGGGCGCCGTCATCGAGCGAGCCGGAGTCGACAACCGGCCCCGCGCATCCGCTCAGCAACAGTGCACTGGCAACCGCCACAACGAGAGCTCTCTTCATGACCGTGAGACTAGCTCACGGACATGGCGGCGATGGTCAGCGCCCGAGGAACTTCTGCAGGCTCGACAGCTCTTCGTCGGTCGGGCCGCCCTTGGGAGCTGAGCCGAGTCCGAAGCCGGAACCCGCGGCCTGAGCCGATGCGCCGATCTTCTCGCCAGCCGCAAGCGCCGCGTTCTCGGCAGCGCGCTTGGCCGGGTTTCCCGACTTCGAGCCCTTCTTCTTCTGCTGCTGGGGCTTGCCGCCGCTGAACTTCGCGCCGGGGATCGGGCCCATGCCCGGAACCTGGGGCATCCCGCCCTTGGCGACGGTCTTCATCATCTTCGCGGCCTGCTCGAAGCGGTTGACGAGTCCGTTGACCTCGGTGACGGTCGTTCCAGAGCCCTTGGCGATGCGCACACGGCGCGATCCGTTGAGCAGCTTCGGCGTGCGGCGTTCCTGCAGCGTCATCGACTGGATGATCGCCTCGGTACGGGTGATCTCCGACTCGTCGAAGTTGTCGAGCTGCTCACGCATGCCCTTCGCGCCCGGCAGCATTCCAAGCATGTTCTTCAGCGAGCCCATGTTCTTGAGCTGCTGCATCTGGCTGAGGAAGTCCTCGAGCGTGAAGGTATCGGTCGCAAACTTCTCGGCGACCTTCTTGGCTTCGTCTTCGTCGAAGTTCTTTTGCGCCTGCTCGATGAGGGTGAGGATGTCACCGAGGTCGAGAATGCGGCTCGCCATGCGGTCCGGGTGGAACGGCTCGAAGTCGTCGAGCCCTTCACCTGTGGAGGCGAAGATGATCGGGCGACCGGTCAGCGAGGCGACCGAGAGGGCCGCACCACCGCGGGCGTCACCGTCGAGCTTGGAGAGAACGACGGCGGTGAAGTCGACGCCGTCCTGGAAAGCCTTCGCCGTAACAACGGCATCCTGACCGATCATGGCGTCGATCACGAAGAACACTTCATCGGGGTCGATGGCCTTGCGGATGTCCGCAGCCTGCTTCATCAGTTCGGCGTCGACACCGAGACGGCCGGCCGTGTCGACGATGACAACGTCGTACTGCTTGTCTTTGGCGAACTTGATCGCGTTCTTGGCGACCTTGACCGGGTTGCCGACTCCGTTGCCCGGCTCGGGCGCGTAGACGGCGACACCTGCCTGCTCGGCAACGACCTGCAATTGGGTGACGGCGTTCGGACGCTGGAGGTCGGCGGCAACGAGCAGCGGCGTGTGGTTGTCAGCGGCGAGCCACTTTGCGAGCTTTCCGGCGAGGGTCGTCTTACCGGCACCCTGCAGGCCCGCGAGCATGATGACCGTCGGACCGGTCTTCGCGAACTGGATGCGGCGGGCTTCGCCACCGAGGATCGTCACGAGCTCGTCGTTGACGATCTGCACTACCTGCTGGGCGGGGTTGAGCGCCTTGTTGACCTCGTCACCGAGGGCGCGCTCGCGCACGCGGCCGGTGAAGTCCTTGACGACCTCGAGCGCGACGTCAGCGTCGAGCAGCGCGCGACGGATCTCGCGAACGGTGCCGTCGACATCCGCTGCACTGAGCTTGCCCTTGCCGCGCAGGTTCTTAAAGGTGTCCGCTAGGCGGTCGGTGAGGTTTCCGAAAGTTGCCATGATGCGTTTAGTTTAACGCGCCGCGACGCCGTTCACACTCAGGGCCTCGACAGCTTGAGAGCAGCCCCCACCCCGTTTTCGGGGCAATCCTCACAGACACGCTAGCGATTGTCTCGATTAATAGCCAATGTTGCGTGCTCAACTAGGTGAGTACGCATCAGTGTCCTAACCTGATTCAATGCCACTCATCGTCCCCTTCGGCAACGCGGCGCCGAAGATCGACTCCACCTCCTGGGTCGCCCCGAACGCGACCCTCATCGGCAACGTCACGCTCGAAGCCCACTCCAGCGTTTTCTACGGCGCAGTGCTGCGCGCTGACAGCGACGCGATCCGCATCGGCGCCGGTTCCAACATCCAGGACAACGTGTCGATGCACACCGACTCCGGGCTCGTCCTTACCGTCGGATCGCGCGTGAGCGTCGGGCACGGCGCAGTACTGCACGGCTGCACGATCGGCGACGACTGCCTCATCGGAATGAACGCGACCGTGCTGAACGGCGCGGTCATCGGTGCCGGATCGCTTATCGCGGCCGGAGCTGTTGTGCTCGAGTACACCTCGGTGCCGCCCAACTCGCTCGTGGCCGGGGTTCCGGCGAAGGCGCTGCGCACCCTCACCGAAGACGAGCGACTCGCTCTCATCGAGAACGCACGCCACTACGCCGAGCTCAGCCAGGCGCACCGCGCCGCCGCCGGCTAACCAGACACCGAGTTGCCCAGTTTTGCCCCTTTTCGGGCCGAAAATGGGGCCAAAGTGGGCAAGTCGGTAGAAGGCAGCTAGCCGACGAGGCCCTGCACGAACACGTGCGGGGTGAACCCGGTGAGGTCGTTGATTCCCTCGCCCTGGCCGACGAGTTTGATCGGGATGCCGGTGCGCTCCTGGACGGCGAGCACAAAGCCGCCCTTCGCTGAGCCGTCGAGCTTGGTGATGACGAGACCGGTCACTCCGGCGTGCTGGATGAACGCCTCGGCCTGGGCTACGCCGTTCTGGCCGGTGGTCGCATCGAGCACGAGCAGAACTTCGGCGATCTCGGTCTGCTTCTCGATCACCCGGCGGATCTTGCCGAGCTCGTCCATCAGGCCGCTCTTGGTCTGCAGGCGACCGGCCGTATCGATGATCGCGATCTCGATACCCTCGCGCTGGGCGCGTTCGACGGTCTGGAAGGCGACGGATGCCGGATCCTGGCCCGCCTGTTGCGGACGCACGATCTGCGCTCCCCCGCGGTCGGCCCAGGTCGCGAGCTGTTCGACAGCGGCCGCACGGAACGTGTCAGCGGCTCCCACGACGACCGTCCGGCCGTGGTTGACCAGGAACTTCGAGAACTTGCCGATCGTCGTCGTCTTGCCGACACCGTTCACCCCGACAACGAGCATCACCGCGGGCCTCGCGGTGAGCTTCAGGGTCGGGTCGTACTTGGCGAGGCGTTCCTCGAGAGTCTCGCGCAGCATCCGCTTGAGGTCGGTCGGATCGGTCGTCGAGTAGCGCGCGACGCTCGACCGGAGTTCCGCGAGAACCCCATCGGCGATGTCGGGGCCGAAGTCGGCGGCGAGCAGTGCGTCTTCGAGATCGGTCCAGGTGTCTTCGTCGATCGTCTTGCGAGCGAACATTCCGCGCAGAGCGCCGGAGAGGGACCACGGTGTTGCCATGGACCAAGCTTAGGTTGCCGAGGGCTGGACTCGCGGCACGACGGGCACCGTTGACACGGGCGCCGAATACGCCAGCGGGCTTAACGACAAACCGGGGAAGCCGCGTGAGCGACTCCCCCGGTTCACGCCGAAGCGTACCGACTAAGCGGTGTTACTTGACCTTCTTCTTGCTGCTGGTCTTCGTGACCGTCGTGAAGTAGTCAGCGGATGCGGTGATCTTGACGCTGATCTTCTTCTTCTTGTCCTTCTTGACGAGCGTGTACTTGTAGCTGGTCGCGCCGGAGATGGACTTTCCGTTACGCAGCCACTGGTACTTGTACTTGGCGGTGATTCCGGGCGGTGCCCAGCTGGCGCTGGTCTTGACCGTCTTGCCGACCTTCTTGGTTCCGGTGATGACGGGCTTCTTGGCCGCGAAGGCACCCTTGTAGATGGTGTAGCTCTTCGAGCTCTTCGAGACCGGGGTGTAGCCGGGCTTCGATGCCGTTACCTTGACCGCGATCTTCTGGCCGATGAGCGACGAGTTGGAGATCTTGATCTTGTAGGAGTTGGCACCGACCGGCGAACCGTTCGCCGTCCACTCGTACTTGTAAGTCACGCCCGACGACGGGTTCGACTTGGTCTGGGCAACCAGGGTGTTGCCGTAGTTGACGCCGCCCTTGATGGTCGGCTGGTTGAACGTCAGCAGGTTGGCCGGGTCAGACGCGTAGTTCAGCGCAATGATGAACGAGTACGACGTCGTCTTGCTCTTCTTGTAGTAGCCAACCGCGGCGAAGTTGTAGGAGCTGTTAGTCGCGATGGACTTGTACTTCGACGACAGGAACGTGACTGCCTTCTTCTCGGTGTACCGCGTCAGCGTGTAGCCGAGCGAGTTCGAGGCACCGTAGCCGGCGGGGAGACCGTAGGTCTGGTGGTCCTCAGCGTAGGAACGGCCGCCCTTGGCGAAGTTCGTCGTGTACTGGTCGACGTAGCGCTGGATGTAGCCGTTGGCCTTGAACTTCGGCAGTCCGGCTGACACGCGTGACGAGTTGAGCTTGCTGACGATCGCAGAAGACTGCGAGGCATTGGATGCTTCTGCCGCCGTAGCGGAGAGCGGTGCGAACGAAAGTGCGGCGGCGCCGAGGGCGACCGCTACTCCGATGGCCGTTGCGCGTCGGGCGCGGGAGGCAAAATTCATTTGGAGGTGTTCCCCTGTCTGGAAAAAGCGAAGGTTTCTCGATCACCCTATCGGGGGATTCCTCATGACACCACTTTGGGGGTGGTTAAGTTTCGTAATCTTTCAATGAGAGATCCCTCATCCCCCGCTCGTATTCGTCTCATGAACGCCCGGTTAGCTGTTCTTCATCAGCACTTCACACCAAGGAGACATCATGATTCGACGTACAGCCCTCGCCCGCCCCGCCTTCTTCGCCGCAGCAGCCGTTGCGCTCGCCGGCCTCGCCATCGGCGTGAGCGCAGCCCCGGCATCCGCTGCTTCCGGCTACACCTGCAACGGCAAGACGGCGACAATCGTCGGCACCAGCGGTAGCAACGAAATCGAGGGAACCGGCGGCAACGACGTCATCGTCGGCCTTGGCGGCAACGACGAAATCGACGGCAACGGCGGAAACGACACCATCTGCGGTGGCGCCGGAAACGACGAGCTCGACGGCGGAACCGGCAACGACTGGATCTCGGGTGGCGACGGACGCGACGAGATCAGCGGCGACCGCGGCAACGACGTTCTCGCCGGCAACTCCGGCAACGACGAGATCAGCGGCGACTCCGGCAACGACACGATCCGCGGCGGCGCGGGCCGTGACGAGCTCGACGGCGACTCGGGCAAGGACCGCATCTGGGGCAACTCGGGTAACGACAAGATCGAGGGCGGCTCCGGCAAGGACCGCCTCTCCGGTGGAGCAGGCAAGGACCGCATCTACGCGAACGAGCAGCCTGACAACGACCGCGACGACGACTAAGACTCGCTAACGAGAGAGGGCGCCGGGAGATTTCTCCCGGCGCCCTCTCTCGTTTGCCTGCGTTTTAGACGGGCTCCGGCGTACCGACGCGCTGGCCGACGACCGCGCTGATTCCGTCAGCACGCATCGAGACGCCGTACAGGGCATCCGCTATTTCCATGGTGCGCTTCTGGTGCGTGATCACGATGAGCTGGGATGTCTGGCGCAAGTCTTCGAAGATCGCGAGCAGGCGACCGAGGTTGGCATCGTCGAGCGCCGCTTCGACCTCGTCCATGATGTAGAACGGGCTGGGGCGCGCCTTGAAGATCGCGATCAGCAGCGCCACCGCCGCGAGCGACCGCTCACCACCGCTCAGCAGCGACAGGCGCTCGATCTTCTTGCCGGCCGGGCGAACCGAGACCTCGATGCCCGTCGTTAGCAGGTTGTCCGGATCGGTGAGGTGGATGCTGCCGGTTCCGCCCGGGAACAGCACCGGGAACACCTGGTTGAACGCCGCGCGAGTGTCATCGAACGCGCTCGCGAAGATGTCCTGCATCTTCTCGTCGATCTCCTCGATGATCGTCAGCAGGTCCTTGCGGGTGTTGGTGAGGTCGGTGAGCTGCTCGGTGAGGAACTTGTGGCGCTGCTCGAGCGCGTCGAATTCCTCGAGCGCGAGCGGGTTGACCCGGCCGAGCTGGGCGAGCTTACGCTCGGCCTTCGCGAGGCGCGCCTGCTGTTCGGCGCGCACAAACGGAATCCCGGCCGGACCCTCGGTCTCACTGACGGGCTCGTCTGGCTCAGGTGCACCCGCTGACGGCTCGGCGCCGGGAGCAAAGTCGACGGGAACGGGCTGCTCGGGTCCATACTCCGCCACGAGCACGTCCTCGACGAGGCCGAGCTCTTCGCCGGCGCGTTCGAGCAGGCTGGAGAGGTGCAGCTTCTTTTCGTAGATCTGCATCTCGAGGCCGTGCACACTGTCGCTCACGCTCGCGAGTCGCTCTCGCAGCGAGCTCTCCTGGCGGCGCAGTTCTGACAGTTCTTCGTTCTGCTGCACTCGCTCGGCCTCAGCCGCCGCGAGCCTGACCCGGGCCTGCGACACGGACCGGTCGACGGAGTCGAGCACTGCCGGTAGGGCCGCGATAACACCTTCGGCCGACGCGACCTGGCGCCGACGGATGACGGCGCGACGGGCGGCTTCTTCGGCGGCAGCCCGCTCGGCATCGAGTTGCTGCGCGAGCTGGACGGCCCGGAGTTCCTGGGCGCGCACGCGTTCGCGGGCGGTCTCGACCTGCAGGCGGGCTTCAACCTCGCGCTCGCGCGCGCCGTCGAGTTCGGCCGAGAGTCCGTCGCGGGCAGCCACGTCGAGGATCGGGCGCGGGCGGGCACGGGCCGTGTCGAGTTCGCCCTGGGCGCGCTCGACAGCGTGGGCGGCATCCGCCACTGTCTCGGCGGCGAGAGCCAGTCCGCGCTCGAGGCGCTCGGCCTCGGCTTCGGCGGCTTCGACCTGCACGCGCGCGCGGTTGAGCTGTTCGGTCTGGGCGGCGAGCTGCGAGTCGAACTCGCGCAGGCTCGCGAGCGCGCGAACCGACTGTTCCTTGGCGACCTGAACGGTTCCGCGCTGCTCGGCGAGCGTGAATCGCGCTCGTTCGATGAGCGAGGTGACCTCGGTCAGGCGGTCGCGAGCGGCATCCCGGTCGGCGACGAGTTCGAGGCGGGATCGCTTTGCACCGGATCCGCCGCGCAGCACAAATCGAC
>Ga0247815_10001345_pt1 | contig 18866 bp, 24 predicted proteins | sample UWRJL194509B1_FD_181014 | JGI IMG/M metagenome (GOLD analysis project Ga0247815, IMG submission 181014) | Plant litter microbial communities from Arlington Agricultural Research Station in Wisconsin, United States - UWRJ-L194-509B-1 | ecosystem: Environmental > Terrestrial > Plant litter >...
TCTTAAGTATGTACTATTTATTCGAAGCACGGGGTGGAACACAGAGGAATTTGTCAATCGTTAGAAAGGAAAAGTGTACCCTTAGCGGAATGATGCAATCAAGTTGCACGCGCAGGCGGATACCATTGAAAGACGCGCGGAGAAGAGATATCGGATCAATGTCAATTTAGCGTTGGACATAGGCCATTGTCGCTATATGGTATTTATGAGATCTCGCTCCGCTACATGCCAGTAGGAAGCGGCACTTCACCCCCAAGATTCAATTTCCGACCCTGTCTAAAGCCTTTTGCAGACCGAACGAAGGGTTTCTGCTAGAGCTTAGCCCAACTTCTCAAAGCATCTAGTCTTGAAGGCATTAGCCCCGACCTTGCTTGCTCAGCAGAGCGCTAAGTCCAAGCACCCAGCAGTTGCTTCCTAAGCACTCCGCCATTTGTCAGCCAATAGAAGTATATGTCGTACGCATGCTGACGATAATATATCAGGAGAGAGATGGCTCGGAGTTAACTTAGTCATGACATTAGTAAGCAGATTAATGTGGCGTATAAGTATAAGGCTCGTAGTTGTGATGCGTTCTTTCACCTTCACCGCTCAACACAACAACAAGTCACATCTACTCACGCATCGATTGATTTCAATGGCATCTTCTACCGCCACTAAGGCTATCGGCCTTGGCTTCGTCGGTCTGTCCGCCAATGGCTGGGCTTCCAACGCCCTCGCTCCACCGCTCTTTCAGGCACCACTCAACGATCAGTACAAGCTCGTCGCCGTCTCAACCTCTCGAGCAGCTTCTGCCGAAGAGTCTGCTAAGGTACACACTGAGAAGACCGGTCATGTTGTGAAAGGTTACCACGGCAGCACTGAGGCCATCGCTGCCGACCCGGATGTGCAGTTCGTCGCGGTGGCCGTCAAGGTTCCGGACCACGCGGCGGCGATCAAGCCGATTCTAGCAGCGAAGAAGGATGTTTTTAGCGAGTGGCCGCTCGCAAGGAACCTCGAAGAGGCGAAGGAACTCGCAGTCTTGGCGAAAGAGGCTGGCGTTCGCACTCTAGTCGGCTTGCAAGAGTGGCAGTCTCCGCTCGTGAATAAGGTGAGAATGGAGCTACTTACGGCTGGCTGAGCTATTCTGACTCTGCAAAGGTCCGTGCATGGATCGCTGAAGGCAAGATCGGCCGTGTTCTTTCCGTGACTTACATTGCGAGCAAGGTGCGTCACACCCTTTGATGCTGTAGAGTTTATGTCAGTCGTTAATCTACTTCAGCCGATCAACCTCGCCAATGGGGCTCCTACAGTAAGCGCTGGCAGCGAGTGGTATCTTGATCCTGTCCATGGTATGTCCCAAGTTGTGGCTACTCGGCGACGACAAGATCTGAACTCGGAATTCAACACTAATATTGCCCGCTAGGTGGCACGCTCCTCAACGCCTTCGGTGGACACGACCTGGCCGCAATTACTCGCATGGTTGGCCCCATCTCCTCCGTCTCGGCCACTACCGGCAAACTTTTCCCTACGACCGTCCTACTCGATGCCGAAGGCAAACCCACCGATATCGTCCTGCCAAGCCCCTACGCGGACAACATTGCCATTAGCGGCACGCTGGCCAATCACTCAGGCGCTGTTCTCAACGCCTTCTGGCGTACTCTCCCAGGCACGAGTGAGAAAAATCCTAACCGCCTTATTGCGGTCATCGACGGCGATGAGGGTGTCATTCGCTTTGAAGGACATCAGACGATGAGCAACCTTTGCCTTTACACGCCGCCCAAGGTGTACCTGAACAATTTGGAAGTGCCTCTCGAGGACACGCCATTCGTCGGCAATACCGGTCGCAACTGGGCGGAGTTTGCGAAAGGCGAGAAGGGGGTCTATCCGACTTGGGAGGATGCGGTCAAGGTGCACGAGCTTGTGGACGCGATTGAGAAAAGCGCGGAGAAGGGGGTGCGGGTTACTATTGGCTGAGCAACGGATTCCTGGCCTCGTCACTGTGCGTCATCTGTAGAATTGTAATCGGCTGCATGATATGAATTACTGTGCAGCGGAAACACTCGGGAGTATCCGCCATCACGTGCCATTCGGCTTGCTATCGTCTCTCGCGTGTAGATTGAAACATGCACATTGGCCGTGTGATGAAATCGAAAAGTTTATAGCCAGAAATTTCCAAGATACAGTGACGAGCTGTAGATGAGAGCCTTCTCATTGGATCGGTGGTTGTGCGCAAATATTACAGGCTATGTGCGCATGAAGCCACTACATGACCAGTCGTGATGCAGTGGACTCAGTATGAGACATGCGGCAATAGCTACAGGCCCAGTACTACGGAATGATCAGCTACGGTGCTACCGGAGTTAGCTTTCAAGAGCTCGACGGTGTCGTCGCGTATGAGCCACTAATCTTGCGTAGCTATTACAGAAGTGCACCGTCACTTGATCCAGCACCACCACTTGAACCAGAGGTATTCCACCTTTCACAGACATGCTGTACTCATTTAAGCTTTGGATATCAGTAATGGTCTAATGACCCCTCAGTCTTGAGATAATAACTGGTGGAAAAAGTGAATTTTGAATTTCTATGGTGAGCTCTGGGGGACCGTGCACCAAAACACCAAAAGTCTCACACATCACCTAAATGGCTTCGTCTTGTCACCAATGAATACAAGGAATCTCTGGGACTACCCTAGTAGGCACAGGACAGGCGGTATCACAATTGGAGTCGTGGTTGCGGAGGAACAAATGGCTTGGTTCAAGTGGTGGTGCAGGCGCTAACGGGCGCTTAAATACGATCGCTCGTAACACACTTGTTTTTGCATTTTATCTTATGCCAATGACGTCTAACTCTTCTAGAGTATGTTTTAAATTTATCTAATAACTAAAAAAGGAAAGAGGAAGTGTATGTGGCGAGCCATAGCCGGTTTGAATTTGGTTGGATCAAATGGCGGTGCATTTCTGTACCATACGGCGACAATATCACCTTCAGTGGCACGCTCGCGATCACCTCAGAGCGGTTTCCAGCGTCTTGAAACGCAGCATTCTCCCTACAGACGACAAGAATGCTCGTCGTTCTTTGCCTGTATACGCTATCGTTCAGTATGAGGCATCATCAAATTTGAAGGCGCTGCTCTGATTCGGATGGGCTACATCAACCTCCGCTTGTCGACCAAGGTGCATTTAAATGACGACGAGGTGAGTTTTAATTACACACCATTCGTTGGCAGCATTGGTTGTAACTAGGAGGAGTCCGCGAAAGGCGCGGAGTTTACCCGAAGTGGGAGGATAGGATGAGGTACACGAGCTTGTGGGTGCGACCGAGACGAGCGTAGAGAAGGGCTTACAGGTTATCGCAAGCATTTGAACGACTCGAAGCTGCAATTCCGCTTCACAAGGCTAGACGATGAGAATGAGAATGTCGAAGATCGTATGACCAATTGGCCCGCGGGCTGATGCGTGTATCGCCGGTCTCGCCGTCTAAACGAATGTGAAGCCCCTGCGGTCGTGAAGCAGGCGCCAATGGCCACGGATCGCCCCGCGGCTTCTGCGTCGATTCGCGCTGTCGAACCGTCGAAGTGCAGGGACCACATTCGCATTAACTGCATTAAGGCTGAGGGTTGGTCAGCGCTCCCACTCTCTCGGCGTGTTCCTCACAGTCCCCGATCATATCTTAGGATTCTCTGCGGCGCTCCCGGGGACAACTGACCGCACTGCCCAACACTGCAAGTCCATGACCCAAGTTCAGCTGCGAGACTCGCTCGCAATACAAGTTCGCGACCAGTTACAGACAAAGTGTTGAGAAGCATCGGTGTTAGCGGCGCATGCTCCGCTAAACTTTGTCGCCAGAAGCAAACAGGGGCATCTCCCAAGGGGTGCGAATCATCGATCCGGCATACGCCGAGTACGAGAGCGTTCGGCGCTTCTCTTTGCCTCTTCCTACTTCTGACACCTTCCTGCTCAGCCGTTGCGGCTTGCCGCTGAGCTAGATCTTGGCTGTCTGCCTTTTTGACTTCTTTCTTCCTCCATTCGGTTTTGTATCTGGACTGCGTTCTGCACAGCTATCGGCAAACACGCTGCTTGTGAAGAAACTGCGGACACGGCGTGTTTTCTTTCGCTCGTGGACGATACTTAAGCACGCTCCAAACGGCTCTTACGGTTCTTCCGGGTCAACTTGCTCCTGGAAGAGAGGTAGACCAAGTAAGAGGGCCTCCCGGCCACACACAAGATGCGCGCGCCATCACAGTTCGCATCATTATGGTGCGCAGACTCAGTATGATTCACGTCGCCCACACGACCTCTCACATGTGCTGCAGGTTATCTCACACGACCCGCACGCTCTCCCGACGGCAGAGTGACGAATCGCAGCCCAAGTACGTGCTACGGCGATGCACGCCAGTCATCCACTCCACATGTTGCTGACATGGACATCTCCACAGCAAGCGCAATATGTCTGGTGTTGTGCTGCCTGCAGTTCTGATACCAATTGCCATCCTTTTAGTCTCCGTTGGCTGCTTTCTCCTATATCGCCGCCGCAGGATCGCCCGCCGGCGACGCGAGGTCGCGGACCTCAATGGTCATGGTAGCAAACGGCCTTTCTCGCCGCTTGTGAGCTTCGGGACCTCCTTCCAGCCGAGTCAATCGCAGCAAGCAAATCCTCGCATGCTTGAGTCGCCGGCTGTACCACAGCCTCTACCAGTGATGACTCTAGAGATCCGACGGCCAGTGTCGTATGCCACATCTATCGGGGACAGTGAACTACCTCGGGGACTGGAAAGCGTAGCACCTTCGTCGCCTACGCACACATTCACGGAGCCAGCGACACCACACCGACATAGCATGGCAGTTTCGACTATTGCACCGACTATCGCGAGTTCGAGGCCGGTGAGCGCTGATTTTCGGATCTTCAGAGCTCCGTCGTCCGTCACCGACGTGCCGCCTGTGCCGGCACTCCCACGGTTACATACAGAACAGTTCTTTACGACTGAGGAGGTCTGCGGCGAACATGAAGGCGAATGCGATTGCGATTTGAACGGTGAGCGTGCGCCACAACTGCGAGCGCTCAGTCCGGTCAGCACGTTTGGCGGGACGACGCTGCATGGGCACACGCGACACAGCACCGACTCTTCATATGCCGTTCGGTGGACACCGGCACTTGGACCGGAGGATGTACCGCCAGTCCCGCCCCTGCCGAGTGCGGTGCCACTCAGTCCTGACACGATGATGAGTCCTGTTGGGACGTTCGGCATGCGCGAATCAGCTGCGCCACCAATTTCGCGCTCCGTCTCGCTATCAGCGTCTGAATCGCTTTCACGCGCAAGCGAGTCCTCGCGAAAGCGGAGGTCACTTCCGAGGGCAACAGGTCAAGCAAGAGATCACACTCGACCTCCCCTGCCCACAATTCCCTCTGCGACGGCCTCACCTCTTGAATTCTCCTCCGACCAGACTGATGTTGCGGAACATCCATCCCCATACAGACTGTCTCTTGATCAACAGGTCGAAATAAGGAGACCTGCACCTACACAGCCGCCCACACGACGCGCATCGCCGCCCCAACTTCTGCGACGGCTGACGGTCGACACCGTCAGTGCCGCCGCCGCATCAGGATCAACAACGGTTGTAACCGCTTCTGGGCCATCTTCTGCCCCTGTAAACCGACAATACGGCGCGTCTGGATCTCAATACTCGCCTGCTTTGACCAGGAGAGTCGAAGACGATGATGACGAGTATATTCTGGCCGGCGAACTGCACGACGATTTGGTCCCTATGACTGCTCTCTCACCGAGTCCGTTCCCACATGATGCTCCCCCAAAGCCGAGAAAACGACGTACATTGCTTTTGGAAAGGCGGGAGCGGAGACTGCGACTAGCGCTAGCAGATAAAGCTGTCGCATCAGCTGTAACGGCATCGGCGCCGATGTCGTTGCCCCCTGCAGCTCAGGTCGCGTCACCGAATGACCGAAATTCTCCTTCTATCGGCTCAGAGTCTCCTGGTGGCTTAGGGGGACGATCACCCTCTCTATTCCGACGAGGCGGGCATCCGTCGCCGTCCGCCGATTCTGTTTCGCGGTATAGCCAGATGACCGCACAGTCCCACCCTTATTGATTCGCTTCAAACTTCGTTCCAAACTCGCATTTTTCGCAACACATACGGACATACGCGCCAAGCTGTTGTAATCGTCTTTAAACTAGTATTTATTGTCACGCCATCGCGGTGTCTCATCTTCCCCTGCTCTATACTTGCTAGCATCTCGACTCGAGGTGCTTTTGGACGGTTAATATTGCACTTTTAGGGGGTAAAGCGCTCAGTATTTCATGTACGAAATATGTGCATCGATGTGAAACCAACGTTCTCGACTCTAACTGAAGACACAGCATCAGTGCCGCCGGAATCGTGCTTCAACCTTGGGGCCATGCCGGTTGATTGAGTTGTTGCGTGACTGCTCTTTCGTCCTCGAGGCAGGTCAACTATCCGCGGCAAACACTCGGACGAAAGTCCACATGTGCGACGGAGGCACGGCGGCCGCAAGCCCAGGCGCAGCCTTGCAGGCCACATGACATGCGATGAGGCCCTGAAACCGCCTGGTCGTCGGATGGTATCTCTCTGAGATGATCTGAAAGTAGTTGGCTGAGTGATGCCAGACGACCGAGCGCCAACAGCCTATCTGGCTTATACAACATGACGATGGTATTGAGCGAGGGTACAGCGGTATAGTAGGCTTCAAAGGAGGGTTTGGGCGATCGCATAGTCGAGAGCTACCTGCAGCTTCAAGGACGTACGGCGGCGGACACGATCGTGTTGGAAATGTCATGAGCGGCAGGCACTGTCAACAGCGCCGTGCTATCTGCGCTTGTACGCGGCCTCTTGCGCGCGTTGAGTCGCCAGGATTTCGCGTTGCTCCTCCTCGAGGACTCGGCGCGTGTTGAAGTAGTGCACCTGCGATGAATTCGCACCTCAGTTTACGCGCCTCACACAGAGTGTAGAGAGAGAGACAAACCCAGCTCTTCTGACACCGCTCCTCATATGTCTTCTTCAGCTCCAGGCAACCATCTTTGCTCATTTCATGACCAGGTGTAAGAATGCTCGCGGCGTCGAGGCACGCAAAATATGCGTCCTTAGCAGCGTAGCATTGGTTACGTGCTTCGCGCAGCGGCACTGATGTAGGCGTGATCTGCGCGCGTTGTGCGCTCTCTGCGGGCGCGGCGATAGTAGTTGCGGATGACGAGAAAGGCCACCACATATTGTGTAAATGGGAAGAGGAAGAGCGTTGGATGGCGGAATCCGAATCCTGCTGGGCTCGAAATAGCGTCGTGCAGCTCTTCCTCATACCTTCACAACGAACAGCCATTTATGATATTGGTTGCAATTACAATTCGATTTCAATGCGACGGCCTTCCTGTGCAGCCCTCGCAATGGCGTCGATGTGCTTGTGGATGACAACTGCATCATCCCAGCGTGGATAATCTCCCTCCACACCCTTGGCAAACTCTGCCCAGTTCCGGCCCGTATTACCTACGAACGGTGGATCCTCAGGTAACACGACCTCCTCGCCGTTTAGGAAGACTTTGGCGGCAGCAGTCAGGTGCAACTGACCAGCAAGCAGTTTCGTTGTCTCGACACGGATAGCCCCTTCCGTACCATCAATAAGGAGCAGCATACTGGGACGGTTTCCACTCTTCGGCCCAACTACAGGAACTCCAACGCGCCAGACGCCAGTGAAAACGGCACCAGGATGCGCTGCGAGTGAGCCAGTGACGGAGAAGTGGTCTGGAGCCGTATGTGGCACAGGCTTGCGGCCCGTGGGCTTATCATCTGCACCGAGTGGCTGCGAAGTGGTCATCCACTTTCCAGTGGTTGCAGAGACCGAGCTGAGAGGCCCGAACATGCGCGTCAATGCCGCGAAATGATGGCCGCCAAAGATCGAAAGCGCCGTGGCGCCTGCAATATGCGATTTCGTCAACTCCGATTGAATTATGATAAATCGGTCTGAACAGACCGTTCTCAGGATCCATTGTATACTCGTCTTTCTCATAATGAGTTGGACCGAAGTATGGTATCTCGACGGGCTGATTGTTATCAATCCTCTGAGCACCGGCGCAACAAGTATTTATTAGTACATACCTTACATGCGATATAGGTTGCCGCAAGCACACGTCCAATTTTACCACCGGTGATCCACTCGCGCACCTTTAAGCATTAGTCAGCTTGATGCGAACTGCTTTCTGTCATGGTGTAGTCTGAGCTGTCTACACACCTTCGCCGCAATGGGTGACTGCCACGCCTGCAACCCAATCATTGTTCTCACGCCAGCCTCCTTTGCCATCGCAGCCAGCCCGATCGCCTCCTCAAGGTTCTTGCCGAGCGGCCACTCGACGAACACGTCTTTCTTGCGCTGCAGCGCGGGCACCAGCGCAGCCTTATGCGCCGGAGCCTTCACAGCAACAGCGACAAGATCGACATCTGAATCGCTTGAAATGGCGCTTGTATCACCGTGGTATGCTTTAACTGTCGTGCCAGTCTTCTCGGTGTATGCAGCAGCTGTGGTCGCTGCAGACTCGGCGCGGGTTGTCGAGACCGCGATAATCTGGTACTGCGTGTTCAGTGGCGCACTCAAGAGCGGCGGCGCGAGACTGCTGGCGGCCCAGCCGTCCGCAGAAAGGCCAACGAAGCCAATCCGGATAGGTCGTGTGGTCATGGGTGTCGCGAGCTGAGTAAGTTGAATTGGAAATCAGGGCACCCCTATATATATACTCTAACGCTGACTTCATATCCAGCTGGCTCTGAATATCTGTGGAAACTTTGGGTCGCAAGCCTGAGCTGCGTACAATCTTGCTTGGAGGGCTTTGTGCGGCGATAGAAACCCTGACGGCTTAACCTTACTTGACGGCTTGTTCCGACCCTGTCTCAATCTTGACGAGATGATCGAGCGATGACAATCTGGAGATTTTGGGGCATTTCACTTCCTCAGAGCTGTACGCATTCAGATTAGCCGTACTTCGGCGTGGCCCTGCTTTCCACACACGGTATCTATCCGTTACCGTTGCTGTTGCTTGGCCACAGGGAAGTGTCCGGTAGGCAAGCCACAGCACCCTCATTTCAAGTATGTTGGCGGTTTTCACGAGCTCGGGACGACTCTCCGTGGTGGCCGGGTCTTTGTCACGATGTCGCGTGCTTGGCTAGCAGTGTAACAGGGGTATTTGGTAGCTGCATGTGCACCCACGAGATTAGTTTAATCTGAAGCTGTGGGTGTCTTCCACGGGTCTATTCGGGTAGTTTGTCCATCTCAGAATTCTGACGAAATGCTGAACCGTGGACTGACGCGCGGGGTTCTATGCCGCTTTATGACCACGTCCATAAGTCGCATATATAAACTCAAAGGACATACCAGACTACTATATGCATATCAATATTTCCCACTCGCTCAGTAAAACGTCCCGGCTTTCCGAAGTCTCATTGCACGCTCTAACTTCGCACGGGCCCGTGGATCTCGCTCACGCATATTGGTGCTACCTCCAAGCGTATCCGTCGTCTCTCCCTCCCTGTATTTAATCTGGAAGCAGTTTAAACGCAGTTAGGATAAGCAATTCGCACTTCTTTGCCCTCGCGCACCCCTCCGCTGCGAATTGCGACACCGCTTTCCTCGGCGGCTTCTACGAGCCAAGAGGATTTGTTTCTGTGAGCGCGAGCGTATTTGGACGTCCCAGACCCCGTTACGAGATGTTCCTGTGGCTGAGTCGGCTGCATGAAATCGACCATTATGGTGTCTTGTCCCGGTTGCTGAAACACGCGTGTGTCACCAGAATGGTCTGGGCCATCCACATTGTACGTTTTGACGGCTATACGTATCGTCTGCTGGGCGTGCACTGTGCATTGATTAGGATATTCCCCATTCATGCGCCTATTGTCGCACACACCGGCGAAGTGGTCTGGTAGATTTGCCCAGTGTTCGATGATTTCGCCACAGCCAGACCATTGACAACGAACGACGCTTGACGAACTTCGGGGACCATGCGCATCGAGTAAATGGTCAACTAGAGAATCTGCAGACTCAGCGGTTGCGGTACAGCGTAGCCAAAGACACGCTGAGCCTAAATTTGCAGGGATGGGTGAGCAATGGCGATGCAGGCTGAGGGCGGTCGTGGAGCCACCGTGCACATTCTCTGCCTTATTTGGAGTGCGAGGGCCTTGCATGGCGACATTAACCCGACCAGTATCTTCCTGGATGCTATTTCTGCCCGCATTGACGTTTCTTGGTACCTTCGAAGAAAGACTAGTCGCTTTGACAGGCACTGGCAGGGCCCGTACGGAACAGCCCGCGGAGACATCCGGACGGGTTCGGCGCGGGCTCACACGCTCTGGAGATGATTAATATCACGATCTCCGCCGTTCCAGAAGGGGCACGCACTTGGTGGGGTGACAGGTAAATCTGTAGCCGCTATCGGCGAGCGGCTACCGATGCTCCCGTTGACCTCGTCCCTGGGGGGGTCTCCACCAGCGATAGAGTCGATAGTCTTTCGATGACCGATCGCCTCATGACGGTCGCGATGCTCAACTCTAGTAAATCGACGTCCGCAATCGCGGTGCGAGCATGCGAACGGTTGCCACGTAGTATGACCTGCAATGCGGCGATTCAACGTGTCGTCCGCAAACACATCTGCACGAGACAACTGACCCATCAGGTGACGCATAAACTTCCAAGAGTCTGGACTCGTCGTCCTGCAGCCCTTCCAACCACAGTAACCACCCCCACGGGGTGCGGTGTGAGTCGCCGTCAGATGCTCGTAAAGCGCTTCGCCGTCGTTGTCACAGATCGACTTGCAGCCACGCCAATTACACGCGACTGTTCCGGCGGAGTCGGGAATCTGCGACGTTTCATCTCTCTTGTTGGAGATCGGTACCAGTGTCGAGTGAGCCGAGAGACCGTCTTGAGGGCTCATTGGGTGACTAGAGACATCCGAGGAGTCGTCGCTGCCTGCCGAGCCCGATCAGCGCCGAACATTGCAACTGCCAGCACCGTGGAAAACCTGACTCGGTTACGCTCACCAACAGGCTTGGCCTTGTGCCCGAAACGTCCAGCTGAATCTCGTTGCCAGTCCAGACGACGAGTTCTTTCTGTGTGAGCCACATAATTGTGGTTGAGCCACAGTGTAGTCGAGACTTGGCATAGAGACATCACATACCTCGACGTTGTCCTTCCATCTCACAATTGACCCACGGGACGCGAATATAGAGAAGAGAGAGTTGACGTCCGTCTCCACCAGTATGACGACTATGTGGCACTCTTGAAGGCCAGGTTGACGTCGGGCGTTGTACGACCACGTCGTCTTCCTCTCACGAAAGTACGAACTATTCGCGACGTCAGACGCAGTCGACCAACCGAACTCTCACGGTGAAAGGATAAGCGAGCCGCGCCCGCGCAGCCGCACGGGATCGTCCAGCCTGTGTTTGTTGGCGCCGGCTGCAGCCGCCCAAGATCGTCTCTCACGCAGGCACACTCGCTTGCGGCCAAACAGACTGCTTAAAAATGCTTCATCCATAAGCTGTGAAGTAGTGTACCACGAATGCGCGTAGTGTACAATTGTACTGCAGTACAACTTTCGATGGAGGGAAACTGAGACTGAGCAACTGAGAACTGACACCGAGAGGCGAGAGCAGTAGCGGGGAACCTGGAGGGAAGTCACATCAAACACGGAGGGAGGAAGGCGGACCAGCACAGAACAGGCGTGCAGGGCTGCGCAGCAGACAGGGGGTACGCGGGCAACTTCGGAAGGGGAAATTCAGCGTGATGTTCGACGTGGAATGAAAAAATGCAAGGAGCGGAGAGCGGCCAGACCCATGTCAGATCCGACGCGAAGAGCGCGCTGTGCGCAAACGAGAAACCAGGTGAGAGCAGAGGAGAGTAGGCAGCAACGGGAGGAGCTAATGCAGCAGGAATTCTAACGACTGAAAGCGGTCACCACTTCACCGCACGTATACAGCTCCACCCGCCGGGCCCGGCGATCTTCCGTGCTCCCGTGCATATCCGTGATGCGCGTGCTCGCTTGCAGCCGCTCGGGACAACATCGACAACGCCGGATGATGCTCCGCGTGCCCATGTCCCGGCCCGTACGCGTACACAGGCTGCTGCTGTTGCTGCTGTTGCGCATAATAGTACGCTCCGCCGACATCTGCACTCCCACTAGCTACTGGAGCTGGGCTCTCCGCCCTCGCAGCTGGCGGTGGTGGTGGCGGCGCCTGTGTCGGGAGGTGGTTGCTGGCGTAGAGCGGGACCGACTCGCCGTCACCGTCATCATCGAACTCGCCGGCCCCGCCCGCGATGCGCGCATAGCTACCACCCGCCGCACTCGCAGTCGATGCCGCGCTATTCTTGCGTCCATTGCGCGAAGGCCCGGCGCCGTCCTTCTTCTCTTTGGTCTTCTTGGGCGGCGGTGCGGTACCCTCCTTCTTCGCACGTGAGCGTGCATATCGCAGTCCGCATCTAATTTGACAGATCAACAACAGCGGAAAGCAAAGAAAGCAAAGAAATCAACGCGATACGCACGCATTGCACAAGTCCTTCTTCCCGCTCGGCCCCTTTCTCCACTCCGGGCTGCTCTTGATCTTGCAGTTCGAGCACTTACTCACACCGTGCGGTGGAGCACCTCCTCCTCGATTAGCTCCAGCCTTTTTATCTTTTCCACCTTCGGTCGGCGACTCGTCCCGTGCGGGTGACGTAGCGTGCAGCGGGGGCTCCGGCAACGTCGTCGAATTGCGCGTGCTGCTGCTCCCGCTCCGGCTCTCGCTCGGACTTGTGGTACGTTCAGGAAGCGCTTGAGTCTGAGTCTGGGGTTGAGCTTGAGTCTGTGTTTGCGCTGGTGCTGGTGCTGGTGCTGGTTCGGGTGGGCCACGAAGGAACGACCACGGGTCGCTACCGCTCCACTCCGGCTGAGGCGGGACATGTCTTGACTGCTGATACCCGTAGGCCTGTGGGCCATCGTACGTGAAGCCGACCGGCGTGGTCGCAGTATGTGGTGCAGACATCCGACGCGTGCTCTTGGTACGGTGGCACGCAAAGATGATACAGCCATATGGGACAAAAATACTCTCGATGTCGCGTTCGAGCCCGTCACTGCACTGGATGACAATATCACTCTTGTAACGGCGCGTGCAGCTCGTCTTGGCGTCGCTGGTGTGGTTAGACGAGGGGAGCTCCATCTCGATGCGGTTGGCAAGTTGGGCAAAGTCGCTGCCGGGCAAGTCAGGTGGCCAGGAAAAGACAGTCGGACGTCCGGGTTGGTGACGCAGAACCTGGAACACACGGCCGTGTGGGTGCTCATGAGGTGGGATAGATGAAGCAAGAGTCTGGCGGAGGGCAGAGGTGTGCTGCGAGTTGCCGAGTGAGCGAAACGCGCATAGTCAAAAGCAAGCTCCTCACCTCGTCAAAAAGACCGCCGGTGGTGGTGCCACACCAGTTGGTCCAGCCTGTACGTTTCTTCTCGTCGTTGTCTTCGGTTGGACTGACGTCTGCGGGAACTGTTGAGCACGTGACAGCATAAGCATGACGAAGACTCGGACCGATGACTGCGTGGATGAAGCATAAGATGAGGCCGTCGGTGGCGACGTTGATCACGATGTTGCATGGCATGTACTCGCTGTCATAGAACACGCCGGCGGCTCGCATGAATTCGGGAACGACAGGTGTGCCCTGAAAGCCGAGCCTCTTGCGGATACTGCCTAGACGTGTGAACCGCACCCTGCGCTCAGTGTTAGTGACAACTAACAAAGCTGCTATAATCCAGTCCAAAGCTCACCTGGTAACCGAGCCGTGAAGGGTGCGAGAGTCTAGCATTGCTTTGAGGTCGACAGTTGCGCTTTGTAGTTCGTCTGGGTGTACAAACTCGAGCAGACGATGACCGAGCAGAGCAGGGCCTTGTTCCTCGAGGTGGTGGTTAAGGACTGGGTCGAGGAACAGAAAGCGGAGGTCTTCATTGAGCAGCGCCCAGTCTGTCGAGTGTCGATCAGCCTGTATATTCGATCGTGTGTCTGGCACTGCACTTACAACACCGCGTTTCGCCCAGTCGCGGCATGGAACGAGTCTGTTGTCCTGCAGAGCTAGAGCGACGAGAGTCACTGGCTTGTGGTACAGAGTGGCCGTTCTGAGGGTGGTGGGGGTGGTGGTGATGATGGTGGTGGTGTGGATGTGGGAGGTGTGTATGGTATGGAGAAGGATTTGGAGCCGAAGACGATGAAGCCAGGTAACTCATTGCGGGTGTGACAAGTGAAGGGGAGTGGGAAGGAGGAGGACAAGGAGCGGCGGGCCTGGGCTGCGGGCTGGCGCGACTTAGAACTAAAGCCAGAAGAGAGAGCCAGCAGACCGCGCGCGAAGCCGGTACCGAGCCCCGCGCCAGCGCCTTCCACACTCAACCTTCTGGCACGCTAGCCCGCTTTAGCGTCGGAATTCATTCAAATGCCTTCCGACAATATCTGGCTTGCCGCCAGCGACGGTATTTTGGAAGACGTCAAGGTGCTCATTCATCAAAATAAATCCCACGAAATCAGGCTGACTAGTCACCGATGGCTCAGCGATTCGTCCAAGAGGAAGGCGTATCGCCCAATGCAAAAGACGAAAATACATACACTCCCATGCACGCTGCAGCATCATATGGTCACATCACAGTGCTCGAGTACCTGTTAGCTCAGGGCAAGTCTCACGCACCAATTAACCGATCGTGCAACCCACATCTCACGCCCTCGTCTTACAGGCGCCGACGTGAACATCACCGACGATGATGGCGACACGCCTCTGTTTACAGTAGAATCCATTTCAGTAGCCCGCTGGCTCGTCAACCATGGCGCCAGCACTTCTCACCGCAACTCTGAGGGCCTGACTGTATGTCCATGCCACCCCCTATCCTGTCCCTCGTTATTCATTCATCACTTTTTTTCTCCACTCATAGGCCGCTGATCACCTCTCGGAAGACTTTCCGGCTGTCGCCAATTTTCTCCTGTCACTCGGTGCTACCAGTCTCACCGACACCGTCCTGCCGACACCAGCCGTTGCACCTCAACAAGAAGCCCACTTTACGAATGAACAGAGCGAAGCACTCACACGCACACTACTCGAACGTGCGGAACAGCTCAAAGCAGACTATGCGGCACGCGGTGAGGAACCAGACGAGGACGCGATCGAGCGCGAGCTTGTCCAGCTCGTCGGACGAACAGTCTTGGAAGGCGTCACAGAGGGTGCAGCATGGGCAATTGACCGCGAAGAGAATGCCGATACTGCTGATGATGATTCCGAGAATGCCGGCCGCACACGACCTCCGCCGCCGACATCGGACGACGCCACAACGAAACGACGGCGCATCGGGGACGACTGAGCCTCACGCCACATGATCATGATTCCTCCGACCAGGACCCGAGAGAACGAGGACCCTGGCCTTACAAAGCGACAAATGCAATTCCTTGTGTACGTTTAGAAGTACGAGGCACTAGTGGCCGGTGGCTGAAGGAATGAATGACTTCCGCACTAGACCGCATTTCGGCTCCGGAATGACAATGATGCACATGGGTATCCCTCGATCTCATTCTTGTTCAGGGATCGCATTTAGGTGCTTCGATCTGGAATGACATGGTCTCCTAATGCGTCACGGGGGTGGCCCGGATGCGGCACTGGGGTCTGAAGCCGAGCGAACGAAAATACTGCGCTTTGCTGACTGGTGGGTACAGTTCCCCGCCACCCCCGCAAGTTCCCTGAGACATCGTGACGCGCAGAAGCACCTAGCATCAACAACCTGGCCGCCTGACTTGCCTGCTTACCCACATTCTGCCTTCATTTTCCACCTGACCGACCACCCTCCGACGTCACACCCCTCCCCGATCCGGTACCATAAATGAATGTGGCGCAATGTATACGACGCTCGATCGACACTGTGAATCCTTTGTTGTCGATCCCCTGAACAGCGACCGCAAGGCAAACAGCCAGACGCCCGAGGCCCGACGTCGCGACGCGATCGGAGGTCATTGAGTCGCGCCTCTGCGAATCACCAACCATCTTGGAATAGAGTTTTGCCCTGCGGACCTGCTTGGCGGGCAAGAAGCCCAATTCAGAGAGCAGGGTCCTTAGGTGGCGGGTTGTGAGTGGCTGATCACGCTTGCGGTCGCGTGTCGGCGCGAACTCGGCTGTTCGCGGTGGCTGTCAGCGTGCTGACGACGATGACAAACACGGGAGAGTTGGTTCGAATGGTTGGATGTCTCAGGGAGTGGGTTGGGGAGATGTTCATTGGGGTTTCCCAGGATGCGCAGAGGCTTGGGCCAAATCGTGCCGGCCATGCTCTCGGCTTCGGGAGATATAGTGCGTCGCGCGTTGAACACGCGGAGAGGGCGTTGAGGGTACTCTCTGTCCCGCCGAGGAGTGAGACAATGAGCATTAGGGTTCTACAAGATCCAGAGCATGTCAAGGTTATACGCGCGACTGCCTCGCCCGGGTCAATTGCGATGGAATCGTCGGTGCAGGCACTGCAGGGCCGTGATAGTCTCTGGAGCCCGCAGACCACAGCGCTTGCGCTATCTCAAAGACCATCGGGGGCATAAAGAGAAAGAAACACAAAAATCAGACTGGAGTGCACCCAAGTGAAACTTCAAGACCAGTTTGAGAAGAAAGAACGGAGGACTCCGGCTCGGACTCTGCCGCGGCACGACTTCGCCTCCTGCTTGACCAACAAAAGTCGCCATCGACTTCGAACACATCACCTGGTCATCTAATTGTTGCCGCTAGTCCCGATGGCCGCACGCAGTGTACTACAGTGTGCTCAGGCGAGCTTCGTGCGAAGCGTCGTCAACACTCCCATCTCCCCTAGTTTGGCGAAGAAGTCCTTCCCCCACATGCCCACCCACTGAGCGGCCTCAGAACGCCGCAGGCACATGATGTCTTGCTTTGTTGTGTCGAAGCGAGTCTTCTTCACGTGAGCTGGTTCGTGGCCAGGGGTCGGGAGATGGCTGGCGGCCCGACCACGCTGTTCGCTGACCGAGCAATGATAACTGGCATCATGTCCTCGGACGCCACGGGAACTGTTAGCCCGGGACCTTTATCGAGATCTTGAGAAGCGATACCTCGAATCAGCGCACGTTGACCGGTCGTTGCTGCCACCAGTCGGGTTGCGCTTCGCAGCGATCGAGCACGCGCGTGCAGGACCCCATGGTCTACCAGTTCGCTGCAAGCTCGGCAAAGAATGTCCGCGGCGAGCATCTACTCCTTTGTTCTCCTTTCGCCACCACGGCTTCACGTTCTCGGCGTCCTGGGCTGCACACGGTGACACCAGCACTTCTACCGGTCTCTGCAGTTGCGCCATACCTTTCTTCAAACATACACACGCGTGTGCTGTTCTCCGACCGAGCAGCTTTTATACCAGCCGCGATTTATTTTATTCTGTCCCGTGCGCACCATGGTGTCGACATTCCTGTTGAAAGGCATCGCTCTGTTGGCACTCGGCGCCGTTACTGGCGTCGAGGCAGCTCTCCCCGCCATTGGAACTTCGCGTCCAGCTTTGGCGGGTGGAAACGTCGCCAACCTTGCCCCACCAGGTACTTTCTTCCAAGATTTCACGCCCCCGTACCCGACAAACACCTGGTGGGTCGCGTATGGCGCGTATCCCAACCAGAGCCAGTGAGTGATGGTTGTTGCTCATAGGCTAGGCATCTCATAAGACTCGCAGACCCGCTGCGGGACCATTTCCCTTCCAATCTGCTCTACAGAGCAATGGTATTCAGGTCTGTTGCTTCTCATCGTTCTCCGGGGCTTCACTGAATAGATGTTATAGTTTGGCATCTCGACCAAACGCTGTACGAGGATCTATGTTACCTGTCCTGAAGTGTTGACCTGACATCGACGCAGCTTTTGACGGAACTTCCGTACTACAACCCATCCAGCTTGACTGGGCTGCGACTTTCACCGAACACTCGGGTGCAGCTGCCGACCACAAGACCACGGGCTGGGTGAGTATCTCCCTTCACGCTTTTTTATATAGCGCTTATGTGTCTCTCAGGATCTTCAACGCGTGACCGTGCAATACTTTCGCCGCAGTGCCACAGGAACACTCACCAGCCCGATGGTTCCTGGCAGCTCGTATATAACATTACAATATGCCGCGGCAACACCACTTCTAACCTCACTGAGGGGTAATATAGCCTCGGTTAACGGTGTGACAGTAGGAAGTGGAAGTAAGTCGGACATGACTATCTGTTGATCTTACACTGACGGTGTCTTCAGCTACGGTCTCCGCCGCGAAGTTTACCGTCGTCTCAGCGACAGGGACATACATCATCTACTCGCTCAACGGCAATATCAGCCTCGCAGCCACCGCGACGACTCTTCGGGGTACCACGCAGCTCAACGGCGTCCTGCGTGTGGCAGTTCTGACGAATACGGCACATGAGTCGACGCTAGACACCTACGCCCCAACTTACGCCACTGCCGTAAACACCGACTACACTTTCAGCGGCGATAGTGCAACCGTGACCTTCACCTACACTGTTACAGGCACTGCGGCGAACCTCCTTATATTAACCTATCCTCATCATCGGTGAGTTTACGAGCCACTGCTGTGACGAGTACCTAACTGTTTTCCGAAGCCTGCGTCTCTCGAACCCGCGCTTCGTTGCGACCTCCAGCATTGGATACCTCACCGCTGCAGGCTGGATGTACGGCAACCTCGGCAACGTCTGGACCCTTCCCTATACACTGTCAACCATCGACTTCAACGCTCCGCGAGGTATTCACTCGTCTTGCACTTCTCAGCTTCTCCGTGGGGTGGAGTACGAAGTTGCGAACCTTGGGGCTGTACCAGTTGCCAACGAACTCTACTACTGGGGTGAGTCGTGGGCCAAACACTGTAGCGTACCTACTGACTGATG
>Ga0247815_10001347_pt1 | contig 18832 bp, 17 predicted proteins | sample UWRJL194509B1_FD_181014 | JGI IMG/M metagenome (GOLD analysis project Ga0247815, IMG submission 181014) | Plant litter microbial communities from Arlington Agricultural Research Station in Wisconsin, United States - UWRJ-L194-509B-1 | ecosystem: Environmental > Terrestrial > Plant litter >...
GCGCCGCAGCGTGTATTTAGCGCTCTCGACGGTATGGTTCATGGCCCTGTTTTACATAGGGCTTGGCGCTATCTTGTGGGTTGGTGTGTTTATCCAACCCATAGTTAGCGCTGGAAGAGGTTCGCCCCAGGGAATAGCGGAATTCGCAGCGACCGTCTGGCCGTTAAGAACCTACTTCTTGGTGTTGTTCTCGCTCGGTCCGTACTGGTTCGTATCGGTACGGCTACTGAGAAACTACGATGCGCGAAAAACGGTTCTAGATGAGATGAATAAAATCATTTCGAAAATGCCGCTACTAGCGGCTGAGGGTGATTCGCTCCGATACACTTTTCCAGATAGCTTCGGCCCATCAACTACTGAGGTAATCAACCTCGGCGGAGGGCGCTTTAAGGTCAAGTCAACATCGGTAAACCTCTTCGACGCAACGAGAAGTTCAGACTGGACATTCGAAGTTTCGAAAATCCACTTCCGTTCACGAAGTGGCGCATTTCTCACGATGATGCAGTTGGCGAGTAGCTATTTACAAAACGCCAAGAAATTCGGTGCACCTCGGCCGAAGCGCATGCCAGCTGGAAAGCGAACCCCGCACTTCAACCCAGGCAAGTCGTTTCCCGTCGGAAAGCCTCGCTTCTAACGAACAAGTCCCGCCCCTTACTACGAAAGTAGTTTGGGAGCGGGACTTTTCAATTTCCAGGTTTAGCTAAGAAAAACTTCTTCGGCCTTCAAGCGCGTGACCCAAAGTAATTTGGTCAGCGTATTCTAAATCAACACCTACTGGGATTCCACGAGCCAAGCGGCTCATCTTCACATCTAACCCAGCGTCGCGAATGTGCTTTTGTAAGAACAAAGCAGTCGACTCGCCTTCTACGCTGGCGTTGGTAGCAATAATTAACTCTTCAACTTCATCTTCGCGAATTCGTTTAAGTAATTCGGGAATGTGAAGCTGCTCAGGGCCGATGCCATCAATTGGGCTCATTGCGCCACCTAATACGTGGTAAGTACCCTTAAATAAGCCGGTACGTTCTAGTGAGACAATATCAAGTGGCTCTTCAACAACCGCAATTAACTTTTTATTGCGGTCGCTGTCAGAATACAACGTTGACACGTCTTCATCGGCATCAATTAAGGCAAAGGTAATTGGGCAGGTTTTTACTAACGTATGAATGTCGTGCACAGCTGTTGCAAGGCTATCGTTAATGCGTTGGTCGGCGCGCAACAAATAATACGCATAGCGCTCAGCGGTACGCTGGCCAACTCCTGGCAAACGCCCTAATTCATCAATGAGCTTTTCGAGTGCTACTGGTAGCAAGCGTGGCACGAACTATAGTCCTAGGTTGCCGAGACTTCCCATAAGTGGCTTCATCTTTTCAGCAGCAACTTCTTGGGCTTTTGCGAGTCCATCACGAACGGCAATTTCAATCCAGTGTTCAAGCTCAGCGATATCGTCGAGGTCTACTTGCTTTGGGTCGATGTTAATTTTCTTAATCTTAAGTTCACCAGTAATTTGTACTACTACAGCACCATCACCAGCTTCAACTTCGATAATTTCTTTTTTCAAATCACTTTGTGCTTTACGCAACTTGTTCAACATTTTTACTTGGTCAAAAGCCATGGTCGTTTTCTCCGTCTCTCTTATACTTCTTTATAAATTATACGTTAGTTGGCTGTCTTTTTATAGATGTACAGTCTGTCTGAGTCGTTTGTGTGGCTGTTGGTGATGATTCGGCTGACTGTGTAGCCCTCATATGCTTGGCGCGCATCGCGTGTGACGACAAACATATCAGCGGTTGGTTGCGATACTACCGTGATGTTAGTTCGATATTTCGATACGGCTTCGAAGAAGTCGCGTTGGTCATCAGATACGATAATTTCTTTAGTGTCTTTCGGTAGTAATGCTAAGTCTTTGCTAAATAACGAGGCTTGGTTTGGACTGTAATGGTAGCCATATACGTACCGGGCAAGGCCAGAAACGCTCAATGCAAATACTAATATCACAATTGGAATGAGGCCAGTGATTCGGGCGTATGGGTTAAGCGGGAACAGCCTGTACCAGTAGCCAATCAAGCTTGTAAGCCCGGCTGCAAGGAGCAGCATTGATGGGACGAAGGTAACACTGGTAAACGCTGGGTTGAATAGTAATACCGGGGCTAAACATACTACCCAGATAATAATAAGGTAACTACGAGTTGTTTCACGCGTACGGATAATGCGGTATACGCCAAGGAGGATTAATATAACTGAACCAAGCCCAAATACAGGTGTCATTAGGGCACTCGTGCCTGGTTGCCAGAATGCAAAGTATTGCTTCAAAACGACGAGAGAGTTTGCACCTAAGTCTACTGGCAGTACCGCCGGCACGCCGAGAAGCGTTAAACCAAGTTGCGGGTTGATGATAATACCATACACAAGCGGTGCAAGTACGGCGAGGAAAATAATAAGAACTGCAGTTAAGCGAACTTTTGAAAGCTTACGAACTGCGTTACGCAAATGCGGGTGCAGTACGGTTGCAAGTGCAATGGCAACAAGTGGGTAAATACTAAGCGGCGTGTATAAACTAAGGGCGGCACTAATTGCAAATAATACTTTCCAAAGAAGCCGAAATTTTTTACCGCGAGTAATTTGTGTACCTAATAGCAACAACACAACTGGCCAGAATACGTACAAAATACCAGGCGCACCTTGTTGGGCGATAAACAAAAACTGCCCTGTAGTAATAGCAATAAGCGATGTTAATACGGCGATATTTGGTTTGAACCAACGCCGTAATAGTAATATCACCCCAACTGCTGAAAGTAGCGCCAAAATAAGCGACGGCAATTTAATAGTGAAGATAGTAATACCAAATGTATTAAGAATTAAGGCTTGCAGGCCATAGTAAGGCAAGTTTGTGATTGCTAAGGTTGAGGGGTCGCTTAACGACAGCGTTGAGCTGCGCACGACGGCGGTCATCTCAGCTGCGGACAAGCCGCCAGGCAGGTATACGCCAACGAACACAAGCAGCCCGGCGAGAAGAAGGCCGATAAGGGTATACCCAAGGATGTAGCGCAAGCGATAGATAGTGTATTTTGATAAATCGAGTGTAGCCATGTCTTCCGATAATTATACCATGGAGAAAGAGACAATCGTCTGGTTAATGTTTCCACAAGAGGGCGCTCTATGGGTTGGCTTCTCCCGTTTTTTGGTTACGGAGGAAGCTCAAGCCCATGGCGCTAGCTCTACCCTCTTTTAGTAAACATTAACCAGCCGCTTGTCATCCGTTCGCTACGCTCTAAGAATAGAAAACTTACTCATCACCATGTTTTTTATCAAGCGACATAAATCGTAGTCGTTCTGGGTGGAAGTACAGCTCTACTTTTCCGGTTGGTCCGTTACGGTGCTTAGCGATAATGAGGTCGGTAATATTTTCGCGGTCGGTATCTGGGTTATAGTACGCTTCGCGGTAGATAAACATTACGATGTCGGCATCTTGCTCGATTGAACCTGATTCACGGAGGTCGGATAACTGTGGAATTTGCGGAGTACGAGATTCCACTGAACGTGACAACTGACTAAGGGCAATAACTGGCACGTTTAATTCACGGGCCAAAAGCTTCAAGCCACGTGAGATTTCACTCACCTCTTGTACACGGTTTCCATTGTCTCGGCCACTACCCTGCATAAGCTGCAAGTAGTCAATGATGATGAGGCCAAGTGGCGCTTCATGGGCGGCGCGGCGGGCTTTTGTACGCATTTCAAGCACGCTCACACCAGGGGTATCGTCAATATAAATAGGTGCTTCGGCCATTTCACCCATGGCATCGGAAAGCTTGCTAAAGTCATCTTCGCTTAAGTTTCCTGTACGAATATTCCAAGCATCAACACCAGATGCGTCGGCTAACATACGGTCAACCAACTGTTCTTTACTCATCTCAAGACTAAAGAAAAGCACTGACTGTTTAGCGATGGTTGCCACGTTATACGCTAGGTTTGTCACCAGAGTCGTCTTACCCATGGCAGGACGAGCGGCAAGGATAATAAGGTCGCTGCGTTGTAGACCCGCAGTCATGTTATCGAGGTCACGATACCCAGTACGGACACCACGGAGCTGACCTTTGTTACGGTGCAGTTCTTCCATGCGGTCAAAGCTGTCGGTAAGAATAGTTTCAATACTCACGAGGTCTTGCTTTAGCGATTGGTCGCTGACGGCAAATAACTCTTGTTCAGCCTGTTGTAGTAATTCTTGAGTAGAGCTTTCTTCGTTAAAGCCCATTTCAGAAATTTCGCCACTCGCCCGAATGAGGCGGCGTCGAACTGCCTTCTGAGCAACGATTTCAGCATATGATTCAGCGTGGGCAGAAGTTGGAACGTAGTTTGTGAGTTCTGTAAGGTATGCCGAACCGCCAACATCTTCTAGTTCTTTTTTACGCTTTAGTTCGTCAGTAAGTGTAAGGAGGTCGACAGGTTTTCGTTTTTCATACAACCGCATCATGGCATCGTAAATCATGCCGTGTCGTTTTTCGTAGAAATCTTTTTGGGTCACGTGCTCGGTAATATCGGCGAGTGTTTCTTCGTCAATCAAAACAGCACCGAGCAAGCTTTTCTCAGCATCAATATTTTGCGGTGGTATTTTCCCAGCTGGGACGGTCTTGTCTGCCATGTTCCCTATCTTCCTCTATTAAAGAGTTTCGTTCACCCTAGTCGAGTGAAACCTCTTCTCCTCCGCCCATAATATCAGCAATTGAGGCAGCCTGCGAGTCTTGTAGGGGTGCACGTGTGGGTACTGTGTGGACGGTTGGTTGAAAACCCCCGAGGGCTTTGATGGATTCAAAGAGGTGGGAACTGTATTTCGGGTCGTCTAACTTTTTCTTGTAGAATGCGTTGACGGTGAAGATTGTAAGCTCGTCGCCGTTGAGTTCGTAGCCACATTTGTTAAGCACACTATATAATGCAACGTTAGCTTTGCGCGCTTCGGCGATGAGGCCCGCCCAGTTGAAAGTTCCGTCGTTGTCAGCGCTTTGTACGGCAGCTTTTGCTTTTGCGACTTCGGCAATAGGTTCTGCTTCAGGTGTTGAAACGACGGTCTCGATAACCGCTTCAACTTCTGCAACGATATTAACCGGAGCAACGACTGCTACAGGTTCAATATGAGGGTGTTTTTTTGTCGCCTGGCGTGATAATTCTTCAATGGTTGCAGTGACTTCAAGGACAGGTGCTGCCAGTGCAGCAGTTTTTGGAGGTTTGGTTTGAATGGCAAAAGTGCCAAGAACGCTTAATAATTTCATTGACGGTTGGCTTGATTTTGCCACGTCCAATAACGCATCTAGTAACGGTAATAACTGTGGTTTTTCTACTGCGCCAGTACGAAGTACGTGAATAAGTTGGTCAGTGACGGTTGTAGCGCTAATGCCGCTGGCTGCAGTTTGGTCGAGCAGTTTTGCAATACCCGTAACGTCGTGTTTTTCAACAGAAGTTAATAGTTCATCAACAACCGTAGCTGGTGCCAAGCCAAGGGAGATTTCAATAAGTTCAACAGTAATGCCTTGTTTTTCATCGGCGAGGCTAGACAGTTGGTCAAGCAAGCTAATACTGTCGCGGAACGAACCATCACCGCGCTCGGCAATAAGCTGAAGGGCGGCTTCATCAACCTTAATGTTTTCTTCAGTTGCGATGTGTTTGAGGTGTTTTACGGCATCAACCGGGCTAATAGCGCGGAAACCGAAACGTTGCGTACGGCTTACGATAGTTGCTGGGATTTTCTCGACATCAGTTGTGGCAAGAATAAATACGACATGCGCTGGTGGTTCTTCGAGTGTTTTAAGGAGTGCATTAAACGCAGGCTTGGTGAGCATGTGCACCTCGTCGATAATGTAGACTTTTTTGGCAGCCGAAGTTGGCGCTACTTGCACCTTTTCTCGAAGTGAACGAACATCTTCAACGCCGTTATTACTAGCTGCATCAATTTCGATAATATCTAAGTGAGTAGTATCGTCACTATAAGGCAAGTCGTTAATTTCGTGGGCAAGAATACGGGCAATGCTGGTTTTACCAACCCCGCGCGGCCCAGTTAATAAGTACGCATGGGCAATGCGGTCGCTTTTTAGAGCCCGAGAAAGAATATCAGTAATGTGATCTTGACCGACAACATCAGCCAACGACTTACTTCGATATTTTCGATACAATGCTTGTGACACCTAATTCCCCTATTTCTACTAGCAATTATACCCGCGAACGCCGCGCGATACTGCCGTACTTTTTACACTTTTAAAACTTTGTTTATTTCACCTTCAGTGATGTACGTAGTGTAACGCTTGCGGTTGGAAATCGCAAGGAAATGAAAACCCCACAGCTGGCTGCTGTGGGGCGGGTACCTCTTGTTAGAGGTTGGTGAAGTTCGGGTGTCCGAGGCGTGTCTGGGTGCTCATGTCGAAGTCCATCTGCACTTTCATGCTCTGACCGTGTTCCGGGTCGGGACTGCCGGCACCGTAGAAGGTGATGAAGTCGCGATTTGAGGAAACGGCATCGAGTTTCGTGAAAAAGAAGATGCTGTTGGTGTCGGTTTTCACCGGGATGGGTGTATCCAGGGTAGCTCCAGGACGAATCTGGGAGGCGATTGCAGCCACCTTAGCAGCGAAGTTTCCTTCGTGGTTTAGCGGTTTTGCATTGGCCAGTTCAGTCTTCATTGAAAGTACTTCCGTTCTTTTATCATCAAGCCAGTTGATGGATGGATTATGAAAAACTTTGGGTGATTCTATCCGCAAGTAACAGGACACATCTATTATAGCACAAAAAGCTCTATATGTCTATAGAGCTTGTGTTTTGAATTGTAAGTAGCAACTAGAGAGCTGCTTCGACAGCTGCCCAAGTAGCGTCTGGGTTTTCGGCAGGAACGATAATTGTCACCTGGTCGCCAACGTTAATACGGAAGTATGTCACGCTTGCAAGAAGGATACGGTATTCGTGTCCATTTGCTTCAACGTAGTACGCACCGTCGTGAAGTACAAGTGTACCGATAACTTGGTGGCGTTCTACTGGGTTGATTTGCTTGTAAATGAACGTGCCGTCATCAGCAATAGTCAGTTTTAGAATATCGCCTTCAACGAGTTTAGATTTACTTGCGTAGTTAGCTGGGATTGGGTATTCCTTGCCATCTGGGCCGGCCATTTTTTGGCCATCAAAGATACCTTCAACGATTTTGCCACCAACTTCTTCGTTAGTGCCACTTCGTGGAGTAATAACAGTGCCATCGTCGCCGATGATGCTGATAAGTAGTTCTTTTGCTGCCGCCAGATTGGTTTCAGCCTCTTGAATAAGCGCATGTAGACGCTTGGCTTGTTTTTCTGGTAATTCAGACATTGGCTCGCATCCTTATCTGTATGTGTTTTGAAAATAGTATTAGTTTACTTATATCAATTACAGCAAACAATGTCAAGAATTGGCCTCTTGGCCGCCTCTTAAGGATTTTTCGGGCGATATCACATAAGCAACTTTCTATTTTTGACAATAAAAAACTATTTTGGTGATACCGGATGGCCCGGCAATAGCGTCATAACTGGATGTCATGTTCTATTGCCGGGGCCACCCGAGTATTACATCAGGCTAGATCGCCTCGCCAGCCTTACGGTGACGTGCACGACGACGCAGGAGTACGTTCGTTCCAACCAGCAGACCACCTGCAAGCAGGATGCTCATGCCGTTGAAACCAACGCCACCCGGAGCCATCGGGTTGTTGATGCCCGTGCTCGCCAGTGCGCAAGGTCCGTACTTCGCGGGCACGGTTGTGCTCTCGACGTTCGCTGCGTCAGCGAGGTACGAAACCTCGATGACGGTGGGCAGAACGGCCTTTTCTTTCTCGGTGATGCGCTTGTCGACGAAGTTCCACCCTGCGGGGGTGAGCTCTGTCCAGTTCGCGTCCGTGAGTGTCCGAGTGGGCTCACCCTTCGGGTTGAAGTACACGGGGTAAGCCAAGACTCCTTCCGTCGTGGTGAGCTTGTGCTCGAGCGGGTCGCCGTGTTCGTCCACCATCTGGTTCCAGATGGTGAGGTCAACGGCGGCGTTGTCTACCGAGATCCAGGTTGCGTCGTCGATGTCTTCGGATTCTCCGAGGACGCCGTCGGCGGTCTGGGTCAGGTAGACGGGCTTGTCGGGCGTTTTTTCGTCTCCAGGCTCCACGACCTTTACTTCGTCGATCTTGACCCACTTGGGGTCGACCGGCGCGTCTTTGGCGGTGAAGTAGCTGGCCTCCGACTTCACTTCGGTCTCACCCAGGTTTCCCTGGGCGTCCTTGGTGAGGTAGGCGGTGCGACTTGCCTGGCCAGTCACGGTGATGTCCTTTTTGGGAGCGCCGAAGCGATCCCAACCGGCCACCGATTCTTCTGGGATCCACGCAGCTTTCTCGTCGTCGGTGGTGACGGTGCTGTTCTCTCCCAGGTATTCCCGGAAGGGAGCGATGGCGTCATTATTCGACTTGGTTACCGAAGGGCCGTACTGGTTCCAGCCTGGGAACGACAGCTGCTTGAACGTTCCGGCTTTCGTCGGATCGCTGGTTGCAGTGCCGTCCTGGGCTAGGTACTCCGTCTTCGGAGTGCCGGTGCCGGGTTCGGTGACCGACTGCTCGGCCGTCTTCACCCACGGAGCACCGGGGGTGTCCGTGGTCCAGGCGCCATCCTTGTAGGGGGTGACGACTGTCTTGGTGTCGGCGTCGCGCGTGGCGGTGTCAGTACCGGGGTTGGTCGTCGTCCAGTCGGACCACGGACCGTAGTCGGTGTAGCCACCGTCGATGGTGATGAGGCTGGCGTAGTACTTGACGGCGATGTTGGGCCCACCATAGGTGGACAGCGGAACGTCACCCTTCGGTTTCGCTTCGCTGCCTCCCAGCAGGTTGGCCGGAACACCACCAGTTCCCCAGACGGCATTGGTGATGACGTCGGGGAGCTGGTGCCAACCGGGGCTCTCGATCCACTGGCCGGCAATCGTCTTGCCGTTGACACGGGTTGTGCCACCGGCGACGAAGTCGTAACCGAGGACGAACTTGCGTTCGACGGTGTTGTCGGGACGCTCCACGCGGTCGCGGAAGCGGTACTGGGTTTCGGACTTCTGGTACTTGAACTCCTGGTGGGACTTGTCTGGCGTGGTGACAGTTCGTGAGAACTGCTGCACCGTGTAGGACGTTGCGGCCTTTCCGGGGTTCATGTGCGAGTAGCGGTAGACCAGCCGTGCAACTTCCTGGACTCCAGGCGAATACCACTTGTAGAGCCACTGCTGGTGCGCGATTTCCTCGTTGCCGGGGATGACTCGCACGTACTTCTTCTGCAGAACCGAGACCTCGTTGACGGCGGGAACCGTCTGGGTCCAGCGCTGCTCGAGAGCAGTGACGGCGTCCTTGCCGGGCACCTTCGTGGTGTTGATTCCGTACCTGTCGGCGACGTTAGTCGTGACGACGTGAGACGGGATGGTGATGCACTGGTCGGTGCCGGTTGCGGCAGAAGCCGGTGCAGCTGCAAGGCCCACAAAAGTGGCCGAGAAAACTGCGCCGAGTACTACGCTGGCGCCGATACGCTTGGAAAAGCTGTTCAATTGATTTCCCCTCATTGGTGAAGCAGGATGTGAATGAATTGCGTTGATCTATTCTGATGTAATGATGTTAATTAAGGAATTCCCCCTTGCAGGTTCACTCACTTGGTACATTGTGCAATCTCATTGAAATTTAATCCAAATCAAAAAACGCACACAGTGGCTAACTATAGCATATAAGTGTGAAAAAAGCAATACCGTCTGTGCTTTTTATAAAGTTAAACCCACCCCTGTAACAAGGAACCGAGCGATAAAGATACGCTCAGGGGTTCAACTTATTACGTGGGTGGGTGTTAGTGCCAGTGGTCGAGCGTTTGGCCCGTGCCTTGGCAGTATGGACAGGCGCCGTTCGTGCTTCGGCATAAGAAGCAATATGGTGGCTTCCCGGTACATACGACGGTCATCGTTCTATCTTTCCAGTGATGTTTTGTTCCATCACAATACTGACATTTTTTGCCGGTTTTAACTGGCTTACTACCATGAGCCATAGGGCTCACCTCCTTCAATATAATTGTAGAAATGGTACATGTCTTAATATACATTATAACAGAAATAGTACTATTTGTACAGCTAACAGGGAAAGAATAAGCTCCTTTTGTCCCTATTTGCTACTAGTGTTTTTACCTTTAATTCGCTACTATAAGTATAACTATTATGAAGATAAAATTCCTTCGTCAATGGTCTTTTGGTGGATCTCATAAAGCGTTCGCACTCCCTACGGTGCTTATCGCATCTACTGTCATGCTCGCGGTTTTGACGGTTACCCTCGCCTCTGTACAAAATGGTGTTGTCGTATCACTTGATAGTTCGCACTACGACCGTTATGCCAAAAGCGCTGCCCAAAGCGGCTTAGTTATGGCAAAGGCATGCTTACGGGCTAACAACTATGTAGCAAGCTGGACAACCGACCCGCTTAAGCCGAATACGAACTGCTCAGGGGCGGTTCAGGGAGCATTGTCGGCATACGTTCACAACGATACAAGCGAAGGTATTCGCTCAAGTTTCACGGTGGCGCCGCCAACCACCCTTGCTAATGGAGTGCAAAAGCTGACAGTCACAGCTACTGCTGAGCGCGTTCGCCAAACTGGTGGCGCTGTATGGCGAACCTATACCGAATCAAGCTATGCCTCTATTTCTGTACAAGCGAGCTTTGAAAGCGTCGCCTTCGGATATCAATCATCTGGTGCTTTCTTCGGTGTTATTGACCCTCAAGGCAACGTAACGTCGGTTGGTTATAACGGCAACGGCCAATTGGGAAATGCCAACACTTCAAGCTCCACCACTCCTCAATCCTACAAGCTGCCAAGTACACTCCGGGCGTCTAAGTTATATACCAACTTCTTATCGGGTGGGTTTAATATGTTTGCAATTACTTCTGACGGGCAATTGTATGGCGCAGGCTTAAACAGTTCAGGGCAGCTAGGCAATGCAGCTTCGGCCACGGCTCAATCAACACCGGTTAAATTTACTTTGCCAGGCAGCGTTAAGGCTGTGTATGTATCCCCTGGTTCAAACTATACGTATGTCATTGGTGACGATAATAACGTTTATTCTGCCGGTGCCTGTGCTTCTGGTGCTTTAGGATACACCTATACAATTAGCGGTTGTTCAAATCAAACCTCTTACAAACGAGTCGCGTTGCCGACCGTAAACCTTTCCGACTTAAATACCCTTCCTGTGCAAACGAGCGACTTTGTGCAATCTACAAATATGACCACCGACCGTGCCAGTGGGTTTGTACGCATGCAAGGCGGTAAAGTGTACGGTTGGGGCGAAAACGATTTTGGACAACTGGGCAATAACAGCGTCGTAGACTCTGCAACGCCTATTCAATACTCAACACTCGGTAATACGAGTCAGCCTATGGCGACGCAAGTAGCGTTTGATGGCGACTCGACATGGGTGCTTGATAATGGCGGAAATGTTTGGGCAAGCGGTTGGAATAACTACGGCCAGCTTGGTACTGCGAGCCCTATCGGTTCAACGTCTGGTAAATGTATCGCAAATACCGGCAACAGTACCACTGACGGCGCGTTGGTTAGTATTAATACCTGCGACAACTCTGCGAGCCAACTTATTGAATGGGCCGAGGATGGTTCACTAAAATTTAGGCCAAATAGCAGTACGGAAAAATGTATAGATAATACTGGTGGTGTATCTACGAATGGTAACCCAATTAAAATTCTTACCTGTAACACTTCTTCGGTGGCCCAAAAGTGGACGATCAATGATACAGGAAAAATTGTTAACCCAGCAACTGGTAAATGTCTTGAGAACCCGGGAAACTCAACAACCAACGGTACAGGTTTACAGCTTAATGCCTGTAATGCCACTTCAGGATATGCTGCGCAAACCTGGACTCTCAAACCAACGTTAACACCTACTAAGGTAGTACTGCCTGCAGGTCATGGCGTCGTTTCACACATTACTACCGACCAGTGGACGACATTATTTATGATGACCGACGGCACCGTCTGGGGATATGGGTTAAACACTGCCGGGCAACTTGGCTCGGGTACTGTCCTTAAATTCAACCCAAAAATTCAACAGTTTATTCTACCTGTTGGGCGCACCGCAACAAATTTCTATACGACAAAAACCGGGGCTGACACAGCACTTACCTATACCAACACCTTTGTAGTACTCGACGACGGTAGTGTGTACGGCGCAGGTTCAAACAGTTCGGGCCAACTAGGCAACGGAACAACATCAGCCTCGCCAATTTCTACACCCGTTAAGATGACTTTCCCTGCTGGAGTACGGGCGCAAACTGTTCAAACCGGGTTTGGTTCAACTGTCATTTTGACCGATGAAGGTAAAATTTATACTGTCGGTAACAACGCTAACGGCCAATTAGGCGATGGTACGACAACAAGTAGTTCCACTCCGCTTATTCGCCAGTACGTCAACAACCGACCGATTGTGTTGTATTAATATGGGTATCTTTATGACAAACAAATCAAACGAATCTAAAAAAGGCTTCAGTGCTATTGAACTTCTTGTTACGATGTTCATCGCCCTCCTCTTTCTCTCTATCGGATACACACTGTACGGAGCGATTGTAAATAGTAGTTCGATTGCCCGTCACCGTGCCCAGGCCGACAATATCGCCTTTGAGTACATGCGACGGTATGAGGCGACAGTTACCAACCCATGTGTTGCGAGTACTCCAGTGAATAATGTTGTCGTCACTGGTGCGTCTGCTGAGACGCTTGCAGCCCCAACAGTTACTGTCAATATTACCTGTCCGAATAGTACTGCAACGCTGCTGTCGCTCGTAAAAGTAACGGTCATATATAAAGAAGGAGGAGTTCAACGTAATGTTTACCATGAAGTCTATGCTTCAACGCAATAAATCACGAGGCTTCACGCTCGTTGAAATGATGGTCGTTGCTCCGATGCTTATTATCATTATCGGTACACTTATTGTGGCCATCGTCACGCTTACTGGTGAATCGCTTGCTGAAGGTGCTCGGGCGCAACTTATTAACGATGTACAGGAAGCACTTGATCGTATCGAAACAGATGTTCAAGCGAGCGGCGCATATTTATCGACAAATAATTTTAACGTTACTTCTCCGCAAGGTGCTGACGAAGGTACGCAGAAATTTGTCAGTTTTTCTTCAACCGGCTATGACACAATAATTCTTAACTCATTTTTTACAAATGCCAACCCCTCCCTCTCTACTCGCAGTCTGGTGTATTTGCCGAATACGCCATTTGCCTGCGGTGATGCCAATATTGTTCAAAACCAGGTAATGACAAATAATGTAGTGTATTTTGTTAAAAACTCTACCCTATGGCGCCGTACTGTCGTAACTAGCACATATGCTTCTAAGCCCTGCCCTGGCGTGACAGCTTGGCAGCAGCCAAATTGTGCATTATCACGAATGTCGAGCAACCCAAGCCTCTGTAAGGTTGAAGACGAGGTGATGCTGAAGGGTGTTGAGCTTGCAAACTTTAATGTTGATTACTACCTTTCAGCTTCAGATACTACGAAAGCAGCGGATACTGAAAACACTGACGCTACACTGCGTCAGGTGGCAATTGATAAAGCCTCTACCATCCAAGTGACACTCAAGGGTAACAGGCTTATTGCTGGACGAGACATAACCCAACAAGGCACTATCCGTGTTACTCGTACTGGTTCAATTGTGAAATACGCTACCCCACAACCGTAAAGTTAAGTGGCTATGTTGAATAACTATGTTGTTCCTCTGCTTTTATTAAACGGCCGCGTTGTATAAAACAGAACGCGTATACAAAAATAGGACTCCTTTGCAAGAGTCCTATTTTCTTTGTTTTCCACATCATTAACAGATGGGAAGGTGAAAGCGTTGTTAAAAATGTTTAGATATTAGAAGTTAGTAATAACGCGGAGGCGGTTGTTTAATGTATCTGCAACGTACAGACGGCCATCGCTACCGATTGCAATACCAGTTGGGCCATTGAATAATGCTTCGTTTTTTACCCCATCGGCATAGCCTGATGCGTCGGTAGCACTACCGGCCACGGCTGAAACGGTACCGTCAGGAGTAATCTTACGAATACGGTTGTTGCCTGTGTCGGCTACATATACATTTCCAGTAGAGTCGACAGTAACAGCAGTCGGATTCCTAAATCGTGCATTCGTGCCAACACCTTCGGCTGAGCCAGCCACACCAAGCGTGCCAGTTCCGCCACCGGCAAATGTAGAAACAGCACCAGCGGGACTAATTTTACGGATAGCATGGTTAAGTGAGTCAGCTACGTATATCGTACCGCTACTATCAATAGCAAGACCTCGCGGATAATTGAACTTTGCGGCGGTCCCTGTACCATTTGCAAGGCCACCTGTTGCTTGTTGACCCGAAAGTGTTGTCATGTCACCACCTAAAGTTACTTGGCGAATGCGTTGGCTTTGTGAATCTGCAACAATAACCATATTGCGTATTGGGTCGTACACTATACCAATAGGAACGTTAAATCTTGCAGCGATTCCTGTACCTTCTAGGTCACCTTGAGTTGTACCCGCAAGTATTGCTGTTTGGGTAGTGCCAAGGTTTACACTTCTAATGCGGTGATTGTCAGTGTCCGCTACGAAAATTTGGTTTGAAGGACCAACGGTTACACCTTGAGGGCGAAAGAAGCGGGAGACACCATAGGCGCCATCAGCAAATCCTGAACCTGCGCCACCAGCAATCGTTGTTACGGCACCAGATGTTGTGACTTTTCGGACGCGCGAGCTAGCACTGTCGGTAAAATATAATTCACCCGTAGGGCTTCCAACAAGGCCTGAAGGTGACATAAGAATGGCTGCGGTACCTTGACCATCCGCCCAGTTAGCAACACCGCTACCAGCAAATGTCGCGACATTTGCACCAAGATCCTGAGGACAGCTTCCTTCAAGTGGGCTAAGGTTTTTGTCGGAGACATAATAGTTTTTCACACCAGGGTGCGATGACACACCGGTAATACAGAACGTTGTTGGTGCGCTATAGAAGTTGTATTTGACGTCAGTATCGTCGTTAATACCCTTGCCATTATTTACTGCGGTACGTGTTGCTGGGTAGATTCCACTGGATGATTGATCAACACTCATGAGCATTCCAGCAGAGGCGACATCGGAGATAAGCTTCGATTGGTGAGCGCGGTTAATAATACCGTTATAAGAAATAATAGTTATGGATGCCAAGATAGCGATGACCACAACTACAATTAAGAGTTCAACGATTGTAAAGCCGGTTTGATTCCCGGTTGCACGTGTATAAGTTTTTAGATTTCGCATTACTTACTAGTATATAGCATAAACACAATAAAAGCGCCGTATAAATAAAAAATCACCCCTGGTTCGGAGTGATTTTTTATAACTTACAAAACGGTCAAATATAGATTAGTTAAGCTCTACTGAAGCACCAGCTTCTTCGAGTTGCTTCTTAGCAGCTTCAGCTTCTTCAGCTGGAACTTTTTCTTTGATTGTTGATGGAACACCGTCAACCAAAGCTTTAGCTTCACCAAGACCAAGACCAGTAATGTCTTTAACGGCCTTAATAACAGCTACTTTTTGTGCACCAGCATCTTTAAGGATGATGTTGAAGTCGCTTTTAGCGTCTTCAGCAGGAGCAGCTTCAGCTGCAGGACCTGCAACAGCTACTGCAGCAGCAGCTGGTTCGATGTTGTATTCATCTTTTAGGATTGTCTTGAGTTCGTTTACTTCAAGAACAGTAAGACTAACGAGAGTCTCTGCGAATTTCTTTAGATCAGCCATGATGGCCTCCTTGTTGTATTAACGGTAATAAATGGGTTTTTATACCCGGGTTTGTTCAAAAATTAACTGGTTGCTTTAGCTTCAACACCATCCAACAACGCGTGCAAGTTGCCCGAAAGCGCATTGGTAATGTCGTGAACAGGTGAAAGTAGTTGAGCAATAACTTCTCCAATAAGCTGACTCTTGCTTGGAAGTGATGCAAGGGCTTTAACTTCGTCAGCACTCAATAGAGCGCCTTCGCCAGAAAAACCACCAGCAATAACTAAAGCGGCGTTGGTCTTTGCAAAATCGTTGAGGATTTTAGCAGGTGCAACTTCGTCTTCAGCACTTAAAGCATAAAGTAACTGACCGGTAAGGCTTGATGTATCAACATCCTTGTAAGTAGGGTTGCCTTCAAGTACAACACGAACCAAACGGTTCTTGATGACTCGGATAACAACACCACTCTCGCGAGCTTTCGCACGGAGTACTTGGATATCTTTAACGCTCAAACCTTGGTAAGCTGCAAAAACAGTAGTTTTTGAGCTAGCCAGTAGTTGGCTCATATCAGCAACCAATTCGTTCTTTTTATCGCGACTAATTGCCATAAAAATCTCCTTGGTTAATATATTTGACCGAGTTGTTAAGTAACGACAATTGGCGATGGTGTCGGGGTTTGAGAAACTAAAAAGTCCTTGGACCTCGCATCGCCAAAGACTTTTAGAAAATGTATGTTTTACATTGTCCTCGGTAGCAAATTAAGTGTTCGGTTTATGGCCAGAAATGAATTTCTACACCTTCTATCCTAGTACAGCTACTGTCTTTGGTATGTCGTGAGTTAGTATACTCTAGAAGGGTAAGCAAGTCAATACTCCCCTTCTTCTTCGCTATATTCACTTGCTTTTTAAAATAGTACTGTATAATAAGTGGCTGATGTTGGCAACGCCGCCAGCACGCGACTAGAGGAGTTATACGATGGCCGATGGAAAGCTTTCGCCAGAAGCGAAGCGAGCACTTGAGTCGCTGAGGCGACCGGTACCAAAGACCTCTGAGGACGAGCACCACACCACGGAGGCCTTGATGAACAAGCCGGTTGTCAGCGCGATGGAAATCGCTCGGCAGCACGCCGGTTCTGGACACCCGGGTCATCGCCCGTAGCAGCCTCTGGGGCGACCACCTTTTCTTCGGAAATCTTGGTCGCCCCTGTGGGCAACGAATACGTCGTACGACTTCTCGTCACCCTACCCCTGCTCCGGCGGGGGTTTAAATTTGGTTTTTAGAAGAAAATGTGGTATAATTGTATTTGATATTACCGTTCTTATGAATGGTATCGTTTACGCCTATTATGACTAACATCGAAACATATACTACTTCTAGCAACGACTATGCCTACTCCGAGGACGATTTCGATGGTTCAAACGCTGCCCCGCTTTTAATTGTTGGACAAGAAGCGAAAAAGATTCTTGTTGCTTCTCAGGACGCGCTGGCTCATAACTTCGTAGAGCTCGCACATGCCGAACTCGACAGCTATGTTAAACCCTCTGTGGTTAACTTTGTCGCAAGCTCGGTTGTTACGCGCATGCACCAACGGGAAGCTTTAAACGGTGTTAGCTACAACCAACGATTATTTAAAGGCTTTCCAGACAGTTCAGTAAATGAAGCGTGTGAAAAAGCAAAATACGGTCGCGGTACTCCTATTGAAAATGAAATTGCCCGACATGCGTTTGGTATGAAGTCGGTTGAATACGCTAACCTCACTATCATTGGCGACGCAAGAAAAAACCTCGAACCGAATATGTGGAACCAAGTTGGCGAACTGTTCGATATTGACGCAACTCCAAAACCTGATCAGATGTATGGCCTTCAGGTACTCGGCTTCGACCGTGATATACGCACAAGCGCGCACATCGGTGCAATGCGTATTGGCATGAAGCGCTACTTGGGTGAAACTGAATATGGTGCAACTGGTAAAGCACGAACAACAGCCATTGTTAACCTCAGCCCGTCAACTGGGTTTGATTCGAATTTGGTTGATCTCTTCAGAGAGACTGCGATAAAAGGAAACGACATCGCTGACTTACCCGAGTTTCAATCTGCCGTGAAATGGCTTGTAGAAACCGAACTGCCTTCTGGGTTAGTATTAGCACGAAACGAGACAGTGTACGGCGCGGTGTACACTAAAGACCTTAAAGCTAATTAGCTCGTTCGCTAATATCTTTGTTAATTTGTTTCCAAATTGTATTAGCAACTTCCTTTTTAGGTGGGATTGCCGACACAATTTGAATTCCGTAATCTTTTGATATCGTTCGGTATCCTTGTCGTAGGCTCAACTGGAAATTGTCTCCCCGTGATTCGAATGTGTCCGGGGTCTCTAATGGCCCGCGGTCGTTGAGGCGCCGAGTACGCTCATTTTCATCTTCAAGATCCAAAATAAATAAGTGATCAGGTCGTAAGTACTTTTCGTCCATGGTGCTTCTTGTTATGTCTCGAATCGTATTAAGGTCAAACCCTTCACCGTAGCCTTGGTACACCAGTGTTGAAAGCCAGTTACGTGCGCCTATGACTCATGCGCCGCGTTCAAGTGCCGGTTTAACGGCTTGTTCCCAATTCTCGAGCCTTGAGGCCGAAAATAAGAGTACATTTGTAAGCGCCGTGCGACCCAAGTCACCATTTTTAATGATTCGCCGTAATTCTGAAGCAATAGGAACAAGAACCTCGCCCTCTTTGTTAAAAGCGCTATCGGGTTCATCGACTCGAATAACTTCGTGGCCTGCTTTGCGAGCCTTGCGCGCAAGTGCATCTGCAACGGTGCTTTTACCTGTTGCGTCGGTACCTTCAGTGATGATGTATTCGCCGCGTTCTGACATTATTAGTCCTTTTCCCACTTCGTCACAATTAGCGGTTTAAGTCGTTCATCTTTCCAAGCCCGCGGAAGCATTTGTTGTGGGGCCCATGAATCAATTAGTTCATCAAGGTTTGAACCGGTTGCATATTTCCCACTAAGGTTGTCGTAGCTCCCCTTTACTTCTCCGGTGTGCATGAAGACAATTTGTGCGA